>AMWB02118697.1_pt1 | contig 12151 bp, 17 predicted proteins | sample 200311 | NCBI WGS metagenome assembly AMWB02 (sample SAMN02737377, study PRJNA173069) | bioreactor metagenome | biome: anode biofilm in microbial fuel cells | place: USA: California | collected 2010-12-16 | reverse complement strand
AGCTACAGAAAGCACCTGAAAGAGAAAGGGCTTGCAGTTAACACTCGAAGAAGCCATATGAGTGGGGTGCGATCATTCTATAAGGCTTTTGATCATGAGATTCCCAATATTGGGAGAGAAGAGAAGGCACTCTCAAAGCCAGAGCACCTTGATATTCCAAATAAGGAAGATATTCGAGAAGCATTAAAGGTATGCGATCCCAGGGACACTGCTTTAATCCTCTGTGGATGCAGTTCTGGTCTGGGTGCTGCAGACATTGTTAATCTCACAGTGGAACAGTTCTTGAAGGGGTACGATCCAGAAACGGAGATAACAACATTATTCTTAAGACGTGAGAAGTCAGGTACCGACTTTGTAACCTTCATCAGTCCAGAGGCTTCCCAAGCGGTTCATAAGTATCTCCAGTACCGGAATAGGGATGCAAAGACCCCTGATAAGTATAGAGAAATGCAATTGTCCAAGCAGAAGGTCTATGGCAACAAGGGTTATTTGTTTATTAAACGGTCAGTGTCAGATGAATACCTGGAGACACATGATGAGGAATTGCGGAAACTGGACACCGTTGGACTATTGAAGGCATACCGGACTTTATCTGAGAGAGCACAGAAAAGCACAGAAAAGGGAGTATGGAACCTGATCAGGTCCCACAATATGAGGAAATTCTTTAACACGACTCTGAAAAATGCTGGATTCGATAGTGAAAGAGTTGAATTTTTCATGGGTCACACCCTGGATGGCACAAAGGGTGCGTACTATCGTGCAGAAGCAGAAAAGTTACAGGCTCTATATGCTGCTTTTGTCCCTTATCTTACCATTCAAAAGGAACTTGATGTAGCCAGCAGTCCAGAATATCAGAAACTTGCAGCAGAGAATACCGACCTCAAAGCTGCAAAGGAGTCCTACATAGTCGAACGGGGCGAACTTGAAACACTCGCAAAGGAACTGGAAGATATCAAAGCATCATTGAGGGAAGAGTATGAGCATGGGTGGTACAGGCTAGAGGAAGGCCGACAAAAAATTGTTCCCGTTGGGTTTGATAATTGGGGCAATCTCCGAGTGTTGCAGGACAGATTGAGTAAAAAATACTCAGGAGAGGAACTTGAGAGGGCGATGCGTGCACAGATTGATGTCTGGATTGATCGAGAAGTCGCAAGCGAAGCCGCAAAAGTTCAGCATGATAGACACAGAAAGCTCAAAATGTTGTTCTGAGAGGTCATGATATGCATCCCGTTACTCAATATTCGGTGTGTCCCTGCCTCTTTGACCTGCACTTCACTGACGGAACTGCCCTCCAGGGAGTATATCTTGCAAAGCTCCCTGGTGAAGTGGGATACCGTTATGCTATCCAGGTCCTGCCTGGATCTGTGAAGGTACTGGACATTGAAGATGATGAAATACTAGCAGCAGTTGATCCTAAGAAGATCCGGTTTGAATGTTAAAGAGCTGAGATGCGGTGACTTACCACCAAAATCTTCCCTTTTTTTAGTTATCTGCTATATTATTCATGATGTGTCACATTCTGTTCCACTAAAACTGGCATCAGATCATAAAATGTGCTTGTTGCTTGCGTTTACATGTGTTTACATGGTGGTATTTGTGGGGCATGTGCATTTTGTGATTTTACCAGGGGAATGCTTATATATGTGAAACCAAAAATCGCTCTTATTGCTTGTGTTTTTACTTGCCATTAAGAGCAAAATATATATGCTATTTGTATGTAGTTTATTTTGCAGGAAAACTGTAAAACTTTTCACCAGTAACCTGCAGGTGCGAGAGAAAAATGCGGACAAGGAAACTACGAAACGTTAGCCCATGCTATCTATGTGTAACGATTCCTAACCATCTGGTGGAGGATCTGGAATGGAAAAGGGGACAAAATGTAAAATTCGAGAAGAAAGGAGAATCGATAGTGATGAGTCTTGCAGGACAGTGAGTCGGCAAACTTGAGTGGCCTGCAAGACAACAATCCTGGTTGGGAGGATTGCAAATGAGAAATAATAGCTATAGCGTATTGAATATATCGACTGTCTCGGAGAGAACATGATCCTCGGCAGCCGGATGGTTGATGATGTAGAGCATCTAAGAGTTGCTTTTGAATCAGAAGAAGATGTAAGGGAATGGGTAGCACATGTTAACCATGCAGGGGATTCCGACAGGTACATCCCTGGATCATGGAACCCTAAAGAATTATTCGGTAAATCGAGTCTGGAAATCATAGAGTTTATTGAGGACAGGTTTAGAAACACCACAGATGTGCAAGAGTATTACGCATGTATGCTGTTTCTCAAATATACCGTGCCGGAAGATGAGTTGTATGTGCTGTGGAAAGATAGTCCAAATTACCAACAGTTGAACACCCCGTCGAGTACAGGAGAACACCCCCCATCCATCCCAAGTAAGACCACTAATAGATTGGTTAATCGCAGAAGTTCTAATGCTAAAAACATGTCAAGAAGGAGGAAATAACATGGACAGAGAGAATACACCATTACTGCCGGAAACCGGATTGATCACGTGTGCAGATCTGGCAAAGTTTCTGAATATCGGACCAATCATACTAAGGAAGAAACTGGAAAGTCGAAACGTTGTGATCTTCAAAGTGGGGCAGCGTTATGAAAATTGGCTAGTATCACTTGATCAGATCTGGAAACTGTCAGGAGGGGACCGGAAATGAAAGGGTTTAGAACACTTTCGCCCATTTCAACGGATTGCAAAGTGATGGATTCAGTCCTGCCGGAAAGGGGACTAATTTCCATCACCTCTTTGGCAGATATCATGCACATCAAAGAAAATACGCTTATCAACGTATTGAATACGCATTATGTGCCTATTCTAAAGCTTGGTGATAGCCACAAAGGATGGTTTGTGAATCTGCGTAGGTTGGCAGAAGTGAGCATGGCAAGCGCACTAAAAATTGATTAAGCTGCTTACTCTCCTTTTTTAACATTTTACATAATGTCCTTCACTGCAATCCTATGGTTTCATCCTGCAAACATACAGGCAAGTTTGTGTGGGTAATACCCAAGTATAGGGTTAAATTCATGCGCTGCAATACGCTACAATTCATACATCTTGCGCTGTAATTAATGGGTCTTCAATGGGTAGATTTTGTCGGTCAGGAGAATAACATGCCCATGTTAAGAATGGACCATTCTCACCCATCATCCAACAGACCTACTTGCCATCTGCTTCTACAAGTTTCCAGGATAGTTATGGGGGTATTATCCCCTTACTCAGGGGAGATCTCTTAACCTGCAGCCTGCCAGGTGACTTGGCAAGGCTCAAAACTAGCACATCATACCCATTGCTTCCAATGTAACCACTGCATCCAGTGGATCATATGGAGCTCTGCAGTGTTGATCTTTGCCATCATATCATATTTGGAATCATCTACGTCAGGATGTGCATCTATGTCAAAGCAGATCCAACGCACGGTGTTATCCTTCCAGAGAGTATATGCACCCATTGTAATCTCTCCTGCCAGGTGTCTCATCAACAGATCATCTGTAATCATCTCATCTACTTTGTGGTACCCCATGCCGTTATCATTCTGCATCCCATATGCATCATCACGATAGCATAATTCCCTGATTAATTCGAGTTTGTTCGTAATTTTCACGAAAAATGTCTTTGCTTCCTTTCCAAAAAAAGCCTTTTGTGCTTTCGTTTTGAAAGGGTAATCGGGTATGTATGGCATTATAGTATCATTTATATCTATGTTATTATTATCATTCGGAAGAGATTTTAAATTTCCACAAGAAGTAATAAGTATAACTTCTTGGATTTCGGTACCTTTTTCTTCCGAAATTCCTTTAGATTCTACCTCTGCATCCTGTATATATTTTATGTCACTTCCAAACTTTGTAGGAATATTCATATTTTCAGTAAAGGATTTTTTGAGAAAATTGCCCTCTCCTACAACCCTGCGGTATCCATCGATCATGGATTCAACTTTGGAAAGACTATACACTACTGGTTTTGCAAGGAACTTGTCCTGTGCAGTGGACCATAAGAATGGTTTTTTCTCATTTCTTTGATTTTTACATACTCCCTTACCTTCAATAGATTCTATGCATATCTCTGCATCATGGAAACTGGTTTCTTCAGGAACTTGTAAATTCGTTGCATCAAAATTATCGCTATCATGACCTGTGCGAAAGTATTCTGATACGCCTGCAGAGCCATCATCAATCAAGTTATTTCTTTTGCCTCTTGCCAAAAATAACTCACATTGCTCTGAACGTCCTGGACCCCATGATATAATATCTTCTAATTGTTCTTGTTTGATTCCAAACGCAAATACGAACGAATTTTCTATGCCCATATGGTCCTTGACTCTACTGAGAGCATGGTATGTAATGGACTGCTCACACTATGGTTAGTTTGCTCATTTCTGCTGCAACCGTATAGGGTTTAGTACTAAAAAATGCCGTAGAATACGGATAGTTGCTAAGAATATGCATGGGAAGTGTGGAAAGCCAGGGGGAGAAAACATAAAAGAACCCTGGCTGAGGGGAGATCATTAGGATGAGCCTGGAACTTCTCCAGGCTCGTTACGTGTGTTCTGTGTGCAACAGTTTACACTGGAGATCATGCTCCAAATCCTTTTAGCTTTATTGGTGCATTCTGAACCATAAATATATTTTACTATTCTATTTATATATTGTTCACAACTCTACATATTATAGTACAGTATAACAGTCTTCCGTTACCGATGTCCGGCCTAAAAGTGTTTACCGTGCAGTGCAGGTCTTCTAAGCCTGACATGAGCCCTCTCACTCAATTTTACTAATCGCTATGCCTTGCCCTCCTGGGTATCCACTATAATCTGCTGTAACGCCGTGTCCGGTTGTCAGGTTTTGGTCTGCCATACAATGTCCATTGATGTACATATTTGTACATTAAAGCCTGACATTGTGCATCAGTCTCCTTACTCCCAGTCAACATCCCCAGGACCAATAGGTACATGCTCGTAGTTCATTGCTGATCTCACTATTTCTATACTATCGGCAGCAATGACACCTATGATTACCTTCTCTCGATGTTGCCAGATTATGTCCTCGGTGCATGGTAGAGAGATGAAAGCCTTGCCACTATTGAAACGCTGTACCTTCAAACGTTTTTGCAGTACTAGGTCATCACCATGCCAGACGGTAATCATGATGTCATCAAATACCAGCATACCTGCAGGTACTAGCAGGCAAGCATCCCCATCACGGAACATGTCTAGTTTCATATGTATTGCAGTGCTCTGCATATCATTTCCTTCTTTTGATTATGACTGTATCAAGATCAGGCACCAGCACATCAACTTCATCACCAACGTTAAACACATGCCTGGAGATGGGTACTATGACTGCATCTCTGGTATACGCATGGACCTTTTTTGGCATTGATGGCCTGGGTAGTCCTTTCCTCTCTGCACCCATGTTCACCTCTTTGAATGAGGCAACCGTCTTGTAATAGTGATGGTATCAGAGTCAAAAGGACTTATTATAACCAGATCTCCCTTATTGAACATCCCTTTAGGCAATGCTACCCAGGGTGTCCCTGCTTTCCTTTGCTGGATCTTACGTACTTTGAAGTCAAGAATATTTTTTGTCATCGTGTTACATCCTCAAAATGTACTACACGGTTATATACTTTAAAGTACATAAAGTTGTGCATATAAGTAACGATTGATGATTACATAAAAGTACATAGTCGAGTGAAGGTGAATGAATGGCAAGTTGGAAGAAAGATGCCTCCGGCAGTTGGAAGAAGAGTACAAGCAAGAGTGACAAGAATTATACCATAGTGGACGGGAAGAAGGTTCTTAAGTCCTCCATTAAAAGCAGTGACAGTAGCAGCTTATCCTCATCCTGGGATAAGTCAACAGTTACCCTAGAAGAAGCAAAGACACAGAGCACTCAGGCAGCAAGCTACCTTCTGGCAAAAGAGGAAGAAGTCAAGGCAGACAGTGGGATACTGCCAAACGTTAGTACCGTTGATACTGGTCTTGCTGACTCATGGAATCAAAGCACAGTTACCCTGGAAGAGGCAAAGGCACAATCAGGACAGGCAGTTGAATACCTCACTGTAAAGGATACCCAGACTGCAGAAGCCCAGGCACAAGCTCAAGCCATTGCAGAGGCACAAGCAGTGCAAGAGCAGAGCAAGTCAGAGGCAATGCGTAATGGTCTTGTGGGTACGAACACTAGCATGTATGAAGACGTTACAGGGCAATACGTTCCATCCATAGTTAATCCTGAGAAAGTGCAGCAATACTTAGCAGAGAAGGACGCTGCAAAGATCCAGGCACAAAAGAGAGCAATAGCTGAATCCCAGACTATGCAGTTAATCAGTGGCTTTGGGAACCGTGTTAACCTGCAGGAAACTACAGAACAGACAAGATCAGAGAAACTTGCAAGCTTTATTACAGGTGTTGGCAGCAAGGTTCAGTCAAGCTCGGTTGGTGTGGCAGTCTCCAGTGCAATGGATGAAGTTGCTGATAGTGGAATTGTCAAAAAATACGTATCAACTGAGAATGCGTTACTGGCTGCAGTAGGACTGCCCACAATAACCCAGGCAACCCAAGAGGCAAGCAATGTTGTCTCAAGCATATCTGAGGCTGCTAGTTATGGATTCTCTGGCGGTAAGAGTGGATCAATAGAGACCACAGACAAGGAGTACATCACTGCAGGCATTGCAAGGAAAGGCCAGGAGTACGCTGAGAAGGTCAGTGAGAAAGGATCTGCAATTGTCTCAAAGGGTGTGGATCTCCTGGCAGGTAAGGATGATGTTCTGCAGGTACCTTCCTTTGTGGGTACTGGTCAGACTATCAACATTCCTGCACAGACTGCAAAGGACTTTGTTACAGGTGCTACAGTGGACATGGGTAGCTTCCTGGTATCTGGTATATCTGGGGTGCCATTAGCTGCAGAAGTTGCAGTAAGAGATCCTACCAAGTTTGGTGGTGCCCTGGTATCCGGTGCTGGTCTCATTGCAGGTAGTACTGCTAAAATGGCAATTGATGATCCTGCCAAGTTCGCTGGGAACATTGCTGGAGGACTGGCAATGGGTAAGATTGGTGGAGATGTTGCTGGATCAGTCAAAGCTGGCAAAGCTCAGGTAGTGAAGCAAACAGGTACAGGTGCCAAACCAGCTTATGAGACTGTGGACTATGGTGCCCAGTTATCAATAGCGGATAACCCAGTCATATCATTCTCAAGAGACTCTGGGTTGAAGTTTGGGAAGGGAGTTGCAGCACCAATGGATATGCTTGATGCCAATACTCCCATTACTGCTTTTAGCAAGTCACAGACTGCTAACTTCATTGCTACCCTGGAGAAGCATGGCATAGAGGCAGACTACTTCCAGGCAGGACATAACATTGCTAAGTCAGTGAACAAGACTCCAACTCCAGTTAAAGCACCTACCTCTTTTGAGATTACCAGTGAGAATATCCCTGCGAGTGTCAAACCCACAATTAAGAAGGTCCTGCAGGAGTACTCAGGTGATGTTGAAGTCTATGGGTCAGTAGCACAAAAAGCCCAGATGGGTGAGTACATGACCAGGCTCCCTGCAGACCTGGAGGTAATGGTACCAGATCAGTATGCAATGACTGCTAAACTTGCAAGAGAAATGGGAAAGAAGGGTGAGTCATACCAAATTAAGGGTATCGATTCCTCATCGGGCTCAAGCGCAAAACCTAAAATCGAGTTTGCAGGCGAGAAGGGTATAGAGATCTTTTCGACCTTTGATGATATCGGTAGTGGGTACCATCCTAAATCCCAGGTAGCATACGGGTTAAAAGACTATGCACCAATTGAAGTGGACAAAATCAACATAATGGACCTGAGAGAACAGGGAGGAAGGAAGCTAGGTGGTGGTCTGACTCTCAAGAAGTCCTCAACTGGGGGTGCAAGCATTGAGCCAGTACATGCAGGGAGGTTGAAAGATGTCGGGGATCTGCTAGAGATCGGTGTTGGTCATGCTCTGGAGAAGAAACCAGGTATAGCTGCTGATGTACTGAAATTCAACGAGCTTGCCAGGAAGAAGTATGGAAATCAGATGGGCAAGTCAAAGCTCTCCAACTTCCTGGATGAACAAGGAAGATTACCTAGTAAATCTGAGATCGGGAAACTACTTGAAATTGAGCAAAGCTCCAAAGAACTGCTATTTAAGAAATTCAAAGAACCTGAGAGCATGAAGAGTAGCAGTTCTCTTGGGAAGGTTGGTAAAACAAGCAAGGCAGGATCACTTGCGGGACTGGGGAGCAGTGCGAAGACAGGGAAGGGGAAGAATACAGGTACTAGCAAAGGTGCAGGGTACCCAAGTCAATCCATGCCAACCATCAAAGATCCTGGGCTGCCAACCTTCCCAAGCTTACCTAAAACAAAGCCAAATGGCAAGAAGGGCTCCAATCCAGTTTATCCTGGTAAGCCAAAGACTCCCAGACAGAGTATCCCCACAATCCCAGGTTATACCCCTCCAACACCTCCAGGCAGCAGTATACCTTATCCTGGTGGGGGTGGAGGCGGTGGATCTTTGATATTGCCACCAGCACCAAGCTTCCCAGACTTTGCTACTCCCAATAATGGTGGTAAAAGTGCACTGCTACTCCCAGGAAATAGCAAAGGTAAGGGTCCAAAGAGAACAAAGCAAGGTAAAGTGAAAGCAAAGCCAGGGACACGCAAAAACAAGTACAGGAATCCCCTTGACATCAAGTTCAAACTGTGAGGTATGAAGTATGGGAGCAGTTAGTGCATGGCTTAAGGTGTTAGTAGGTTTCATCATAATCGCTATCACCTTCATTTATACCCAACCACTGTTTGACTTCTTCTTTGCAATGGGTCACGCTATGGGGGGCAATGGTACCCTGTTAGCGGATAGATTGACAACTGCACTTGAATATTCCCCAATTATGATTGCAGTGTCACTGATCCTTTATGGATTTTATGAGAGTACCAGGACGGAAGACAACCAGAGGTATTGATGAGGTGTTGCAATGGGATTCATGGAAGATTACAGGAACGGAAGCAAGTGTTGCAATGATTATGTTCATCACTGGCGATATAAGAGAAATTCCAGTATTGTAAGCAATGATGTGAGGAACAGAGAGCAAGTAAGATGGAAGGGAGTACAATGAAAGTAGAACCATTTAGAGAATGTCCCAGATTCCAAAAGTGTAGCACCAATAATTGCCCTCTCCATCCCCTCTACATGTACATGCACACAGATAGAGATGATCCAGACCCCGTGTGTACAATGGAGAAGCAGGTTAGAGAGAGAATAGGTGCAAAGTATTCAGACATCTTGAGGTATAAGGGACTGACCAGCAGAGAGTATGGGGCAAAGTTACGATGGGAAGCATTGAGCCCAGAGGAACAACAGGAAAGGATTGCTAAAGCGAAATTAAACCTGTCAATACGGTCTGTGAAAAATGAAATTGAAAGTGCAGGTGTTGGTGAGGGTGCACCTGCAGATTTTCCATAACACTCAAATTATGTGGTTTTGGCCTATATATCCAAGTACTTAAAGCAAGACTTATAATGCTTATCTTCAATTACTACTAATTCGTTTTCTAAGACTGAGTTAACAATACTTGCAGTCCTCTCTAAGAATATAAAATAATCCTTAACTTCCTGCAGGGAAGATATGGACATGGATTTGTCCCCATGAGCAAAGGAATTTCTTAATTCAACGAAAGCATTTATTCTAGACTTAAATATCTCGATATTCCTAAATTCATCATTTAGAAGTTTATTATGTTCTATTTTCACACCAATCCCATTAAAAAAGCCTTTCAATACTTCGTATTTAGGATTTGAGCCACTGATTATAAACGCTTCCCTAATTAAAACAGGTTTGCTCTTTTTTTTGTCTTCTTTGAAAAAAGAGGCATAATCTAAAACAATCTTACTATACTCAGAATTTTTCTGATCTTTATATCTTAAAACATCAATTGTTTTTTTTATATTTGTATCCCAGACTGCATCTCTGATACAATCATTTTGAACGCTCATTGAGTTTACATTTTCTATAAATTCCATAAACGAACCTTTTAGAAAATTTTCATAATATCCACAACTCAATACAACTGAGCTTTTTGCAGTTGCTGCAATTAAATCTAAATACCTACGATCTAAACTAACATTTAGACTTTCCATATGCTCAACTAATGTTTTTAGTTGGCTAAGAGATTCATGAAAGTCATTTAGTGAGGACTGCATCATACACCAATAGATTCATTTAACATTTGTAGAAATAGAGTCATTCTTGTTTTATTGGCCTCAATGCTGTTTGTTCCTTTTCTGATTGAATCCACAAATAAAGGATTTTCAAATAATTTTTTTGTGTTTTCTATAATCAAGTTCTCTTTGCCTTCAATTGATTTTGCATCAATTTTTGAAAATGAGTACATAACGGCATCATATAATGGAGCTGAGATTGGCCCCCATTCATTATTTGTTGGATCCCATTTATGAAAAGATAGACCCTTATAAACGTTATATACCTTATAGATCGTATTAATAAATAAATTCCTATATTGGTCCATTTCTTGATGAGGCAAATTTGCTCTATCTTCCATAAACTTGTTTAGTGAGGTTTTTAAGTTACCCGATATCTTTTCATAATTTTGAAGAGCAAAGAATCTCAATACTAACTGAACGTCTTCCATTTGTTTGTATACACGTGTTTTTTGCGCTTCCTCTTTTGAAACAGGTAAACCTAAGCTCTGTCTAAAGACATCATTTTCAGATAATCCGATTAAAAGATTATTGAATTCCCCTCTGTAAATGCAGTTTCGTATTTCTTGAGGATTTAGGCGTTCTCCCCCAGTATTGATTCTTTCAAATACATCAAATTTGATTTCTAAGTCGGATTCTTTCAAAATTACAATTGCAGAGATGTATCTCCTATTTATTGCACTTTGAATAGTACCATCCAACTTACTGTATTTCTTCCCGTTTAATTCATCCCAAAACGTCAATCCCACTAAATTGTATTCATCATTGAGATACGAATTGATTGCTGAAAGCCTCTGTTTCCCATCCATTACTGAATAATTACCATATTTCTCTTCAGCAAGGAATACGGGTGGAATAGGAACACCCATTATGATTGATTCTATAAGTTTTGACTGTTGAGCTTTTGTCCATCTATCTCTTCTTTGAAATATTGGATCTAGGTCTATCACCTGGTTTCTCAACATGTCCTTTAAGCTGGGAATGAATAAATCCATTTTCTGAGTAACCAAACGCCTTTGATTTTCAGCATATTTTTTGCCGATGGGTGTAATATCTTCATCGCCTATGCCTTCAATATCCTTTTCTAGAGCTTGTTCCAGCATTGTAACCAAATTCTATTGGATTAAAGAAGTTAAAAGCGTTTCGATGACTGAGAAAACTCATCACATTAGGAATGGGTAGTATACAAGTTAAAAATGCATATTGAACCCAAATACATTCTATACTTGCAGACTAATATTTTTCTTTTTTCTTTCAGTATGCAGCCAAAACTGGTAGTAAGAATGTGCATCATCTCGCAAACATTCAAATATTCCGATATAACAACTAGTAAACTGGAGCGTAATATGATGGATATAGCTATAAAACATATATTGAATCAAGATGGAAGTAAAAAACCCATATGCATTGAAACTTTATGTAAAGATGATCAGGGATATTTTGTATCACGTTGGAACCTCAAAAAGGATATCATTCAAGAACTTAGATATGAGCAAGTAGATGCAAAAGAGTGGATCAATGGCGATGGAGTAGCAATATATTTCACGAACCCTGGTGTGCTGAAAGAGGTTCAAGATATGGGGATACATCTCCCATAATATCGTTTTTTCAGATCACTTTACTTCAACTAGGCACACGAAGCCAGCGTTTTCTTTAAACTCCAATTGTGTACCCTTCTTCCATCCTTTGAGATCTGCAATTGACTTGGGTATGGTCACACTTAATCTTCCCTTGCTATCTTGGACTGAAACTTTTGACATCATTTCACCTCATACTTGAGTATAAGGTGTACATAGTACATAAGATTAACATTAGTGCATCAGAGTTAAATACGAACCATACCATTAAGGATATAGGTTTGATGTGGTGCCGAATTGGAAATTACTCTTACCATTGTGACTCCGATCACCATTCTTTCA
>AMWB02014158.1_pt1 | contig 12155 bp, 25 predicted proteins | sample 200311 | NCBI WGS metagenome assembly AMWB02 (sample SAMN02737377, study PRJNA173069) | bioreactor metagenome | biome: anode biofilm in microbial fuel cells | place: USA: California | collected 2010-12-16 | reverse complement strand
TCTTGTTATATTATCCAATTTGTTAGATGCTTTATCAATAGCCTGTTCTACTCCATTAATATATACAAACATTCTGATAAGTCTAAAATATCTCCTAATATTTTCAAACATGATGATCCCCTCTTAATAATAGGTTATATAAAATATTATACTATATCTCTGGTCCATCTGTTCATAAAATAAACTGCTCCGCATGTGGGGCACTTATCTGGCGACCAGGAACCAGATTTAGTACGATCACCACAGAAGGGACATATATCAGCACATCTATCCGATGGCAGATCTTCATCGTCTATATACTCATAAGTTTTATCACTGCTAATTTTTATTTTATTCATCTATCATCCTAATATTGTGGTTATATGTCTGGATAACTTGATACTATAGACCTGGATGCTGTACTATAGGTATAACAGAATATCGGAATACTATACTATAGGTATACTGTACTATAGATCTGGATACTGTACTATAGATGTACTACAATATAAGTATTATTATCTATTTGTCAATAGTCTCAGTTAACTTTTATCGTGGTCTAAAGTTTAAATCCACGAAAAAATATTGTGGTAGGGACCATACTATGATGTAGCCTTGTTGCAAGGAAGCAAATTCCAAATAGGGCTACGGGGTATTTGCAATTCCGCATTGCCCAAAATAACTGTTTAGAGAAAGGATAAATCACTATGGAAAAATCATCTCTCGACTTCAAAGTTTGGATCACGAAAGTCAGACTATTTCTGGCTGTTCGTGGGTTCATAGTTGGTGGTGTCAAACATACGTTTGATGCCATCATTACTAACAATCTCTTGTCTCAAACCTTATGCCCCAAATGTGGGCATTTGGCTGGGTTTGAGTTCAGGAGTAGACTGAATAAGGAAACCAAACTGGTTGCTTGTAGAGAGTGCAACAAGTTTGCAGTTCCCTTTCCAGTCGTGACTAATGAAGAGGTAGCAGCCTTGTTTGAACAAAAGGATTTACTACCTCATTGCTGTTCTGCCAATACGAAGGCAGGACAGCGCTGCAAGAACAGAGCTGTAGTGGGCTCCGAGTTTTGCAGAATACATTCTTCTTAATCCTCAAACGTCCTAAGCATGACGTTAAACTGCTTGACGTAGGGTGCTGATACCGCATCCCTGATGATGACCCATGGAGGGTCGAAACGTCAGTAACGCTTGGTCTATAACTATATGCTCTACCTCTCATGCCAAGCCATGATGTAGGGAACTATCCAAGGCCACTTCTGAATATTGAGTATAGGAAGTGTTGAGATACTGGATGGGAAATAACACTCTAAAAAGGAGCTTTATCATGAAGCAGAATAGAAAAAGACACAACAAACGCGTCAGAGCTTTCATCGCTTCCGAAACCCTTCGTATTAGCGGGATGTGCTTGGGTTGCCCCTATGAGGGGTGTACCAGGCAGGGCTGTGCCCATTCCCCTGAGTATGGAGAATGCAGCCTTATTACTATTACTACGCGGTGCAAGTACCAGCAGCCGTGCTGCAACAGTTGCGGTAATGACTGCGAGGCGTACGATCCTCGCGGTTGGGCTGAGTACTACGCCCGCCAACGTTTCTCTAAAAAGGGACCTCACTACATGAGGTCCTTCACTTTCTAACCCTTTCCGTCCTGAGCATGACGTTAAACTGCTTGTCTCCTGTAGTATTGCCCCGACTTGAGGGGATTGAGCAGTTAAGGCCCGCTTTACAATCAGGTAAAGTGCGAGGAGCTACACTGACTGCATGTGCTACAGCCCTTATGGGCATTTAAGGAGGCTATTATGTCTAACTCTATTAATTCTTCCATGGTAGAAATTTCCAATAACTTAGTCAAAGTGGTTGATTGTCTCTTCGCCCACGTTCACGATGAGGCTGATTATTGTCCCTCCTGTGGACAGAATTACCACTCTACCATTGGTAAGACCTGCTGTGATGATTGCGGGTCGAGTTGCAATCTGCAGGGGGGATGTGGTTCCCCTGACTGCACCAACACTCCTGAAGGGTGTGAAGTGGGGGATCACGAGTACGCGTCGTTCAATTGCCCATCTTGTGGGCATGATTGTTGTTGGGCCTGCAGCGTTCGCTGCACGGACGACAGTACTGGCGAAGGGCATTTCACCTGCCCGTCCTGTGGGCATCTGGCATCCTACCCTGATGTGAAGGATGCACCTATCCACATTGAGAAAGCGGGTGATGATGCCCATATCTTTGAGGTTGCTCCTGGAGTGACATTCACACAAATCAAGCCTTGTGGTTATGGGCTTGATAGAACGGCCCTTGACGAGTACAAGTTGCATTGGCAGGACAAGTACAGAGACCCCCAATCTCCATGCTTTGGCTGTCTGCACTATTCTTGTGAATCATGTTCCCGTGATTATGAGACGTGGGAACTATTTGATTAATTAAATCCTTAACAGGTCTCCCGATATGTGACAGGTATCGGGGGACGGATTAAGTGTTTAATTCATAACACTTAGTGCTATACTGAGTATCTCCAGCCCAGTATACATATGCCCGATTAGAGGGTGAATGGAGAGCGGCAGAAAAGGAGGTTACCATGAAACATAGCAACAGTATATCGCATATCAGCCCACAAAGCAATAAGTGGGAGTAGTACAATAAGGCTGAGTATGTGTATAGGCTGATTTTCAAAAGTCTTCGGATGCCATATATCTAATTACAAAAGGAGGGCCAAATGCTATACAAAGGAAGAGCGTATAATAGAAGAATGTACGGGGACATAACCAAGACTGCTATAGTTCTTATCGTTAGTATGTTCATTGGTTATTACGGATTTGTAGGGGTCAAGTGTATTAAGCACTATCAGTCCCTTATGAACAACCGAGTAGAAACTATTAACTTTTTCAAATAAAGGAGACGATTGTTATGGCAACACGGTATTGTAGTATCTGCGAGGCAAAAGTTGTTAAGAAGTCCATCCACGATATGCCAGTATGCGAGGCATGCTACGACGTACTTCAGTGCGTAGCTATCTGCGCAACTTGTGGTGGTATAGTAAACATTAAAACATGCATCAAGAAAGATGGCCAGTATCACCATCATGCTTGCTACTGTGACACCAAAGAAACCAGACTTTTCTAAATACAACCCTACCATAAGAAAGGATAAATACAATGAGAGGAATGACCTACATTCACAAACTGGCAGTCGTTAGCGAGGAATGGATGATTACCCGTATAGACGAGAAGCATAAGAATGTCTACACGGAGCAGAAGACGACTATGACTGTGACTGCAACATCCGTCATTTTTAAGGATGGCGCCAAGATCCTCAAGAAGAAAAAGGCTTAATAGCCAAACTCACCTCATATTGCAAGATGTGGGGTGACTTGGGTTATTAAACTTGTAGTACTAACTAATACTTATTTACAAAAGGAGAATACTATGAAAATCGTACAAAAAAGAGTTATTGGTCAGGATAAGTTTGGTTATTCTATCGACTACAGAATTACCGCAAAGATGAATCGTTTGGAAAACAAAGACCCTAAAGGGACGTTTAAAAGATACTTTAGGGATGGTGTACCTTGTGGACATGACTATGACTGTTGTGGATGTTGGCATACCAATGTGTGGACTCACAAAATGGTACAGGTAGGAGACACACCCAACACGTATGCTATCGAGATTCACAATTATATGAATGTGTAAAAATCAACGCCCTGTGCATATCGCATGGGGCACACCTAACAATAAAGGAGAAAATACTATGAAAAGATATCATTATGATGCGCCCATCAAAGGTGCCGCTTGTACATTTGGTATTTATGTTAATCCTGCCGAAGGAATAGTATCTGCAACATGGAAGGTACCAACCAAGTACACTTCCATTGTCTATCTTTATCTTACACAACATCAGGGATTTGATCAGACATTATCCCATCGTACCGATCCTGATGGCAAACTTCTGTTCACTATAACCCATACTATCAATTATGATGAAGACATACTCAACAAGGTAGAGGGTGCTACTATATCTGAAAAGCTGTCCGAGATAGCGCTCTATAGAGAAGATATGGTCGATGATGCTGCACATCTTCTCCACAAGCATATTGAAAATGTTAAGAACTATATCCGTGCACTTTACTACAAATCTCGTATTCAGAATTAAGGAGAGTATGTATGAAAAATCGTATCGAGATTTACAAAGGCAATAAGATAGTAGCGGAAGGTCAGCCGCGCTATCGTGAAAGCATCATAGCATATGCTCGTAAACTTTATCCACATGACAAGTTAATAGGCCAGGGCTATCGTGAAAATGGTAGCACTTATGGCTTTATTATTTCGGAAGCACCACCCGAGATGGGAATGTAATCATTGAACTGTCCCTTGATTCGTGGAGAGTATCGAGGGGCAACTTGAGTGATTAACCCCATATACTTAACAACAACAGAAAAGGAGAATACTATGAACGAAGATTACTACAAGAAGTATATCGGCAAGAAGGCCTACTGCTTTGTGGGCATGGCAAATCATAACGGAATGCATCACTCTCACGCTCACACCGGGGTTGTCAAGAAAGTCTTCACCAAGAAGAAGATGGTGACTTATAAGGTGGAGTGCGAGGATGGCAAGGTGCGTAACTTCACGGACATCTACGTTCCCTGCGTTTAATACCTTAACTCATGCCATATCTTTAGAGATGTGGCATGACTTGGGTTATTAACTGCAAGAAGTAATACTAACTAACTACAAAAGGAGAATACAAAATGTCAGGAAGAGCAGATTTAGCATGTGCATGTTGTGGAAAGATCATCTATTATGGTGTGTATTGTAGCAACTGCATTACCAGCATGGATGATGACAGCAACTTGTTTATGGAAATGGTGGGTGATAATCGGTATGAGTTTTGCTCGCCAGGAGACAAATACAAAGAACTTGATTTTAATTGTTAAAGGAGGATACTATGTTAATTGATCTGCTGGTTACAATCGGTATTTGCGTACTATTGGTTGTTGTTTGGCGTAAAGGTGAGAAGCAAGGCTACAAACACGGTCTTAATGATGGTTTTGCTGAGGGTGTAGAAGAAGGTAAGGCCCAAATCCTCAAGGAAAATATTGATAGGTTGGCTGCTCAACACAAGATATTAGAAGCAGCGCAACAATAAAGGAGGTTGTATGCTCAAAGGGTATTTGATTAAATGGTCATGGTTAAATATCTTTATCAATGGGTGCTTCTGTGCTATTGAAATTGATATTCGTTTGGGTAGAACTACTTACACCCATCAGTTCTTTACCAATAAGGGGTTTTATAATCACTTTTCTTATTCAAAAAAGGTTTATGAGGTGAGTGATTCTGATTCTAAGGGCCGAAACATAAATACTTTTACACTGTAAAGGAGATGAACTACTATGACTACTAATTACATCAGCTGGTTTAACAAAATGAGAATGTGCATGAGCGTTACTGGTATTGTTGTCAATGGAATCCTTCACAAGGCTCACCCGATTCGTGAGTGCCCTAATTGTGGAGAAATCTTCGGTAATGGTGTCTGCCCCAAATGTGGTGGGACCAACACCTGGAGGCAAACGAAATGCAATAAATGCGGCAACCCCACCAATGGGTTTGTCTTCCAGTCTGATACTGACAAATTCTGTTTCTTCGTCTTCTGTCAGACATGTAAGAAATATGAATTTGTTCGTCATCTTCCTCCAAAGGTTGAGAGATATTCCAAAAAGGTGGAAGCCCCTACTCCGCCCACAAATATCGAGGAGCCGCCCCCTCTTGGAAGCCTCACCAAGACTACCAAAGCAGCTGGCAAACCTCGTCGTACTGCCAAGAAATAATCCAACCGGGGGCTGAAATATGCCCCCACCATAAAGGAGATCATATGAAAAGACTGATTATCGTTGTTGTAATGTTGGCCATGGTTACTGCTTACTCATCTGTTCAAGCAGCTGAAGTTTGTATGCCTGTCAAAGTGACTCAGATTTCTCCGGATCACGACGGGACCAATGTCATCGTTGTGGTTAATGAAGACGGCGATTCTTTTATGTTCAGCGACATCAAATGGAAGGTAAAGGTAGGGCAGAAGGTGTATATGTGCATCAACCTCACCTTTGCCAAAGGTAACTTCTGGACAATGGATGAAAGAGGAGATGCTGAGCCCTTCTTGTCTGATAAACCAAAGAAATAAATCGCAGATGGGCCCCCAGAGTATCGGGGGTTAATGCGGCTGGAATGGTTCCAAAGCCCATTCAATAATTATACCAAAGGAAAAGGAGAATACTATTATGAAAGAGGAAATGTTTGTAAATGCAGGATTATGTTGCAGTTGCGTGTGCTTGGCTATCAAATATAAAGGATACAAACTATCCATAGTATTTGATAATGATAAGTTTAGCAAAGATGCACCCATTTTGAGGAGGGCTGAATTGTGTATTATTCGTGATGGTAGAATTGTTACAAATAGATTCTATCCAGGACAACCGGAATTAGTAACTATCTCAACATTTAGCGAATTAGTAGATGTCAAAGCAAGAATAGATGCTTATGAAAGACCAAGATATGAGCATGATTGTGCAAACTGTAAATTTCTCGGCCGATTTGAGGATGCCGACCTCTATGTTTGTGCAAGACATGGAATTATTGATACCGTTGTTGCAAGAATGTCATCTGAACCTTCAGACTATATGTCTGGTCTTTCTTTCGCGTATGCTTATGGCTCTGATCTGTCTTGCGAAGAAGACTCTGATATGAGATTCACCTTCGAAGCATTTAAACTGGCAATCTGTAATGGTTACAAAGTCAACGATTAAGGAGGTTATCATGCTTTTGGAATGGTTGAAATGGAATTTGGGAACTATGGGATGGTTCTTTGACTTGAAATTGTCGGAACCTACGTTGGTGTTGTACACTGGACTTCTTGAACTTTCACTGAAGAAAAAGCATATTGGGTTGGATTATCCTTCTCAATATAAATGATCTTCATCCAATGGCTTGAAAGGAGGTGGTGCCCCTTGGATGATATGTCCAACATTGGCTATGGTGTTAAGTTCTCCAAACAGTGCAATGAGGGCTGGATGGATAATATCCAGAAGTAGTCCAATAAGTCGGAGGTGGTGAATAGGCTGATTTTCAGCACTTAAGAACGCCAAAGTATGATTTACACATTTGGCTTCTCCACTTTCGACGATCTCCTACCGGGCAAGAACTTGCCTCGCCTTCGGCTCAATTGCTCTCTCCACAGACATTTGATGGTGCTATTTCTGGCCGTCTGGTGCTGGCTGGTCGGTTCTGGTTCTGGTTCTGGTTCTAATTTAATAACACAGGAGATAGTTATGCCAAAGTTATGTGGCCGCAACGAAAAATGTTTCGTAGAAGGCAGTGATGTGTGGGGGCATCTTGGTGGAATATTATGTCTCCACCTCATTGAATGTGCTGATCATTCATCCAGTTGTGCTATGGATGGTTCTGTCAGTAATCACCTCTATACAAACGAAGCAGAATATCAAACAATCATCAAAAAGTCTGGTTCTGGTTCTGGTCTGGAGTTCTCTTGACCGCATCTTGATATGTATTATATACCATAAAATGCCATAACGGCGAAAGGCAGGATACAATGAGTTACAATAGCAGACATATGACAGCAGAATTACCAGCATTTGGAAGACGTTTTGTGAAAACGGATTACACCTTGGAAGACCTTAGAAAGGCTTCATGGGATGAACTTTTGGCAGAAGATTGGGATCTGGACGGAAACACTAAATGGTCAGGTGATAAGCCATCCCTGGCATTTCTTAAAAATAATCTGTTTCTTGTAAAGGCGGCGGCCGATATAGGTTATGCTCATCCAGATACTTGTGGAAAAGTCTGTTTGGCAAGAAGAGTTAGAAGAAGAGGAATTGAAAACCTCTTGATCTTACTCAGCGCGTTGATGCAGGTGGGAAAAATGCCGCCGGATTGCACAAAGCTGTTCCAGATAAGAACAAAGCCGACAAAAGTAGCTGTAGAGTTTGCCAATATGATAATCTCAAGGGCAACAAAGCTTACTGGCAGCAGAAAGAAGGTTCTTGAAGAGCTTGGTATTTCTGATTCTCTTGCCAAATGGTGGGAAAGAAGACTATAGTTTTCTGGTTTCTGGAGTTCTCTGAACTGTTTCTGGAGGGTTCTGGTGGGCAGGGCCCTCAAACTAACATTGATGCGAAAGGAGTAAAAGTATGGAATCTTGGAAATGTATGGCCGGTGACATGGTGGAGTTTCACTTATCAAAGTGGGCAAAAGGCAACAAGAAACCTGCACTCAAAGGCAAAATCGAGGGCAGAAGAGGTAATCTGATTGAAGTGTTGCCCGAAGGGTGGGACCAGCAGGTGACGGTGCACGTGAGCCTGATCACCATTACCAAACCAGTCCTACGAATAGACGGGCTAACAAGAAAGTTTGAAAAGAAACCCACAAACAAGAAAAAGAGCAATACTTCCAGAGAAATAACCCACGAGGTAGGTGCAATGACTTTCACCTACAAGAAGAAATGATGCTTCGGAGCTATCTGGACAGTTCTTTGCGTAGTACTCATTGTAGTTCACCAAAATGCCCAAAAGGGCGAAAGGGGTAGTTATGACAAATGTAGCAGAATTCATGGCAAAAATGGCAGCGGAACTTGAGACTGGTAAAGTTATGCCACACGATCCAGTCTTCATTAACTCGAAGTGGGGAGCAGTTGCCGTGTTTGGTCACGAACTGGTAGCCAAGAAGGACCTGGTCATTCTGGCCGCATGTCTCAACTTGCCTGAATTCACTCCGGATGGTGATTCGGACGTCACGGACCACAGGGTAAGGTCGATCGTGCTCCGTGATGATGGAAAGCCGACAAAGAAAGGTGAGCCAGTATTCGGGTCAGCATGTCCGGATGTAGGCGGCGTGGCCGTCAATTTGCAGAAAATCTTTGAAGGAGCCATCGAGGAATGCATGGATAATGATCGTGTATCCTTGATATCAGCGTTCCATCGTAACTTCATCACCACAGCTTTGCACGAGATTTATCATCTGGCAGATCTTCCTGAATTGCCGACCGATGCTGATCTCTTGGTAAAAGCAGAGGATGAGGCAATAACCTGGTCAGGAGAAACACTGTTCTGGATGGCAAAGACCCTGGACATTGAGCCAGCAAGCTATGTGGAAAGTGTATTCCTGTGCAAAAGTCTTGCTGCACTTTTGGATGATGATAAGAGCAAGTGGGCAGCTGATCAGCAGCACATGCTCGATAATCACATCTTCTATCAGCTTCCTGAAACAGCTGATGGCCCAGACCTTGCCTTTCATACCTTCAAGGAATACATGCGGCTTTGTTCTGAGGATCACGACGACAAAGAAGCATGGGGACAGGCGGTAGGAAAAACGAATGAAGCTTTGGTAGTACCATTCAAAGCTGAAGTCGTTTCTCAATCGCCAGCGCCGCCACAATCCGGAATGGCAAATCTGTTCTTTCAGGATTTTGCTACCATGGATTTGGCTACTGGTGAGATGGAAGAGCCCGACTTTGAAGGCACCTGGAAAGACCCAATGGGTACTACCTTCCCGGCGGCACCTGTCCAGGGAGTTCCCATGTTCCAAGTGGGTAGTGTGCCCGCTCCGTCATTTATGACAAATGAGCCAAGTCAGCCTTCCCCGCAGGCCTTTGGTGGATTTCCGGTGGCTGGAGGAAATGCAGGTGGATTTCAGTCGGCCCCTATGCAGATAGCGGCAGCACCTGGTTATGTTGAGGCCAAAGTGTATCCTGAAACAGGCCTCACTCAGGCGCAAACAGCGGAGATCGTGAAGGGTGTGTATATGAAGTGCTATAACCACATCTTCACACATTGCGGCCGCATCCTGAATTCGGATAAGGGTTTTGCCAATCCTGAAGCAGTATATCAGATTGGTATGCCCATAACTCCGGATGAAATGAAGGTCATAGTGAAGATGGATTGCTATGACCAGACCGGCAAGTGGCATCCGAACGTCCCCACATCTGGTGGAATGCTGTTCGGTTCAGTATCAAAAGACAAAAGCCTTCCGATGTATAAACTCTACATCAATGATGGCGGCTTGGAAAGGGTAAGACTCATCGTGCCCCAAAATCCGGCCAAAGGTACAAAAACAGCTCTTGAAGCACGGGCTGGTGCCTGCATCATGCACATTATGGAAGGCGATGATGCCGTGGCCAGAGCAACCAATAAGAAATGGTTGTGCAAGGTCTATAACGGTCAGCTTACAGTAGGCTGATACCCATGCGGCCCCTGAAAGGAGTAATCATCAGGGTAGAAGGCCAGTCTCTAAAGATCAAGCTAGAGACTGGTCAAACAATAACCACGCCCAGAGTACATGGGTTAAACACTGGTAAACCTGTTTTAGTAACCTATGACTTTACCAAGAATAAGCCTAAGCATGTGCTACCTGAAGAGGAACGTGTTGAGGAAATCGAAGTAAAGTCAGAAGAAACTAATCAGGTAGAATTCGGAGATATTTCTGATCTGGATTCTGGAGCTCTCCGACCTTCTTCTGATGATGGTTTCTGGAGAGTTCTGGTTTCTGGAATTCTGGAGTTCTCTGAACCGGTCTTTGAGAGTTCTGGTTGTTCTGATCTTTCTGGAGTTCTGGAGCTCTCCGTCCCGTCTTCTGAGGGTCCTGGTGGTCAGGATCTTCAGCAGTAATCTGTTTTATAACAGCATTGAATGAAAGGAGCAAGTACTATGAGTAGAGCTATCAGTTTGTCCGCAGCGTTTTTCGCAGGTGCCAGAGTTGCAGGTCAACTTACCTACATTCCGGCACATTTCAAGAATGGTAAACAGATCAACGCCAGAGTTATAATCCCGGTATATTGTAACTCGCATCGAGGCCACGACCAGAAAACGGGTGAGGAAGGGAGATCCGACACCTTTAAGTTCGTGGCGTGGAATAAACTGGCAGACACGTGTTGCAAATCCTTGCCGCCGGGAAAAGCCATCGACGTCGATACCAAGCCGGGATCGTACCTTGGAAAGCTGTTTAACCAGAACGGCACCTTGCGCACGGACAGCGCCGGTCAGGCCATTGAAATCCCGAAGGTGGCATTCACCATCAAAGACATCGTGTTTGGTGAAGAGAGCAAGAAAGCCATCGATCAGGAAATCGCCACCGGTCGCCGTCCCATCAACTGGAATAATCAGAGCCACCCCGACTATCAGCTGTGGCAGCAGATCCTCACGGCCAGACAGGCGGTGGTATGGGATGGGCATTCGGCCACGTTCGGTTATGCTCGTGTGGTCATTCCGCAGGGTCCCGGCATTCAGCTGGATTTCAGTCAGTCGGCAGGTCGCCAGATGGGAAGCCCGGTTCAGGGAAATATGGTCCCGAATGGTAATCTTCCGGGTATGGTAGCGAATGCTTTCGGTGGAACTCCGCCCGCAGCCCCTGCATCGCCCACACCCATGTTCGATCAGTATACAGGTCGGCCCCTTCAGGCACAAGCGCCGATGACGCCGTCCTTTCCGGTAAATACGGGTTTTCCGTCGGCCGCTCCGGCAGTTCCGCAGACACCTGCAAATCCGGGGTTTCCGACATCAGGTTATGCGCCGGCCGCACCCGCACAGGCAGTGGGTACAGCGCTGTTCTAGTCGGGTAGGGTAATAATCGGGGAGATCAGGAGAAATCCTGGTCTTCCCGAAATTTTTTCCTCGTGGGGTAAATATGTACCGAAATTTTTTGAAAAAGGAATTCTATCAAATTAGATTTTTAACAGAATTTATTTCTACATCTATTAGTTATAGTACTACCGAATTTTTTTTCTTATTTCTGTTTCAGATACTACTTATCTCAGTTATCATCTTTATTTGGGATAGGCTGCTGCTTCTCTCTACGGAACCGGCTTATTGAAAAAACCCCTATGAATTTAGCCTAAGCTACTTTCAGTCTTCCTCCTTTATCATATATTTAAAATTTACCCCCGCGTTCAGTAAATCTACTAGAGACTCCGTGAAGCTATTAAAATTATTTTCTTGTTGATTTTGTAGTATAACATTATATATGTATTCAGGTATAAGAGCACTAATTTGTTTTGTACTTCCTTTCTTCAATCTACCCATTTTTAATTTCCTTTTGGTTAAGGGTTAAAATTATATTATATTATAATATTCTATTCTGAAATATATTATATTATAATATGAAATAATATTATATTA
>AMWB02084142.1_pt1 | contig 12163 bp, 9 predicted proteins | sample 200311 | NCBI WGS metagenome assembly AMWB02 (sample SAMN02737377, study PRJNA173069) | bioreactor metagenome | biome: anode biofilm in microbial fuel cells | place: USA: California | collected 2010-12-16 | reverse complement strand
ATATTCAAACATCACTCCAGGCAAACTTTTTATTAACTGCACAACCAATATCTTTGGGTTCATTATATTGTGTGCTGAGCTCATCGGGGGTACATTCGGTATGGGTGGGTGTTGTATATGAAATGGAGCCATCTGGCAGGTATTGGTATTATTCTGTTGGTCATACTATGGACTGGTTACAGTCAGCTGGGGCTGAGACCTGCTGTCATTGAGGGGGATCTTCTTGATATTGAGTTACCTCCGGGTTTCAGGATAGAAGTGTTTGCCGATGGTCTGGGTGATAGTCTAATATCTTATCCAGGACCAGCTCCCGGTCCTCGCATGATGTTAATGAAAGATGGTATGGTTATGGTGTCCATCCCAAACAAGGGTCTTATAGCGGTGCTTCCGGATTTTAATAAAGATCATAAGGCTGATAGCGTGGGAGTTTTCATTGATGGATTGGATCGTCCTCATGGTCTGGACTATTACGATGGCTGGTTCTATATAGCCGAAGAGGACAGGGTCATCAGGGTGAAAGATGGTGACAATAACTTCGTTGCAGAAAAGGAAACCATTGAAGTACTGATAGATGATATCCCCACTGGAGGCCATTCTACAAGAACGGTAAAGGTCCACAATGGGAGCCTGTACATGAGCGTGGGTTCGTCATGTAATGTGTGTTACGAGACGGATGCCAGAAGAGCAGCCATAACACGCTGTGATCTGGACGGTAACAATTGTACTGTATTCGCCTCAGGCCTTAGGAATGCCGTTGGCATGGCTTTTCATCCTCTTACAGGCAAATTATATGCTACCGAGAACGGCAGGGACTGGCTGGGTGATGACCTTCCGCCGGATGAGATCAATCTGGTGGAAGAAGGTAAGGATTATGGCTGGCCTGTCTGCTACGGCAAAAGTATACACGACACTGATTTCGATAAGAGCACATACCTACGTGATCCATGCGAGGATCCTACGCCCAGCCTGATAGACCTCCAGGCCCATTCAGCTCCCCTGGGACTTAACTTCTATTATGGTGGATCCTTCCCTGAAGAATATATTGGGGATCTCTTCGTATGTTTGCATGGTTCATGGAACAGGCAGGAACCTACAGGATATAAGATCATACGTATAAACATGACCGATCTGACAGTTCATGATTTTGCCACCGGCTGGCTCCAGAACGGCAATGTACTTGGCAGGCCTGTGGATGTAATGGTCAGCGAGGATGGCTCTCTGTTCGTAAGTGATGACAACGATGGCCGGATATATAGGATATACTATGCCGGATGATCTTTATGTTGTATCTGGCACAGGATTCAACATATTTATCATTCAATAAAGAGAACTGGTGTAAAGGAAGATAGTAGAGAAAGACGGTAGAGAAAGATGGCAGATACTGATATAATTAGGCATTTGCGACCCGCAGATCATATAGCTCTGCTCTATACTACTACCTTTGAGCTGATCGACACAGTGACAAACTATGTGCAAGCCGGTATAGACCATGGTGAAAGCTGTGTCATTTACATGCCCTCAAAGCTGGCAGAAGAAGCCATTGATGCATTTACGGAGGCTGGTATGGATGTATCTGATCTTATGGTGAAGGGTCAGCTCCAGCTAATACCTTCCGGTATCTTACCGTCTGCTTCACAAACAGTTGACTTCCTGAGACCAGATGAAGTAAAAAAAGCCCGTGATAAAGCAAAAAGTGCCGGATATCCGGGACTTCGGATGATGTCGTGTTTTGTCGAAATAACTAAGGAAGAGTGGTCATTTTTCCTCTCGCATGAAAAGGATGTTAAGCAGGTGATCAAAAATAGCGATGCTATCATGATACGTGCTTTTCCGATGGTTTCTCTTTCCGGTCCCCAGACGCTGGATGTGCTGGAAATGTATGATAAAGTAATGATGAGAAAACAAGGAAAATGGTCATTCATAAGCACATCTCAAGTTCAGGCAGATGACCAGTGTTCTGAAAAACTTGATCTTTACGGTAGCATCCTTGACAGGATATGGACAGGTTTGTGGGTTATGGACAGGGATGACAAGGTCATCTTCTTTAATCCGGGCATGGAAGCAATTTCGGGGATTTCCAGAGCACAGGTACTTGGCAATGATCTGTTTGATTTCGTAAAGGATATGGCTATAGATGCAGGTGAAAAGTTCCTTAATATCTTCCATAAAGCAAAGGACACCAGAAAAGCCTTATCGTATGATCTTTTGCCATTTGTGAATCCTGAGGAAGGACTACTGTATCAAAGCGGCGTCCTGTATCCTCTTTTTGATAGTTCTGGTGAATATGAAGGTATGGCGGGAACGGTAGAAGATATCACTGAAAGGAAAAGGGCAGAAGAGGCATTGCTCGCAGCTGAGGAGAAGTATCGCCTGATATTTGAGAACTCTCCTCTTGGCATATTCCATTTCGATGATAAGGGTACCATTACCCATTGTAATGACAGGTTCCTCAAGATCGTGGGTACTACAAAGGATAAGCTCATCGGTTTTAACATGGTCACTTCCATTGAGGATGAAAAGATGATGGAAGCTGTACGCTCAGTGCTTTCCAGGCAGCTGGGGCATTATGAGGGAGAATACAGGTCAGTGATAAGTGGCAAGACCACTCCCATAAAGGCTGATTATAGCCCCAACATATCTCCTGATGGCAAGCTTCTTGGTGGGATCGGGATATTTGAGGATATCACCGAGAGAAAAAAGGCTGAAGAGGCTTTGAAGCTCGATGAGTCCAGATTGCAGGCCCTGCTGGAGCTGAGTCAGATGACCGATACTTCCCTTAAGGAAATAGCCGACCTCACTCAGGAAGAAGCAGTGAGGCTCACCCAGAGCAAACTGGGATATCTGGCTTTCATGAACGAAGAGGAAACAGTGTTTTCCATGTATTCATGGTCTAAAAGTTCCTGGTCCAAAGGTGTTATGGAAGAATGTAAGCTTGCAGATATGAAAATAGATTACCCGGTGGTCTCTATCGGATTGTGGGGGGAGGCCATCAGACAGCGCAAGCCTATCATTACTAATGACTATGCTGCTCCTAATCCGTGGAAGAAAGGCTATCCTGAGAACCATGTGAAAATAACAAGACACATGAACATACCGGTCTTTGACGGGGATAGGATAGTAGCAGTTGCCGGGGTGGGTAACAAAGAAACAGATTATGATGAATCCGATGTGCGACAGCTTACACTGCTTATGGCAGGTATGTGGCGGCAGGTTCAGCGCAAGAGGGCAGAGGATAGCCTCAAAAAATATGCCGAGGATCTGGCTAAGGCAAACGAGGAGCTTTCAAAGGCAAATGAGGAACTGAAATCCCTGGACCGCATGAAGGATGAGTTCTTGTCCAATGTAAGCCATGAGTTCAAGACACCTCTTACATCCATCAGGGGGTATAGCCAGCTTGTACTTGATGGGACTCTTGGTGATATCAACGATCAGCAAAAAAAGGCTATGGATACTGTCATACGCAATTCGGACAGGCTCAGGCGTCTTGTGGATTCACTGCTCTATCTTAGCAGGGCTCAAGTAGGGAGGATGAGGTATTATTTTGAAAAACTGCAGCTTGCAGAGCTCATCAACAACTGCGTCCATGATCAACTCCTGCAGGCAAAGAACAAGGGTATTTCCCTTCAAACGGACATTGAAGATGTCCCGCCGGTCAGAGGCGATAAGGACAAACTGACCGATGTGCTGACAAATCTCATTGACAATGCCCTAAAGTTCACTTCAGAGCATGGAAGGGTCACTGTTAGTGCAAGAAAAATATCTGAAGGTGTTCATATCGAAGTCAAGGACACTGGTATAGGTATACCTGCTGACCATATACCCCAGCTGTTCCAAAGGTTCTACCAGGTCGATTCCTCTGCGAGCAGAAGGTATGGAGGTACAGGGCTGGGATTGTATATCTCCAGAACCATAGTGGAAGCACATGGGGGAAAGATCTGGATAGAGAGTGAAGAAGGCAAAGGTACCACAGTTCATGTGGAACTGCCTCAGTTGCAAGAATAATGGATCACTGGCAGAAGGCCTTTAAGGCACCGTGTCCGGTATTATCCTTTATGTTGTACAAGTGTTCTTCTTTGTTTGTCATATTGTATAACGAGTTCAAAGGTGTTCTAAATGAAAGTGATAATCATTGGTGGATTTCTCGGAAGCGGAAAGACTACAACATTGCTCAGCCTTGGGAGGCATATGGTGGAAAAAGGCCACAGGGTTGCTATTATAGTGAACGAGATCGGAGAAGTGGGGGTAGATGGAGAGACTTTGTCAGGTTCAGGACTTATTGCAAAGGAACTTACAAGCGGATGCATCTGCTGTACACTCAGGATCAGCATGGAGTACACATTGCAGACCCTGGAAGAGGAGTATGATCCGGACGTGCTGATCATTGAGCCCACAGGCATTGCTCTTCCCTTGCAGATAAAGGAGCATGTGGCTCTGATGGGATTGCCTGACCTTTCGTTCGCTCCTGTGGTCACTATTGTGGATGCCAGCAGGTTTGATGTGGAGCTTTCCCAGGTACCGAAGTTCATCACGACACAGATCGAAGAAGCTGAGGTCCTATGTGTGAACAAGATCGATCTTGTGGACAGGGAAACTCTGGTCAGTGTAACAGGAAGGCTCATGGATCTCAATCCGGATGCGCTTATTGTTGAGTTCTCTGCCAGGCGGGCAGATGCACAGTTCATGAGGTTCATAGACCTGCTGGCAGGAGAAGGCACTGCCCGTCATGCTGGTGAGAACAGGAATTCCATCGAGCTTTCCCAGGTATCCAGTTATTCGGGTAAATATTCCATTGATACTCATGGGCTTGACAGGAACGATGTGGCAGCCATGATCCTTAAAGTGCTGGAAGAAGTAAAGGAAAAGATCGAGTTGATCAATCCTGCATTTATAGGTCATGTGAAGATCTCCCTGAGTTTAGGAAAGGATCTGGTAAAGGGTAGCCTGACATCTTCTCAGGGACAGCCTCTGGTAGAGATATTTGAAAGTCCGGGGCAGGACCATGAACAGTTAAAGTTCCTTTCAGCGGTTACTCAGGTGAGTAGATCGGATCTGATCTGTATTATTGATTCTGCCATCCGTAGCAACCTGGAGAAAGGGAATGTGTCATATGAAGCTGCAAATCCTGCAGGTGGTCTGATCAGTATAGCCGGGAGCAAGAAGTGAATTACTTTGCATCTTCTTTATTTACTTTTGCTTCATTGGCCCTTCAAAAGAAACAAAATCGGAAAGCATTATAAGCCTGCAAGTTCTATTCTGTATGGTAAAAGTTGATTTTTTACTCAGAAGGGATGGTATCTTGGGCGTAAAGCTAGGTGACATTGTTGCAGTGGAGTACGTTGGTACTCTTGATAACGGTGGAGTTTTCGATAGCTCTGAAATGCAGGGTGGTCCTCTGGAGTTTAAGGTTGGTGGCGGCCAGGTATTACAGGGCTTTGAGGATGCTGTATTGGGTATGGAGATAGGGGACAAGAAGACCATAGTGCTTGAACCCTCTCAGGGTTATGGTGAATATAGCACGAATTTAGTAGAAACCATTCCCAGATCCTCTATTCCTAATAATGAGAGGTTAACAGAGGACACCATGCTGCTGGTAAGCCTGCCTGACGGCTCCAAGATGCCAGCCACTATCACCACCATAACCGAGGAAAGCGTTACCCTTGACATGAACCATCCGCTGGCCGGTGAGGTGCTGCATTTTGAGATAAAGGTTGTGGAAATCAGCTGATATCTTATTTTTTACATGTTATCTATATATGTTTGGTAATTTTTTATGTGTACCAATGCATATATTTATCTTATATGAAGGATTATGGCGTTTATCTGGTCTGATTTATAAATCACATTATTCATTTTTGATCAGTCCCATGTATCCATTTTTGTCAACCGGTGGTATGTTAAGGATGAGTTATGTTGAAAAACATGCAGTAAAACTGCTCAACAGGCATGAAATACCTCTTCTGTTCTCGTTATTTTTTCTTCTTGTTGTATTAAAAGCAATTTTAGTATTTCCATTTACAACTCCATGGATAATTGCAGATGAAGTTGTATATTCAAAGCTCTCTCAAAGTATATTGGATTTAGTTTTCATAAGTGATATCAAAAATGCTCTGACTTATCCACCTGTACAAACTTATCCACCAGGATATTCCATTTTTCTGTCCGTTACTAATCTTTTGTCTCCAGACAAACAGGCGTTATATAAGAATATGTTGCTTGTAAACAGTTTTCTTTCCTCTTCAATAATTTTTCCAGCTTATTTCTTATTAAAGAAATATACTTCAAAGTTCCAGGCTCTTTCCGGGTCCCTAGTAATATCCACACTCCCAAGCGTTACGACATACACTTTCGTAGTAATGAGCGAGAATCTTTTTGTTCCTCTGGTACTCTATTCAGTTTGGTTTCTCCATGAGTCTTTTGAGAACAATGATCTCCACTGGAATGTTCTGGCAGGCATATCTATCTTCTATCTATACTTTACAAAAGAAACAGGGATCGTATTCATTTTTTCAGTGTTGATATCTCTCGTTTATTTCTTTGTTCTCACAGGGTGCAAAGATAGATCAAAACTATTCAGAAACAAAGCGGTTCTGGTCTTTTCTCTTGCAATGCCGACTTTTGGCTGGTTGTTATATAAAATAGCTGCACTTTCTAAATCGTCACTATATGATACTGCAAAATATTCGTCCTCTTTGGTGGATTGCATCTCCCAGACCGATGCATTCGAGCTATTTGTGCGTTTAGTGCTCAATGAGATCGGATACATTATGTTATCAGCGTACATTTTCATCTTCATCATATGTGCACTATTAGTTTCAGAATCCATCTTCAAGTTGAAACTTGTTGGATTTTCGGAATATATAACAGAATTTGATCTGAAAAAAGTGACCGCATTAAATTCAAGCATTGTTTATTTCATTAGTTTTAGTGCAGGATTATTATTAATTACCGTTGCACATATGAATAGATATATTGCAAACCCTGAAAATTTCATCTTTGGACGCTATATCGATCCTATCATACCTGTCGTATTCTTATTCGGACTTATAGGAATAGCGATCCTGCAGATGAGATCTAACGGTACTGCCACAAAGCGGAAATACAGGACAATAATGTTTTCAAGTTTTATAGTCCTACCCTGCCTTTACTATTTGCCGCATACTTATTATGGTTTTCCTAATATGTTTGGTATTTATTATGTGATATATCTGCAGAAATATATAAGCTACTTTGTGTTACTTCTTCTCATTGCATTATTTTTCTTGATCATACCTTTTTATCTGATGAAAAGGATGAACAATGGTAAACCTATAACTTTATTTTTTACATATCTTATACTTTTATCGATCGTCCTCTCTGTGCCTACATATGAGGAGCAGTTCGAAAACATGAACAACACGAAAAATATAAACCAAATTGGAAGATATTTAGAACACAACAGTTCAGCTGAAACTCTTATTTTGATGGATCATGAGGATGTACGTGAACACTGGGGTCTTCAGATGTGGTTCTTTATACAGTACTGGACAGATGGTGAAATGGTCCAACATTTTACAAATGATGATCCTTCCGGTCTGGTCACTAAAGAACATATCAATGATGTCGATTACATAATCTCAAAGAAGTTATTGCCTTATCATTGTGTAGAAACAGCAAATAATGGGTATAAATTGTATGACCTAACAGTATCTTCACAAACGCCTTCAAACATGTCACTGCCATACATCATAGATATAGGGAAGAACGATCAACATATAACTGAAGGCTTTTATGATCCGGAACTAGGAGAGTATAGGTGGACAACCAATTCCTCAAAAATAAAAATAGAGTATGGTGGCAATCAAGGGCCACTTCTTCTGGAAGTAATGATGAGGTCATCAAGACCTGATACAGACCCGGCAAATGTAACTCTTTATATGAATGGAAATCTGATCGGTACTGCAGAGGAAATAATAGGAAATAAAGATCATTCAGTTGTAGTGCCTGAAAATTATCTGGAAGATAGGTATCAGATCCTGGAGATCAGAACAAACACCTGGAAGCCCAGTGATCATGGATATGTTAATGATGACCGGGATCTTGGTATTCAGATCGATTGGATAAAGATCGATTCTCTTTCCAATGGGGCTACAGGTGAAATCGCAGCTACTTCCAGTTAAATTTTAGATAAGGTCACTAAATAGGATATTCAACATGTATTCTAAAAAGGATCGATCTTCTACAGGATCAATTGCGTTATATTTATCTTATATGAGTGATAATGGCTTCTGATTGAGGCGATGTACATGGAATGCATTTTCTGCAAAATTATTTCAGGGTCTATCCCTTCTTATAAAGTTTATGAAGACGAGTTCGTTTTTGCTTTCCTTGACATCTATCCGTGCTCCGAAGGACATACTGTAGTACTTCCCAAAAAGCATATTGAGAGATTTACTGATCTGGATGTAAAAGATGCTTCGGATCTATTCGCTTCAGTGCACAAGATATCAAAGGTTGTGTGTACGGCTTTTGATCTGCATGGAATGAATATAGGTATGAATGTAGGTGAAGTTGCCGGACAAAGTGTATCTCATGTGCATGTCCATATAATTCCCCGTAAGGAGGGGGATAACGGTGGATCGATGCACAGTATAGTGGAAACGCATCCGGATACTGGAAATTTGGCTGATCTGGCAAAGAAGATAAGAGACTCATTTTAATGATACGAGTACCCTCTAAAAATGAAGTTCTTATTCTCAAATAGACGAGGCTTATCATGTTTAGACCAGTGATTAAATCCATGCGTCCCCATCAATGGTACAAGAACTTTGTTATTTTTCTGTGTATCATTTTTTCAAAGAACATACTTAATCTCGAAATGTGGCTGGATCTTATTTTGATTTTCTTTGTATTCTGCATGCTTGCAGGTTCTCAATATATGTTAAACGATCTTAAAGACATAGAAAAAGATCGGTTGCATCCCAAGAAAAGAAACAGGCCGATTGCAGCTGGCCTTCTGCCTGTTAAAATTGCGCTTTTTATATCTTTTACGACAATGGCAGTTTCTCTTGCTATCGCTTTTTCAATGGGGCAGCTAGTGGGGATTGTAAGTTTGCTGTATCTTGCTAACAGCATAGTCTACTCTTTTTATTTCAAGAATTTTGCTATTGTAGATGCTATCTTTATTGCCGTAGGATTCGTTATACGGGCGATAGTTGGTTGCGTTGTGATCAATGTAACAATTTCCCCATGGCTGATATTGTGTGTTTTTCTTCTGGCACTGGTTCTAGCATTCGGAAAGAGAAGGCATGAACTGGATGGTGACCAAAATTCAAGGAATAGCCTGTCACAATATAATATAACAATGAGCGAAACTCTGTTGAACTCTTCTGTTTCCATGCTGTTAATGTCATACGCTCTGTATACTGTTTCAGTACACACGGCAATGATGCTGACACTCCCATTTGCATTTTATGGTATCTTCCGTTATGTTCAGCTCATTAATCTGGAAGGCATTGGAGAAGAGGCGGAACTATTACTAAAGGACAAACCTTTTGTTTTGAATATAACTTTATGGGTATTCCTTACTGTGCTTGTCCTATATGGGGGATCCTTATGAAATTCGATCTGCATGCACATTCAAAGTACTCTCCAAAATGTGGGTACATGGAACCAAAGGTGATCGCTAAGCTTGCACGGAAAAAGGGTCTGAATGGGATCGCTGTCACTGATCATGATACTATAAAAGGAGCACTAAAGACCAGGGAATATGCTGATAAAGACCTTAGAGTCATAATCGGTTCCGAAGTAATGACGTCAAGGGGTGAGGTCATCGGACTCTTCCTTTCAGATGAGATCCTGTCAACAGATTTCATAGGTGTTATAGAAGAGATCCATGATCAGAATGGTGTTGCAATTGTCCCCCATCCTTTTGATACATTGAGAAGATCAGCACTCTGGCCTACTGAGAATGATGTTAAATATCTTGACGGGGTGGAAGGGTTCAATGCGCGGAACGTTTACCAGAAAAGCAATACGGATGCTATTGAGTTCGGAAAGAAACATAAACTGGCAATCACAGCCGGAAGTGATGCTCATTTCAGTAATGAGGTAGGGAATGCAGGGGTTATAACTGACAATGACGATCTCAGGGAAGCTATTCTCTCAAGGCAGCTAGAAATATTTGGTAAACGAAATGAGATATATAACCATGCATTCACGAAAGGGCTCAAATTATGCCGAAAAATAAAACGATCCTTATAATTTTCTTTGCACTGGCTGTCTATGTGGCAATGGGCGTATATGCCGATATCAGCCAGCTTACTGTCGCCATGCAGAAGTTTGATTGGCCTTATTTCATCCTTCTATTGCTTTTCACAAGCATAGGATACTTCTTTAGGTATCTTAAATGGGACCTCTTTCTCAAAAAAGCCGGAGTGCATCTATCCTTCAGGCAGAATTTCTTTGTGTTCATCAGCGGGCTTTCAATGATCGTAACTCCCGGAAAACTTGGCGAGATTTGGAAAGGCTGGCTCATTAAGGATATTTCCGGAGATGACCTCAGCAAAACAGTCCCGGTAGTCATAATGGACCGTGTAACCGATGTATTAAGCCTTGTTATTCTTTCAGCTTTCGGGATTTTGTCTTATAAGGAAGGAATATATCTTTTAGTTGTATTACTTTTGATCATCTTGATATTTTATATTTCTATCACATCAAAGAGTATTTCTGAAAAAGTGATTGGGATAATTGAAAACAAGGCAAAAAAGTTTTCTGGTAATGTTAAGAATATGCATGGAACTTTCCAGGAACTGATGGAACCAAAGACCTTTATTTCACTCTCTCTTCTGAACGTTCTGGCATGGTTTTGTGAGTGCCTTGGGTTCTATTTCGTTGCAATTGGTTTTGATCGATCACTTAGTATTCCGCTTTCAACATTCATCTTCAGTTTTGCCTCACTGGCCGGCGGTGTGAGTATGATCCCCGGCGGGATCGGGCTTGCTGAAGTCACGATCACAGGTTTTTTACAGCATTATGGCTTTAGTCCGGCTATAGCTATTGGTACTGCACTTGTTGTGCGTCTTGGTTCTTTCTGGTACGGCGTGGTATTAGGTCTTGCTGTATACCTGCTTTTCAGAAAAAAGATAATTCCCAATAATGGAAATGGATTGAATAAAGATTAACTATCATTAATTGAGGGATCAAATGTCAAATGTTAGTGTGCTTAGAACGTCACCGAAGACGATATTCGATGACTATCAAAAGTTGATGGACCTGGCAGATTACAGATCGGCTGTTCCAGAAGACAACGCAACGATCTTGAAAATTAATCTTTCATGGAGCTTGTTCTATCCGGCATGTTCGACTCCCCCATGGCAACTCGACGGTGTATTGAGCAAACTTCGCCAGGATAGTTACAAGGATGTTACATGTGTGGAAAACCAGACGGTAGTTACCCATCCATGGAAAGGAGCATATGGGAACAAGTGGCTTCCTATCCTTGAAAAATATGGTGTGGAGTACGTTCCTCTGACAAATGCCGAGTGGGTACCGTTCAGGCCTAAAGCTGAAATGCTTGCGATGAACGATCTTTTCGGCGGGGTTCTTGTTCCAAAGAAGTTCTTCGGGAGCAATGTGATCCATTTGCCCACTGTCAAGACACATGGTCACACCACCACTACCGGTGCCATGAAAAATGCATTTGGTGGCCTTATCCCTAAATACAGGCATCATGCTCATAAGAAGATCCATGAGGTGCTTGTGGACTTGCTGGCGATCCAGAAAGAGATCCACAAAGGGATCTTTGCGGTCATGGATGGCGGTGTGTGTGGTAACGGAGCTGGCCCCCGCACTATGGAACCTTTTATAGGGAATGTGCTTCTGGCAAGCGAGGATCAGGTCGCTATCGATGCTATCTCAGCTAAAATAATGGGTTTTGATCCTTTAGATATTGATTACATCAGGATCGCCCATGACAGGGGTCTTGGAATGGGTGATTATGATCAGATCGAGATCAGCGGTATGGATAAGCAAGAGTTAGAAAAGTTGAACTTCAAGTTCACTACTACTAAAAGTCCTATCGTAGAATGGGACCAAAGATTGAGAAAGGGAACAGCCAACATAAACTGGCTACACAACATTTTGTTCCATTCCCCTGTCTTTAAGACCTTTATCTTTGCATCAGGAT
>AMWB02048131.1_pt1 | contig 12170 bp, 9 predicted proteins | sample 200311 | NCBI WGS metagenome assembly AMWB02 (sample SAMN02737377, study PRJNA173069) | bioreactor metagenome | biome: anode biofilm in microbial fuel cells | place: USA: California | collected 2010-12-16 | reverse complement strand
GCCACGCTGGTAGCGGGCGACACAGCCCCTGATACGACTTCCCCTTACACCAGCGCGCTGCCACAAACCGACGCGGAATGGGAAGCTTTCATTACCACCAAGCTGGATGGCCAACACACGCTGGAGTTTTTGCTCTCCAAAGATTACACGGCGGAGCAGTGGCGCCAGGTGCTTTCTGAATCCCAGCACGCAGATGTCAGCCTCACCGAAGAAGAGCTGAACGCGATGATTGCCTGGCTGATGGCACACTGAGTGTCGGTTTTGGTTTTTGCGATGCCCGGTCTATCCGGGCATCTTTTTTTTTAAAGCTCACTAAGCCGGGGGATAAACTTGCCGATTGTAGTGAAAAATGCGCAGTCTGCCAAAAACAACCGAATTCCATTAAGGATTTTTTCCCGGGATGGCTCCGCTATTGGCTGACCAAACGCGAGCCGACGCCTTGCGCATCGGGCCAAAGTTCAGGGCAATTGCAGCGCCGCAAACCTATGGTGGCACTTGCCAGCTTAGCGATGGTAGCAGGGTAGAAGGCATCGAATTGTTCTCTTTCGCGCCAGATAAGGCTTGCTGGGCAAGAAAACCTGGCATGAAGGTTCATCGATGTGCCGCGCCTGGGCAAGCCAGGCATGCCGTATGTCCAGCCCCTGCTAGGGGGTTCGTCTGGCATCTGATTGGAGGAGGGGAAATGACATCAACGTCAAATTTACCATTCGGTTCATATTCAGCATAAGTTCGCCTGCTGGAAGCATATTGCCGCCCGCAGCAGACTCTGATGGGAGTAAAATTAAATTGGTGGGGAAGTGGTTTTAACCCTGCCTACAAACCAAAAGGAGATGTGTTGATGGAAACCCATTTTTACCTTTCTCTGCTGCCCGAAGCCCTGATTGTTTCGATGCTCTCCCCGGAAGAATTTGGGGCATACTACGCCACCGGCTCTGCCAAGAAATCCCGCGGACAGGCCATGTTCTTTGAGGTAGACCCAACTTTCAGGCATGATTTTTTTCGCATCGAAGAAGCGCTTAAGCGCTGCGTACCCCATGAAGATGGATCACCCAAAGCTTCAGTCTACGCATCTGTCTACCGCGTGTTGGAACACATGGACCTGGCAGCTGTCTCGGATCTTTACCTGACCACCCAGGATGGCCGCACGCTCGGATTAAAATCTTCAGAAATCCTGCCGGATGGCGAGGAAAACCTGCATCTCTATCAGGAAATTGCCCCGGTCACGCCACTGGTCGTGAGCCGCTTTGCGCCCATGTCTTTTTTGGATCTGATCGTACGCAATCCGGTCTCATTAGTGACCGTCCCCGCGATTGTGTTTACTGAACTGCAGCTGGGTGAGCTGGCCAGAGACCCTGAGATGGGGCTGATGGACGAGCTGCCCTATGACAACTCGGACCACCTGCGCCAATGCCTGACGGAACTCAAGACCAAGTACGTCTCCACCAAGATGGTGGATCGCACACACTCACCCAACGTGCAGTACCGCACGATCAAAAATGGATTTTTCTTTGGAAACCAACAGCAACTGAAGTATTACCCCATGCCATCGCCTACAGCCCTGCGAAATGAGAATTACCGTTGGTTCCGATCCGCAAATATGTAAAAAAACTCAATCAGCAAATTGATCAATGGAGTGTTAGATGAACTATAACGCGTGGATTTTTGTGGGTATTTTTGGCGGGCTGATCTCAATTGGGGTCGCGATCTACCTTTATTTTTGGGTGATGAAGCAAGACCCGGGTTCAGAACATGCACAGCAAGTGGCCGGCTGGATCCGTGACGGTGCCCAGGCTTACCTCAAACACCTGTATACTGCCCTGGCCACCCTGGCGGCCATCATCGGTTTTATCATTTTTATCATTTTCAGCATCAACCTGGAGAGCATAGCCAGCCAGGGGCTGACCATCCATACCGGTCGGGGTTTGATGATGGCCCTGTCTTTTGTGTTTGGCGCGCTTTGTTCAGCCGCGGCTGGATACATGGGCATGCGTGTAGCTGTAGAAGCTAATGTGCGAACCGCGACTGCTGCCCAAAAAGACCTCTCGGGTGCGTTCAAGCTCTCCTTCTATGCTGGTTCAGTGCTCGGCCTGGCGATGGTGGGCTTGGCCGTGATTGGCATGAGCGTTATCTACCAGCTTACCGGTCAAGCTGAATTTGTGTTGGGGTTCAGCTTTGGGGCGTCCACCTTGGCACTGCTGGCCAAGGCTGGTGGTGGGATCTACACCAAAACGGCCGACATCGCCGCCGACCTGGTGGGCAAAGTTGAAATCGGCATCCCCGAAGACGACCCACGCAACCCGGCTGTGGTGGCAGATAATGTGGGCGATAACGTTGGCGACGTGGCTGGGATGGGCGCGGATATTTTCGACAGTTATGTAGCCAGCGCTGTGGCGGTCATGCTCCTGGGCGCCTCAATGGGGTTGGGTGCGGCTGAACATGCCAAATACACCATCCTCCCCCTGATTTTATGCACGCTGGGTACCTTTGCCTCGTTGCTGGGCATCCAGTTTGTAAGGGTCAAAGACCAGGGCAAACCCGGGCCGGCGCTCAACCGCGGAACCATCATCACCTGTATCATTTACGCAGTGATGTTGGTCCTGCTGGTTCTATTTGGTGAAGTCAACGTTGGCGTACTTTGGGCGGCTCTCACGGGCCTGGTCGCAGGTGTGATCATCGGATTTACCTCAGACTACTTCACCAATGACAACCATAAACCCGTGCAGGAGACTTCGCGCGTTTCGACCTCTGGCTCGGCGATTACGATCATCACCGGTTTCAGCTACGGCTTGATTTCAATCGTGCCCTCCATCATCGGCATCGCCATTGCGACCCTGGTCTCGTACAATTTGGCCGAGGCAAATGGGATCAGCGGCATTTATGGCATCGGAATCAGTGCGGTGGGGATGCTTTCGATCAGCGGAATGATCGTTAGCGCGGATGCTTACGGCCCAATTGTAGACAACGCGCGTGGCATTGCTGAAATGGCCGGCATGGGCCAGGAAGTGATCGAGCGCGCAGATGTGCTCGATTCGGCAGGCAACACTGCCAAAGCCATCACCAAAGGCTTTTCGATCAGCGCTGCGGCACTGACCGTTTTGGCGCTCTTTGCAGCTTATTCTGAAGTGGTGAAGGCAGCTGGCATCAACATTACGATCAGTTTGCAGAACCCGATTGTGGTCGCGGGCGTCCTCCTGGGAGCCATGACCCCGCCGCTCTTCAGCGCGCTGACGATGCTCTCCGTCACCCATAATGCCTTCGATATGATTGAAGAAATTCGGCGCCAGTTCCGCGAACAGCCGGGGATTTTGGCTGGAACGCATATGCCGGATTATGCCCGCTGTGTCAGCCTGGCGGCGCGCGGTGCCCTCGGCTCGCTTGTCATTCCGGCCTTTCTGGCAGTCGGCATGCCGCTTTTGATCGGTTTTGTGCTCGGTCCGGATGCCCTCGGTGGCTTTTTAGGCGGTTCGATTTTCACGGGCGTGATCTTTGCACTGCTGATGAGCAATGCCGGCGGTTTGTGGGATAACGCCAAAAAATACATCGAGACCGGCAAGTTTGGCGGCCCCGGTTCTGAAGCGCACAAAGCGGCCGTCGTTGGAGATACGGTCGGTGATCCATTCAAAGATACAGCCGGCCCCTCGCTTAATACCCTGATCACTGTGATGAGCCTGGTCTCTTCGCTTTTCGCGCCAATCATTGCCGCCTTCCACATCTTGAAATAGTGCCTGAAGCAGGAACAGCAAAGCTGCCCTCATCCGGGGGCAGCTTTTTTTATCAGCCCAGCTGCTCGCGGCCGTTTCAAGCCGCTTTGCAGCTGAAACGAAAATTTTGGGTCAGAATGAGCGTCGGTTTGCGTTGCTAGCGGGGGTTAAAGGGAGGCTCTGACAGCCAATTGTTCGTCTCTATTCGTGGATGACCGCCATGTTCCCCAGCACGCCCCAAGACGTCAGAAAAACGTCGACAGGCACGTCATAGAATTTGCCATTGTTCATGTAGCGCAGGGAATCCTCATCGTAGCCCGTCAGGATGACTACGTGCTGGTAGGGCGCGACAGTAGCGGTGCGCCCCTGCGTGTCGGTGTAGAGGACCGGTTCACTGTATTCCATATTGCCGATCACCCAAACGATGATCGGTTTGTCTTCAGCAAGGTTTCGGTAGACCTCCTCAACCGTCAGACCTTTGACAGCCAGTGCAGGTACTCCAAACTCACTCAGCAGCTCTGCCACCGGTCCGGCATGCACACCATAAGCATACGGTGGAATTTGCCCCCATTCGCTAAAGACATCCCCCACATAGCCAAAATCAGGGTTATCGGAGATGGGCAGGGCTACCTGAAATGTATATTCGTAAAAATCCGTGCCGAAATAATGAGCCCAGTCCACGGCTGCACCGGCTTCACACCCCAGGTTGTAAACCTGCTTATGCCCGCTGATGGCGGTAATATAGTGGGAAGAAGGCCAGGTGGGCGTGCTGCCCGTTGGGGTTGGGCTTGGTGATGGCGTTTGCGTGAGCGCCAGGCTCTCAGTGGCCGTCGCCGTGGGCCAGGGTGTGGCGGTCGCAGCCGGCGTGCTGGTGGCGGGAACAAGTGTCAGCGGCAGAGAAGGCTGTGCCGCGGCGGCGGGCTGCAGCGCGGGGGTGCTCTGGCAGGCGCTTAGTATCAGGCCGATCAGGGTGCCAAATGCAAGCCATCTAAAGTGTTTGTGTTTATTTCTCATATCTGAAAATATTGGCTCTATTGTAATCGCGATCCGGTTCCGTCAATCGTTTCAGCTAATGGCTGTGCATGCATGCGGTTATAATGGGCGCGTAGGAGATATCGAACCATGAAACCAGGAATAAAAATTCTGCTTCTGATGAGCCTATCTGCCTTGCTGGTGGGCGGCTGCCAGCCACGCGGCGATATTCTGTTTGAAGACGACTTTTCAGACCCGGAGTCCGGCTGGGAAGTCTTCGATAATCAGTCCATCCAAAGCCAGTACAAAGAGGGCGCTTATCAGATAAAAATCTCGCCTTCCCAGAAAGAGCATTGGACCCTGGCCCCGGGCAGCTTCGGTGATGTGGACGTGGAAGTGAATGCGTATCATTCGGCTGGCAGCGATGACAATAAATATGGCATCATCTGCAAGTACGTGGACGTCAACCGGTTTTATGCCCTGGTGATCAGCAGCGATGGTTCGTATATGGTGGAAAAGCGCACCAAACAGGGTTACGAACGGTTGAGCGGTATGTTCTATCAGCTGTCGCCTGAGATCAATACGGGAAGTGCTACCAATAAGATCCGGGCGGTGTGCGGCGATGGCTTTCTGGAGCTATATGTCAATGGCGAATTGATCAACCGCGTTGAAGATGATTCCTATTCCGAAGGGCAGGTTGGGCTTATTGCCGGCAACTTCACTGCAATGAACCTTCAGATTGACTTTGATGACTATACGGTACGGCAAATCCCGTGATTAGCTGGCATCCTGATGTGTTCGGACGGCTTGCGTCAGGCTGTTAGCCAATTCGGCCGGGAAGTAAACCCGGTAGCGGCGGATGCGCGCCGGCAGCAGGCTGTCGTGGGACTCGGCCAGAGCTTCCTTGAGCAGGTAAGCGCTTTCTTGCGGTGTGCGGATCGCTAGTGCTTCAAAGACCGCTTCAAGCTCATTTTCCAAACCAGTGTCTGGCTGGAAAAGAAACGGCCGGACCCAATCCAAGATTGCCGGCAGAAACTGCGATGGCGCTTCCGGCAGCCATAGTGCCAAAGCGCGCAGCCCGGCCTGGCATTGCGCTTTGATGCTGCTCCGCAAGTTGCCTGCAATCCATTCCTTCCACAGGTCGGGCGCCGCCCGGCGGACGGTCTGGGAACCGAGCTGGAGCAATGCTTCCGTTGCGGCACGATCGGTTGTCGATGAAAACCATTGGGTAAGCCGTTCCAGAGTCTGCTGCGACCATTCCACCCCAAGCTGACCCAGGATGTAAGCGCCGAGGACCTTCGGCTCAAAATTCCCATCCTGCCAGATGAAATCTGCCAGCGCGAGTGTTTCTTTAGGCTTTGCCCGGGCGATGGGTGCCAGCCGGGCTTCGACCTCCGGCAGGATCTGCTGCGGAAGGTCGTAGGAAGGCAGGAAGGATGAGGGCAAAGCGCCTTTCTGCGTCCGGTGGGAATAGCGATGATAGAAACGAAGCAGGGAATGCAGCCGCGCCAGGAAAAGCTGCGGCTCGTCATAGGACGCGATGAGCGCTTCAGTTTGCTGGCCCAGTCGGGTCAGGTCAATCGCGGCCATACGCGCGTGCCTCCTGTACCGAATGCACTGCCCAAGGCAGCCTAATACCCGCGGGCGAAGTATGCCTTCTTGTTGGTTTTCTGGCCGCTGTAAAAGCAAGTGCCTTCGCCTTCGGAGGGAGCAAAGCAGCGCAAGGTGGCGCGGGTTTCCTCTTTGATCCTGGCCTCATTTTCGCGGTCATCAGCCCACCAGCCGACTGCCCAGCCCTTGCCATCGACGACATCTTTAAAGGTTTCATAATCCGTGACCTCAATGATGTGATCGTCCCGGAAGCGGGTGGCTTTGGCGAGCATGCTTGCCTGCACCTGCGCCAGCATGTCTGGGACCGCACTATTCAGGCTGTCGATCGGATGGACTGATTTGCCTTCGCGTCCCGGAATGTCGCGCCGGGCGAGCATTACCGTCTGGTTTTGGATGTCTTTGGGGCCAATTTCGATGCGCAGGGGCACACCCTTCAGTTCCCAGTCGTTGAATTTGAAACCAGGCGTCAGCCCGTCGCGCGTGTCGACCTTCACACGGAAGTTGCCTTCCAGCGATTTGGCAATCTCGAACGCTTTTTCCATCACCAGCGCTTTTTCTTCCTCTTTTCGGAAGATGGGGACGATGACCACCTGGATGGGTGCCAGGCGGGGCGGCAGCACCAAACCCTGATCATCGCCGTGGGTCATAATGATGGCGCCAATGAAGCGGGTGCTCAGGCCCCATGAAGTCGTCCAGCAATATTGCAGCTGATTGTTCTCGTCCAAAAACTTAATGTCGAAGGCTTTGGCAAAATTTTGCCCCAAGAAATGAGAGGTGCCAGACTGCAGCCCTTTGGTATCGCCCATCATGGCTTCGATGGTATAGGTGGCTGTGGCGCCGGCAAACTTTTCGGTTTCGCTTTTGCGTCCTTTGATGACCGGAACCGCAGCTTCATTGATGGCGAAATCGGCGTAGACGTTCAGCATTCGCTCAGTCTCTTCGATGGCCTCTTGCTCAGTGGCGTGGGCGGTATGACCTTCTTGCCAGTAAAACTCCAGCGTACGCAAGAAAAGCTTGGTGCGCATTTCCCAACGGACAACGTTGGCCCATTGGTTGACCAATACCGGCAAATCGCGGTAAGACTGAATCCATTTGGCGTACATGGTGCCGATGATGGTCTCAGACGTGGGTCGCACCACCAGCGGTTCTTCCAGTTCTTCACCGCCGCCGTGGGTTACAACCGCCAGTTCGGGGGCGAACCCTTCGACATGTTCCTTTTCTTTCGTCATATAAGACTGCGGGATGAGGAGCGGAAAAGCGGCATTGACATGCCCGGTGGCCTTGAACCTTTGGTTGAGCGCGTCTTGAATATTTTCCCAGAGGGCCCAGCCATAAGGCCGCACCACCATGCAGCCGCGTACCGGCGCGTAATCGGCCAGTTCGGCGCGCAGCACCAATTGGTTATACCACTCGGAAAAATTTTCCTGTCGGGAGGGGAGTTTCTTTTCTTCCATCATTCCTTCTCACTTGTCTGTAAATGTGGCAGCCATCCGGGCCGCTTCGGCTGCGTCTTGTGCAAAGCGTAAATGTTCCGCCAAACCATTGTTGATGAAGTCGCGCGAAACGCTGAAAAAGAGTTCAAAGCTTTCCTTCCAGGCTGGGCCGACCAGAATGAGCACACGCGCTTTAATCGCGCCGATGGCCATCAGGTTCAGCGTCAGCGCGGCTTCGCACAATGTGCCGACCCCTCCCGGCAGCGCGATGCAAATATCTGCCATGCGGGTCAGCTGTTCGAGCCGGCCAGTCAGCGACTCGGTCGGGAACTCCACTGCCACCCAGGCGTTCGCCCCGCCCGGACGGAATTTTTCAATCTCAGCGCAGGTAACACCAATGGTCGCAGCGCCTTTTTCACTTGCCCCGCGTGAGACGGCTTCCATCGTGCCGCCATAGCCACCGGTGACCAGGGAATGACCCTGCTGTGCCAGCAGACCCCCCAGGGTGTATGCGCTTTCGTAGAGCGCATCCCCGGGCCGGGCGTTGGCGCTGCCAAACACCGTGACAATCACTGCGCCTCCTGGCCGCTCTCATCTGGCCAAACGCGCGTGTAATTTAGCTTGATCTTGTCCAGAATGGCGGCTTCCAGGTCGATCCCACAGACGGAGGCAAGCTGCAGCAAGTATAGGGCCACGTCTGCCAGCTCTGCCCCGAGGGCCTGGTCGTCACGGGCCGTGTCGGTCCATTGGAAATGTTCAAGAACCTCGGCGGCTTCCAACGAGAGCGAGATGGCCAGGTTGCGGGGGAGCTGCGGTTTGGAGGTCCCGGGGGCATACCAGCCGTGAGCGCTGACTAAGTCATGCATGGCCTGCGTGAGTTCCTGAATGTTCATAACCCAGAGATTATACCTGAGAAAACCAGCCCACCAGGTACATTGGGCTGCCGTAAATTGTTTGGGTTTGTTACTTCCTCGGGGAGGTCAGCAAACCGGAGCGAGTGTCTGATCTGGCGGTATCTTGTACTATAAACCCAGGTACTTCTCGAAGAATTTGACCAGCCTGGTGATCACGCTCTGTCTCTTCTTAGCCCTGTCCCCACCTGAGAAACGGGAAATTGCTGGCAGGATGCGATCAAACTCCGTACCCGTGGTTTTCAGCACCCCAGACCGAAGTGACCCTTCCATGAACATTCGGGCCGGTTCCTTCCTCAGGTTTTCTTCGGTGATGATATCGGACATGTCTTTTTCTTTTTGTGCGCGTACAAAACTTTGCCAGTCTGCTTCTACGTCCGTTTGGTCATTAACCCGCGAAATGAACCCTTGGATGAGTTCTTTTTTGCTGCGCAATTCAATGCTGGAGTTTATGGCCCTATCAATCGATTCTAAGATGCTCCTATCGCTGCAGTTGCTGGCATGATATTTTGCGACCAGCATCAGGATGTAGTCAATGTTGACTTCTATTTGTTTTATAAGCTCTAACTCGAAAACAATATCAGAATTTACATTCTCCCTTTCAACTTCGAGCCTGGGTTTGATTTCTTGATATAAATCAATGTAAACACTTTGATAATCCTGCAAGGCACGCGGTGGCAAGATTTCATTGCCCGCGAATTCATCGAAGGCATTTAAAATGTTGCGCATACGAAGTATGGCACCGTATAACCGGATAAAATCCTTTTGGGCTTCTTCTCCAGTAATCGGTTGCCCCAGCGGAAATTCCTTTTGCAGCGTTTCGATCAGTTCGCAGTAGCCTTTCTGGTGTTTCCCGCCGTCTTCATAGCCGTTATAGTATTCTTCGTACGTCTTAAGCAATACAATGCCGCCCGCTTCTTTATCTCCGAAAAGGGCGATTGCCTCGTCGGTGGCTTCCTTCAAATTGCGGAAGCAGACGATATTTCCAAAAGTTTTGACTGAATTCAAAATGCGGTTGGTTCGAGAAAAAGCCTGCAGAAGCCCATGTTGGCGCAAGTTCTTATCCACCCACAGCGTATTCAGTGTGGTTGCATCAAAGCCGGTCAGGAACATGTTGACGACGATCAGCAGATCGACCTCTCGATTCTTCACCCGGTTAGAAACATCTTTATAGTAATTCTCAAACCTGTCGGCAGAGGTATCGAAAGCTGTGCCAAAGGTCTCGTTGTAATCTTGGATGGCGCTTTCCAGAAAATCCCTATCGGTTTTAGTCAGGCCTTCGGTCTCGAGACTTTCATCAGGAAACACATCTTCAGGGTTTTCCTCATTCGGGCTGTAGCTGAAGATGGTGGCAACGACCAGTTTACTGTGTCTCTCCAGCAATTGACGTTTAAATTCCTGATAGTAAAGTTTTGCAGTATCGATGGAGGAGACGGCGAAAATCGAGTTGAAGCCCATGACACGCTGACCCTTGAGTGTATAAGCACTGTTGCGCATCGTTTTTTGGTCAAAATGGGTGAGGATATAGTTTGTTACCTCGCGGATGCGCTCGGGTGCGCGCAAAGCCCTTTCCTGATCAATGGCAGCCACCTGTTTGTCGACGACATCTGGAGCCATATGCATCGTGCTGATGTAATCGATCCGGAAGGGCAAGACCTTCCCATCATTGATGGCATCGACGATGGTGTAGGTGTGCAGTTTATCCCCAAAGGCTTGTTCGGTGGTGCGCAGCAAGGGATTGGTGTTGTTTCCTGCGTTTGCAGCGAAAATTGGTGTTCCTGTGAATCCGAAAATATGATAGTTCTTAAATGCCTTGGTGATTTGCTGGTGCATATAACCAAATTGGGAGCGATGACATTCATCAAAGATCAGGACGACATGTTGTTTGTAGATGGGGTGGGTTTTATTGGCACTGATGAAGCGTTCTAGCTTTTGAATGGTGGTGATAATGATTTTAACGTTGGGGTCTTCCAATTGTTTTTGCATCACACGTGTAGATTTGTTACAATTCGCCGCTCCTCTCTCAAACTTGTCGTATTCCCGCATGGTCTGGTAGTCCAAATCTTTTCGGTCGACGACGAATATGACCTTTTCTATCCCTGGTAAGCTTGTGGCAAGTTGGGCGGTCTTAAAACTGGTCAGCGTTTTACCTGAACCGGTGGTATGCCAGATGTAGCCGCCTGCCTCCAGGCTGCCTGTTTTTTTGTAATTGCTTGAAAGCAGGATGCGGTTGAGAATTCTTTCCGTTGCCGCAATCTGATACGGACGCATGACGAGGAGTAAATCGTCCGCAGTGAAAACACAGTAGCGCGTTAGCACATTGAGCAGGGTGTGTTTGGAAAGAAAAGTCTGGGTGAAATCCACCAGCTCCATGATGATGCGGTTGCTGGCATCGGCCCAATAACAGGCGAATTGGAAGCTGTGACTGGCCTTATTGTTTCTCCCCCTTGCACTGCCAGCGATTTGATGAATGTGCTGCATGCGGGTGGTGTTGGAATAATAGCGGGTGTGCGTGCCGTTAGAGATAACAAAGATCTGAACGTATTCATACAAGCCCGAGCTAGCCCAAAAGCTGTCACGCTGATAACGGTCAATCTGGTTGAAAGCCTCGCGGAGGGCCACTCCGCGCCGCTTGAGTTCGATATGCACCATCGGCAAGCCGTTCACCAGGATGGTCACGTCATAGCGGCTTTTATAGGTCCCTTCCGGTTCTTCATACTGGTTGAGCACTTGCAAGCGGTTATTGTGGATGGCCTTTTTATCTATCAGGCTGATGTTTTTGCTGCTGCCGTCATCCCTCCTGAGCACCTGGACGTAATCTGTCTGGATCTTGCGGGTCTTTTCAACAATACCTTCATTGGCGCTGGCAATGTTTTGATTAAAGAAGCGCTGCCACTCGGCATCTGAAAAAGTGATCTGGTTGAGCAGTTCGAGCTGCTTTCGCAGGTTGGCAATCAGGGCAGCTTCATCGCGTATGGAGACATATTCGTACCCCTGCGCTTGCAGGCGTTGCAGCAAGTCGGCTTCCATCGCTGCTTCGCTCTGGTAATCCACTGCGCGGTAAGGCTCGGGGGTGTATTCTGCCACCACGGTGGCTTCTTTGCTGCTGGCAACGATGTTATAAAAACTCATGCCTGTTTCTCCTTAAAGGTCAGCAGTTTATCGCGATAATACTCATATTGTTTGCGCCGCGCAGAAATCTCTGCTGGTAAGCCTTGTTTGATATCATTCACCAGGGTATCAAACTGGTCCAGAATGCGTACAATTTCCTCTTGCACTGGTAATGGCGGAATAGGGACTTTGAAATTTCCGAATTTTTCCATATCTACAGAAGCAAAACTAGCTACGTTTACATTATTCAAGCACCATTCATCTAGAATAAAACCATAATAAAAGATAAATTTAGGGTCTAACCTGGATTTATATTCAGTTTTCATTGATAGACATGTAAATAGCTGATTTGCCAAGTAATCTACAGTAACCAATGCATGTAGTCCTATAGTCGCTAAAGTGGAAATAATTATTGAATTTGCAGGAAATAG
>AMWB02075830.1_pt2 | contig 12175 bp, 10 predicted proteins | sample 200311 | NCBI WGS metagenome assembly AMWB02 (sample SAMN02737377, study PRJNA173069) | bioreactor metagenome | biome: anode biofilm in microbial fuel cells | place: USA: California | collected 2010-12-16 | reverse complement strand
GCCGCTCGGGCGGCACAGCCAGCGCGGCGAGCGTGCTCGCCCCGACCGCGCGCGGCGCGAATACCGCGCCGATGCGGCTGATCGCACCGTCCTGCTGCAGCCGCTGCAGGGTCGCCAGCACCGTCGCCTCGTCGCTGCCGACGCGCTGCGCGATCTCGGCGAACGGCGCGGATATCAGCGGGAAGTCGCGCTGGAACTCGTTGAGCAGACGGAACTCGAGCGTCTGCGCCGGCATTGCGGCATTGGGCATCGCGGCGCTCATCAGAAGCCCGTGCGCGCCGCGCGGCTGGTGAAGAAGATGCCGGAGGGGCTCTGCGCCGGCAGCGTTCCGATGCGCGCAAACGTCCGCGTATCGTAGATCGAGACTGCATGATCGTCGCGTGCCGACAGCCAGACATGCTCGCCGCGCGGCGTGAATTCCATGTGCAGGATCGCCTTGCCCGGCTGCAGAGTCTGCACCACCTCGCCCTTGAGGGTGTCGATCACCTGCACCCAGCCGTTGTCGGGAAAGGCGAAGTTTACCCACACCTGGCGACCGTCGGGACGCGCCATGACGAACACCGGCTGGCCCTTGACCTGGATGCGGCCGGTTTCCTGCCAGTTGCCCTTGTCGACCACCAGCACCTCGTGGCGGCCGATCGCGGGCAGATAGGCCTGGTTGCCCGCCACCGCCCAGCCGCGCAGATGCGGCATCTTGAACACCGGCAGTTTTTCCTGGCCCTTGCCGTAGTTTTCGAGGATCTTGCGCGCCCCCTGCTCCGGCTGCCAGGTGTCGAGCAGCGCGATGCCGTCCTCGCCGAACAGGCCTGCCATGTAGTAGCGGCCGTCGGGGGTCACCAGCCCGTCGTAGGGCTGCTGCCCCGCCGGGAACTTCTGCGTCTGCGGATGGCGCGGATCAGACAGGTCGGACACCCAGATCTCGCCCTTGTCGAACAGCGCGTAGGCGAACTTCTGTCCCGCCAGGTCGGCGAGCCCGACCACCTTGGACTGCGTCGGCACTTCGGAGAGCAATTCGAGCGTCTCTGCGTCGAAGACCTTGATGCCGCCGGGCGTGTAGTTCTGCGCCACGACGAGACGACCGTCCTGCGAGATCGCACCGCCGATGCTGTTGCCGGCCTGCATCACGCGCTTCTCGATCCGCTGGCCGAGGATATCGACCTTCGTGAGTCCGCCGTCGCGGCCGAACACGTAGGCATACCGACCGTCGCGCGAGAAGACGGCAGAGGCATGCGACAGATCGCCCAGGCCTTCGACCCGGCCAAGCACGGCACGCGCCGAAGTGTCGACGATGGCGATGCGCCCGTCGGCGCGTTCGATGACGACGCCTAGGTCCCCCGTGCCGCGCAGCGGAGACTGCGCGCACCCAACAAGAGCCAGCGCAGCGAAGGCAGCAAAAATCAGTTTCATCGTTTTTCCTCGGGAAAACCCTGCATCAATTGCCGTACGATCCACGCCGCCTCCTGTTCGGTGATGATACTTTGCCACGGCGGCATGGCCGTACCCGGCCGGCCGTAATAGACCGTCGCCACCAGGCCGTCGAACGGCCGGTCCTTCAATGCCTCGGGCGTCAGAGGCAACCCCAGGCCGCCGGTGAGTTGCATGCCGTGGCAGGAGCCGCAGTCCTGGCGTACCAGATGCGTCAGCTCGCGCTGGCGCTGCACCGAAGGCGCTTGGCCTTCCATGGCAGTCGCGCAGCTGCACACCAGCAGCAGGCCAAGCAATCCAGTTGGGGCTTTCATGGGAACGGAGCATCGCCGGATTGGCACCCGCCTGCATTGACGCATATCAACAGCCGCACGCCGCCTCGCCAGCGCCGAGTTTGCATACGCGGCGGCGACGGCGCCGACCGCGCCAGCCTTTGGAACAGGCTCGCGCGATCAGCAGGTTACCTATTTCATGCGCAGGCTATTTGCTCTGCGCGGAATAGTGGTCGGCAAGCGCCCGGATGACCTCGTCCGTCAGGGGCTCCGCGAGGGGATTCATGATCTCGTTCTCGCGCCGCTTGGAGCGGAAATCCTGCAATTGCTTGACGAGATAGGCGCGCTTCTGCCCCCCGATGTTGGGGTACTCGTCGGTGGCGCTGTTGCCATCGATGCCATGGCACGATGCGCACAGGCTTTCGACGAGGGCTGCCGCCGGGCTTTCCGCAAATGCCGGAGCGGCGAGCGCTCCGGCAAGCAGAACGGGAAGTGATGCTTTGACAATCCGGTTCATGGTGTTTCCGTCAGATCGTCCTAGCGTGCCGCCACCTTCTCTTCTTCAAGCCCCTTTGTGCCTCCCCACAAGGTTCTGGCATGGGCGAAGATCCCCGCCGGTACCTGCATCTTGTGTTCGGCGACGAGTTCGAGGGTCTTCGAATCGTAGATCCGCACCTTGTCGCCGGCATAGCCTGCGCTGACGTACAGGTAGCGCCCGTCCCGGTTGTATTCGGGGAAGTGCGAATGCCCGCCGACATCGAGGGTCTTGACCACCTCGAGGCTGCTCTTGTCGATGAGTTGCACGAGCTTGGCGCGCTTGTCGTTGGTGACGATATCGACGGCGACATAGGGCGCGGCCGGATGGGCGGCCGGTGATTCGGTCGGGCCCGCGACCGGAATCTGCTTGACCACCGAGAAGTCCTTCATGTCCCAGACGGTGACCAGGTGGCCCTTGTCGCACGAACCGATGTTGGTGCCGAAGGCGAGATAGCGGTCGCCGACCTTGGTGATGCTGCCCGATCCGAGGTGGGGGGTGCAGCCGGCCGGAATGTCGCGGATGTGCGCCTTCTCCTTCAGGTCGATGACCGCGACCTTGTCGCTCTTGTAGTCGGCCACCATCACGTAGCGGCCGTCGCGCGAGAGGAAGGAGTCATGCAGGAAGCGGCCGACCTTTTCGATCTTGGTGATCGGCAGCTCCGGCTTGTTCAGATCGACGAGCCAGACCTGGCCGGCATCCTTGACGTTGATGACGAACTGGTTGCCATAGGCGCTGGCGTGGATGCCGCCGGAGCGCGAGGCGACGAACTTGCCGTCGATGTCGTTCCCCTCCAGCTTGATGTACTTCACCGGTTCGAGCGTTTCGGCCTTGAGGATCATCGCCATGCCGGGAATGAAGGAGCCGGCGATCAGCCACTTGCCGTCGGCCGAGATGTCGAGCGACGGACCGGTCAGGCCGGCACGCACGCTGCGCAGCGCCTTCATCGTGTACAGGTCGATCTTGAAGATTTCGCTCTTGTCCGTCTTGACGAAGGCCCAGCGCGGATTGGTCGGGTCGTAGCGCAGGATATGGGGCGCGGTGCCGGTCGGCACCTCGCCGACCACCTTGTTGGTCTTGCCGTCGAAGAAGACGACTTTCGATTCGGCGCCGTTGCCGTAGCGGCCGCGGCCCATGACGGCGACGAGATCCATGACGTCGGCCTGGTAGGTCGGGCGATTGACCTGCATGTCGGGCGTCGCCAGCACCTTCACCGTTTTCTGCGCATCCTCGAGCGACCATTCGAGCTGGTCCTTGGGGTGCGCCTGGATCAGGCCAACCAGCGCACGAATCTGCTCGTCGGACAGCTTCGCGGCCCAGGGGGGCATCAGCGTATCCGGGATGCCGGAAATGATCATGGCCCGCAGGGCATTTGCGGACATGCCGCCAACACGCTCTTTCGTCAGGGCCGGCCCGATATAGCCGCCGCGGTCGGCACCATGGCAGGTGCCGCAGTTATCCTGGAACAGCTGCTTCACCTCGGGAGCCGGCTCGGCAGCCGACACGGATAGAGAAACGCCGCAAAACGGGACGAGCGCGGCCACGGCCGCAACGATGACCTTCTGTTTCATGACAACCTCCATCATTGAAGAAAGTGGAAAGATTCCTTATCGATGGAGTCTATTGCGGTCGCCGACAATCCCATGGAGTCAGTGTGGTATCGGACGATGGTCACAGCAGGATTCTGCCCGTCCATTGTCGCGCGGCCCTGAACCGCACGTCGGACTAGGCAGCGAGCGAGTTGGCCAGTTCGCCGAGCGCTCGGTCAATCGCCGTTTCGGACTGGGAAGCAAACCCCAGGAACAATGTGCGCCTGCCAATCTCCGAATCGCCCCCGACGACAGCAACGTCTGCCAGCGTGTACACCTTGATATCCCTGGCGCGCAGTCGCGCCTCGATGGAATTGGCATCGGGAGCGCCGGGGGGCAGCGTCCATGCCACATGCATTCCGCCATCCGAACCGGCGATGGAACCGCCCAATGCCGCCAATCCCTCGATCAGCCTGTCACGCCGGCTTCGATACAGCTTGAGAATGCGGCGCAGGTGGGCGACGAACTCCCCCGACGCAATCATGCGCGCCAGGATGGCCTGCGGCAGCCAGGGGGAGCCGTTGTTCAGCAGCGCCTTGGCCTCGCGCACCGCGGGCGACAGATGCGGCGGGCATACCATGTAGCCGACGCGGAGTCCCGGCCCGATGCACTTGGAAAAGGTGCCCAGATACACGGTGGTCTCCGCCTTGTCCATGGCGGCCAAAGCGGGCAGCGGCGACTCGATGTAGCGGAAATCGGCATCGTAGTCATCTTCGAGAATATAGGCGCCGCGGCGGCGAGCCCACTCGATCAGGTAATGCCTGCGCTCCAAGGACAGCGTTCCTCCCAGCGGATATTGGTGGGATGGCGTCACGTATAGCAGCGAACACGCAGGCAGCGCGGCCTCGGCAAGATCGATGCCCTGGGAATCGACCGGAACCAGCTCGATGCGGGCGCGCTGACCGAGCAGGGCGTTATACGCACCGGCATAGCACGGCGACTCGGTAACGACCGGCTTGCGTGTGTCGACGAAAAGCCAGGCCATCAGGTTGATCGCCTCCTGAATGCCATTGACTATGACGATGTCTTCCGGCCGAGCAACGATTCCGCGCGAAGACCCCAGATAGCTTGCCAGCGCCTCGCGCAGTTCGGCCAGGCCACCGGGATCCGGATAGTCGGCGACATTCCGCCCGGGGTGTCGCAGCAGGATGGCGGACCATTCCGTCCAGAATTCGCGCGGGAAAGCTTCCGCCGCCGGGCAGCCGAGCCGAAAATCGATCGTGCACCCGGAGTTGCCGATCGCGACACCCGGCTGCCGTAGCGCAGGAAGTTTGCTGAGTATCCGCGGCCGTCGCTTTGCCTCGGCAGGAAGCGGGCTCGAAACGGTCAGGCACGCTTCCGGCAATCGCTCGCTCACGAACACTCCGCGTCGTGCGGTATTGCGAACGTAACCCTCGATCGCCAGTTTTTCGTAGGCGGCTATCACCGTGTTCCGCGACACGCCGAGTTGTTCCGACAATGCCCGCAGGGAAGGCAGCGGATCGCCGGGATGCAAGGCTCCTCCGACGATCAAGCGGCGCAACTCCAGGCACACCTGATCCTGCAGCGAGACGGGAGTGTCGCGGCTGACACGAAAGGGAAGCTGCAGCAGGCCTCTACGCACGTTGCTTATGGAATATGAAATGTGTTGTGAATCGACGCGCAGATATGGCTGCCGCACGCCGCCCCGCCAGCGCCGAGTTTATTCGACCTCGACGACGCCTTTCATTTCGGGATGCGGGCCACAGGAATATTCATAACGGCCGGGCTGGTCGAACTTGCGCTGCCAGCTTTCGCCGGGGAAGATGCGGTCGGACTCGAAGCCGTCCTTGCCGAGGAACAGGATCGAGTGGCTCGTGCGCTTTTCGTGATTGACCCACTTCACCGTAGTGCCGCTCTCGATCTTCAACTCGTGCGGATGGTAGTGGTAGTCCCTGATGCCGACCTCGACGGCCTGCGCAAAAACAACGGCGGCCTGGAGGACTCCCCCAGGCCGCCGATGCACGACGCCAGCAGGCGCTTCATGCATTACTTGTTGGCGCTGATGTCCGCCTTGGCGTCGATGCCGAGCGTGTAACCCAGCGAGACGTGGTGGAAGCGGCCGATGGTGTGGTCGTCGTGGATGGCGAAGCCGAAGTTCACCACCTTGCCGGAGGCCAGCGCGACGTCGCCGTCGCCGCCCGTCAGCTTGCGGGTGAACACCACCGACCATTCGCCACCCTTGTTCTCGCCCTTGGCCTCGACCAGCGCCTTGCCGCCGTCCATCACGCGCTTGTCGGAAACCATGCCGTCGGTGCCCTTGTTCGACTTGCTCTGCCACTGCACCAGGTCGTAGAACTTTCCTGCTGTCTTGACGTACTTGGTCTTCTTGTCGTCCTTGGCGTTCGGCATGGTGCGCGAATCCTCGTGGCAGGTGGCCCAGCAGCCGCCCGCCTTGGACATGTCGACTTCCTTGCCCTTGGCGTCCTGGGCCATGATGCCGTCTTCGGCGAGCATGAAGGCGACCTTCACCTGGTTGTCGGCATCCATCTTCGGACCGCCGCCGGGAGGCTGCTTCCAGCTGAAGCGCAGGTAGAGGTTGGCGCCGTCGTTGGCAGCCTGGACATTGACGTGGAAGGCGGGTGCCTTGCCCTTGATCGGCTTCGGCTCGATCTTCTCGCCGCTTACCATCTTCGGGCCCAGCGCCAGGTTGTCGGTCTCTTCCTGGTGGCAGCCCGAGCAGGCCTCGCCCTTGCGCAGGCCCTTGGCACCGCTGTGCTCGATGCCGTTCATGATCCATTCGACGGGGGAAGCTCCGGGGTAGAACACGCCGACCTTCTTGGCGGGAACCTTGCCCCAATCCGGGGCTGCAGCCAGTGCGCCGCCGGCGGCAAAGGCCATGACGAGGGAAAGCGCGGAAGCCGTGATCAGTTGCTTGTGCATTTTCAACTCCTGGATGAGGTTGGATCGATACTGCGCGACGGTCGAATTCTATGGACGCGATCAGGGCTTTTCATTGATCGCGCTCAACTACTAACGCGGCTCGACAGTGACGGGTTTACACGAAAGGGCCGCCTTGCGGCGGCCCCTTGCTTGCTGCTTCAGACGACCACGATCAGAAGATATCCTTCATCGTGTTGTAGACGTTGAACTTGCCGGTCGGGGTGATCATCTTAGGATCGGTGATCACCTTCTTGAGCTTCAGCGTCTTGTCGTCGTAGATCACGATCGCCGACTGGTCGGTCTTGCCGCCCCACAGCGAGATCCAAACTTCGGAACCATCCTGGCTGTACTCCTGATGCACCGCGCGACGCAGTGCCTTGGTCACCGGCAGGCCGGAATCCTTGGCCACGTCGATCTTGACCGGCGGCTTGGACAGGTCGTTGATGTCATACACGAAGTTGACCTCGGCATTCTCACGCTCGGGGTTCATCGGCATGTCGGCCCACAGGTGGGTCGACTTCGGGTGGGTCTTGACGAACAGGTTGCCTGCGCCGGCGGTCTTCAGCTCTTCGACGACCTTCCAGTTGTACTGCTTGTACTTGGCGTACTTCGGATCGTCGGTCGGCGTGGAGATCAGGGTGATGACGGCATCGCCAAGGTGACCGGTCGCCCAGACGGGACCGAACTTCGGATGAATGAAGTTGGCGCCACGACCCGGGTGGGGGATCTTCTTGGTATCGACCAGCGCGGCCAGCTTGCCGGTCTTGGTGTCGACCGCCGCGACCTTGTGCGAAGCGTTGGCCGCAACCAGGAAATAACGCTTGGTGTAATCCCAGCCGCCGTCATGCAGGAACTTGGCGGAGTTGATCGTGGTTTCCTTGAGGTTGTTGAGGTCCGAGTAGTCAACCAGCTTGATCATGCCGGTTTCCTTGACGTTGACAACCCACTCGGGCTTGATGTGCGACGCCACGATCGAGGCCACGCGCGGCTCGGGGTGGTACTCGCCATCCACCGTCATGCCGCGGGTCGAAACGACCTTGAGCGGCTCAAGCGTGCCGCCATCCATGATCGAGTACTGGGGCGGCCAGTAGGAACCGCCGACCAGGTACTTGTCTTCGAAGCCCTTGAACTTGGACACATCGACCGAACGGGCATCGGAGCCGAGCTTGACGCTGGCCACCGTGGTGGGCTTCTCGAACCACAGGTCGATCATCGTCACCAGACCGTCGCGACCGACGGTATAGACATAGCGGCCGGTGGCGGACATGCGCGAGATATGCACCGCATAGCCGGTGTCGAGAATGTGCCAGATCTGCTTGGTGTCGCCGTCGATCAGGGCCAGCTTGCCGGTGTCGCGCAGGGTGGTGGCAAAGACGTTCTTCAGGTTGATGTTGCTCATCTGCTTGGTCGGGCGGTCCTTGACCGGCACCAGCAGCTTCCAGGAGTCCTTCATGTCCTTGAGCGAGAACTCGGGCGGGATCGGCGGCGTGTTCTGGATGTAACGCGCCATGATGTCGATTTCTTCCTTGGTCAGGATGTCGTCGTAGTTCACCATGCCGCCTTCGGTACCGTAGGCGATGATCTTCGACAGGCGATCGGTGCCCAGCTTGAGCGTACCGCCCGATGTTTCATTGCCGTCCTTGTCCTTCTTGGTCCAGGCCGGCTCGAGGTTCTTGCCGGTAGCACCCTTGCGCAGCACGCCGTGACAACCCGCGCAGCGCTCGAAGTAGATCTTCTTGCCGATCTCCTTCTCCTGAGCCGTCATGGCCGGCGCACCTTCCTGTGCGACCGCCTGACCGAAAGCGGCCGAGATGGCCAGCGCCACAATCCCACTCGCAAACTTGAACGTCTTCATCTACATCCTCCCGGGAAAATGATGGAAATAGGCAACCTCCTACCTACTGGCCGCGTAGCTTCCTCTCTCGCCGCCATGCCTGCCTTGACAGGCGTCAAATTTTTCCTCGTTCGCAAAATGGTAATGTCGACTGAAATAGTCGGGTATGGACTCACTCGCATTTCACCCTGCAGGCGGACGGATCGCCCGAGCAGTCGCCGGCGCCCTCGGCCTTGCAGCGGGCCTTGGTCCGGAGGACGAATGCGATGCCTTCGCCGTAGCTGCAGACCACCCGGGTCAGTTTTCCCTTGGTCTCGACGCCGATGCGGACGGGCCTGGCGGCCTTGATTTGCTGCTGCGGCAGGTCGCAGGAAAGGTAGGCATGGAAGTCGCCCTTGCCCGCTTCCCACAGAACGACGTTCTTGAGGCGACGATAAAGCGGGTAATCAGTGCAGACCTGCTCCTCCTGCCAGTTGTAGATGCGGGCGTTATCGCTGCAGTAGCCATTGAAGGTGAACAGGAGTTCTTCCTCGGAGGGGCAGGTACCGACCAGCGCCGCCTGGGCGAGGTCGGGGCAGGCAATCGTTTCTGCATGCGCCGCGGTGGCGAAAAGGGGCGGCAGCAGCAGGACAGGGAAGAGATGGCGCAATTTCATGTCTTGTCCTCCGAAAAACCGCAGCCTAGACCCGCTGCTCGACCCAGGCCTTGATCCCTGCCAAAGCGGCCGGCAGATTGTCGGGCTGGGTACCGCCGGCCTGGGCCATGTCAGGCCGGCCGAAGCCCTTGCCGCCGACCTGCCGGGCGACTTCATTGACGAGGTCGCCGGCCTTGACCCTGGCCGTCAGGTCGGCGGTGACGCCGGCGATCAGCGACACCTTGCCGTCGGCGACCGAAGCCAGCACGATGGCGGCGGACTTGAGCTTGTCCTTGAGCTTGTCCATGGTCTCGCGCAGCGTCGCCACGTCGGCGCCTTCGAGCGTCGCCGCCAGTACCTTGATGCCTTTCACGTCTACCGCCTGATTCACGAGATCGTCGCCCTGGGAGGAGGCGAGCTTCGACTTGAGCTTCGCCAGTTCCTTTTCGAGCGCGCGCAGCTGCTCGACCGTCTGGACGACCTTCTGCGCGACTTCCTGCGGCTGGGCCTTCAAAGCCGCCATGACCTCGCCGAGCGTGTCCTGCTGCACATCGATCCAGGAAATCGCGACATCGCCGCAGACCGCCTCGATGCGGCGCACGCCGGCGGCCACGCCGCCTTCGCTGACGACCTTGAACAGGCCGATGTCGCCGGTGCGGGACACGTGCGTGCCGCCGCAGAGTTCCTTCGACGAGCCGATCGTCAGCACGCGCACCTCCTCGCCGTATTTCTCGCCGAACAGCATCATCGCGCCGCTCTTCTGCGCGTCGGCCAGCGGCATCACCTTGGCCTCGGTGGCGGCATTGGCGAGGATTTCGGCATTGACCAGCGCCTCGACCTTGCGGATTTCCTCTGCCGTCATCGGCGCGTTGTGAGCGAAATCGAAACGCGTCTTGTCGGGATCGACCTGCGAGCCCTTCTGCTGGACGTGGCTGCCGAGCGTCTCGCGCAGCGCCTTGTGCATCAGGTGGGTGGCCGAATGGTGGCGCATGGTGCGCGCGCGCGCGGCGACGTCCACCTTCGCCGTCACGCCGTTGCCGACCTTGAGCGTGCCGGTCTTGACCACGCCGTGGTGGCCGAAGACGCTGGCCTGGATCTTCTGCGTGTCCTCGACGGCGAAGATGCCATGCACCGACTGCAGCACCCCGCGGTCGCCGCACTGGCCGCCGGACTCGGCATAGAACGGCGTGTCGTCGAGCACGGCCACGCCCATCTCGCCTTCCTGCAACTCATTGACCGGCGCGCCGTCCTTGTAGAGCGCCAGCACGTTGCCCTTGGTCTCCAGCGTCGCATAGCCGTGGAAGGTGGTCGCCGGGCCGTCGTACTCGAGGGCGGCGGCCATCTTGAACTTGCCGGCCGCGCGCGCCTGCTCCTTCTGGTGCGCCATCGCCTGGTCGAAGGCGGCGGCATCCACCGTCACACCGTGCTCGCGGCAGATGTCGGCAGTGAGGTCGAAGGGGAAGCCGTAGGTGTCGTGCAGCTTGAAGGCGGTGTCGCCGTTGAACACCTTCACGCCTTGCTTGGCCATCGCGGCGAGGTCGGCCTCGACGATCGCCATGCCGTGCTCGATGGTGGCGAAGAAGCGCTCCTCCTCGAGCTTGAGCATCTCCATCACCTTGGCCTGCGCCTGCGCCAGCTCGGGATAGGCGGCACCCATCTCGGCGACCAGGTCGGGCACCAGCTTGTTGAAGAACGGTGTGCGCACGCCGAGCTTCCAGCCGTGGCGGATCGCGCGGCGGATGATGCGGCGCAGGACGAAGCCGCGGCCCTCGTTGCCGGGGATCACGCCGTCGGCCAGCAGGAACGAACAGGCGCGGATGTGGTCGGCCAGCACGCGCAGCGAGGGGCTGGCCGCGTCGGTGCACTTGGTCTCGCGGGCGGCGGCATTCACGAGCGCCTGCATCAGGTCGATCTCGTAGTTGCTATGCACGTGCTGCAGCACCGCGGCAATGCGCTCGAGACCCATGCCGGTGTCGACCGAGGGCTTGGGCAGCGGATGCATGACGCCGTGCTCGTCGCGGTTGAACTGCATGAACACGTTGTTCCAGATCTCGATGTAGCGGTCGCCGTCCTCGTCGGGCGAGCCGGGCGGGCCGCCGGGGATTTCGGGACCGTGGTCGTAGAAGATCTCGGTGCAGGGGCCGCAGGGGCCGGTGTCGCCCATCATCCAGAAGTTGTCGGACATGTAGCGCGCGCCCTTGTTGTCGCCGATGCGCACCGTGCGCTCGACCGGCACGCCGACCTCCTTGGTCCAGATGTCGTAGGCCTCGTCGTCCTCGGCATAGACGGTGACCCACAGCTTGTCCTTGGGCAGGACATAGACCTCGGTGAGCAGTTCCCAGGCGTACTTGATCGCGTCGCGCTTGAAGTAGTCGCCGAAGCTGAAGTTGCCGAGCATCTCGAAGAAGGTGTGGTGGCGCGCGGTGTAGCCGACGTTCTCGAGGTCGTTGTGCTTGCCGCCGGCGCGCACGCACTTCTGGCTGGAGGTGGCGCGGACGTACTCGCGCTTTTCGTTGCCGAGAAAGCAGTCCTTGAACTGGTTCATGCCGGCGTTGGTGAAGAGCAGGGTCGGGTCGTTATGGGGAACGAGCGGCGAGGAGGAGACCACCGTATGGCCGCGTTGCTCGAAAAAACTCAGGAAACGGGAGCGGAGTTCTTTGCCGGTAATCATGGTCTGTCTTCTCTTCCTCTCTACTTGTTGGGGAATGGGTTTGGCGAAGGTTTCAAGTATTAGCACCAAGCCGCCAAAAGACCAAGCAAATCCTTGTGAAAGGATGGAAATCTCTAGCGCGGGGCGGGTCAGGTGTCGGCGTTTTTGCAGTGGGCCAGAATCCGCTCGAAGGTGAAACCCCGGCGGAGAAAATAATGGATGACGCGGCGACGCCGGCGGTCATCCGCTTGCTCGTAGGAAAAATCGGGGAAGCGGCGTTCCAGCAGTTCGGCCAGCAGCCGGTCACGATCGATGTCGCTTTCCGCCTCCTCGGC
>AMWB02115465.1_pt2 | contig 12181 bp, 10 predicted proteins | sample 200311 | NCBI WGS metagenome assembly AMWB02 (sample SAMN02737377, study PRJNA173069) | bioreactor metagenome | biome: anode biofilm in microbial fuel cells | place: USA: California | collected 2010-12-16 | reverse complement strand
TCAGATGAAGATGTCGAAAGATATCAGGCAATTGAAGATTCCCTCGAAGAGAATACTGAAAGATTAACTGAAATTCTTGATAAATATGAGATGTCCTCATCGTTTAAGATTGAGAGCTTTGCATTAATCGAAGGAAACCAGACAAAGGAAGAAGACGAAGACAAAGTATCTGTCACTTACTTAACTGTACCACTCGATAAACTAATAGATCTCTCATACCAAAAGCATGAGAGCTATATGATATGGAGTTCTGTCATATACTCGGCATATCAAATAAATGAACCATTTATGACGAGTGATGAATGGGTATTGTTCAATAGCTATGTGGTTCAAAACGAAGCTGTTAGGACAATCGAAAAAGAATTGTATGATATAAATGCCAGGATAAAGGAACTCCAAAATCAGGGAGACAACATAATTACTCCTGAAGAAGCAAATGCTTCAAAAGAAGATTTGGTCCTTGATGCAAACGAAGAAAAAGAACTTAAGGACCTTCGAGATAAGCGAACTAAACTCAAGGAATTAAAAAAGGATTACAGTACAAACCTTGACAATTATAAAGAAGATAATAATATCAATTCAGTATATTTGAAATCAGACTATTACTACAATGGAATCGCTCCATTTGCAAACGGATATTATGATTGGAATCTGATAGATACCGTTGCAAGCAGTCTGTACTTAAGTGCATATAATCAAGAGCTTAAATACAGTAATGGATTATATTCAGCATCTCCAACAACTCTTTCTCTAAAAGAGGTTGAAAACGAAGATTCTAATTCTACTGCTGAAATCGAATCACTTAATCAATTCCGTACAATATACGTCAACGCCAACGAAAGATTATCTAAAACAATTAGTAGTTATCCAGACTTTGTAGAAATGTACAGTTCTGATCAACTAGCAGATCTATACCTAGCAAAAGCAGATTTCTACTTGAACAGTATTAAGAATTCTAACATCAGAAATGCAGTGTACCTTGCAGCTATACAGGAAGCAAGAATCCAGTGTATGTCTATTCCCCATAAGAAAGTGTTTCTATCATATGATTCTGATAATAAGCCCTCTGTAGAAATCTACTATACAAAGAACGTAGATATCGAAACACTAAAAAACGTATTGAATCGGATATCAGAGAGTCCGAACATCGATGAAGAATCAGCAATTATAGCAAACTGGAATGAAAATACAAATGCTGAATACCTTATCAAGCAATCGTATGGTACAGCATCAATTCTCGCTGCAGATGTAGCAATCAATAACCTGATCAATGAAAGGATGTATAGTCCATACACAATTCCAATAACGACAGCTGATCTATCGGCTTTAACGCAGAATCCACTGATCACAGAAGAGCAAAGCTATACAATACACACACTATTGAATAGTAATGCTGTTGAAATAGCCAAATCAAACAACACACTTATTCAAGAGCTTAGGATGCAGTATGTCGATATGTACTATGATCCTATCGTACCAGCAATACAGGATCTACTCAAAGAAATCGAATCATGGCCAAATGATGATTCAACACATCAGGTAAATACAAATAATCTGGTACAATTAACTACCCAAATAGATACATTTATGGGTATCTATGATTCATTGCCTGATGCACAAAAGAGCAACTATACTATACCATATGATAGCAAAAACCTAATACCACTTTTACAAGCACCAAGTACAAAATACACATTAGCAAAAACAATTGTAGATAACAATATTCAAGTTTCTGATGACTTCAGGAAACAATGCGAATCTATTGTCAAAGAATATGAGAGCAATAAACTGAAGAAAACAGCATTTACAGTAGTAGCTTGTCTTGCAGCCGTTCTTCTGGTCGGAGCAATGGCGTACAAGTTCTGGTACAAGAGATTGCCAAACTTCAAGATGAAGATAACAGAAGCAACTGCAGAATACAATATTGTTATTAGCAATAGAGGTCAGAAGCCAGCTATATTTGAGAAGAATATATCCTTCAATACCAACATCGTGCCCCCAACTTTGACTGATAATAAAGTAATGATTGTAAACATTGGTGAAAAAGGTTTCACGTTAAAGGGTAGCCTTGGAGCAAACGAGACTAAAACCATTCCAGTCAAGAAAAAGGATTACACATTACCGGGACTAGAAGACAAAACAGATGAAACGACTGATGAGAATGAGAATATCGATCAAATAATGGAAATTATCAATCGAGGCGAGAATAATGAATAATTTGAGTAAAACCAAAGAGGGTATAACTGCTGCAAAGCAGATTTACTCCTCCCCTTCATTCATGCAACTTGCTTTCGATGCTTTTTATCCGTTAATCTCAAAAAGATTTAGTTATGCATCATCTGTGGGATATATATACAGTAATCCAAAACTTGATCAAATATATATCATTCTACTCTATAGCCTCCAGCAAAGAAAAGGACATAGTACCGAAACCATTAACCAGATCAAGAGATTTGCTATTGCTGAATCTAAAGATATAGTTGTAACAGTATCAAATAAATCTGAATTTTCTGACAAAGCAAGAGCTTTCTATGAGAAAAATGGATTTGAATACATCGGCACAGATATGAATCATTACTACTATATCTTAAAATACAAAAAAATCCAAATACCTACTGTCCTTTGTGATGAATGTAGTGATACTATTATTCTGGATAAATTCAGTCTACGTGAAAAGACAATAAGCTATCTTGCAATAGTAGCATACCACATCCGGATGAGAAATACTCACCCAATAGCTATAGAGACTATGAATAAATGGATTAGAAAAAACACCCCTCAGGAGAATTATGACTAATACAGTAGATATACTTCAGGACATCTTCGCAGCAGTCATTCTCCTGACGGCTTTTGCAAATAGCGTAGGAATGGTGAATCCGATTTCCCAAATGTTAGTCCAATCTCAAATATATACAACAGCCACGCACTACCAAGTGCTTGACACATATAATGATATTGGACTAAATTATATGTCCAAGACCCCAATACCTGCGGGATATGAACTCGTTATACATTCTGGATCTTCAGGATACGCAGGCATTCGGGCAGTTGGATCACCGGCTTCTGATGAAAAGGTAATTGGAAACTACCGTGGAACTAAATCCGGTACCGTACAAGGACCAGGATGGATGATATTGAAATCCACCACAGAAGGATATGAAGTAATTGATTACCATGCTGCAGATGGTGCCAGCACATTAATAAGTGCAGCTCATAACCAAATGCCATTTGAATCACAATTAGTTGGCCTTGGAAAAGCATTATCAGATGTAACCTCACAGCTATACGACATCTAAATTGGTGAAATTTATGAAAGCAGTTGAAAACAAAAGACCAGCTATTATACTTTTCATTACAACTATAGTAGGGATTATACTTGGATCATTATCTCCACTTATAGGTGCAATTACAAGCTTACTAGCAATAGGAACAATCACCCTTGGAAGAGTATTGTTCATTTCAAATAAAGATATACCTGATAAATTAGCTCTTAGAACAACTTTAACCTCATGGGCTCTATTTTCTTTCGCTGTATTCATCCCAAAGATAATACAAACTCTAACCCAGACAGTCAATTATTCTGAGATATACAGTTTGATATTTGCTTCAGTATTAGTTGGACTTACTTTATCAGTTGAAGCATTTAGAACAAAAATATTCCAAGGAATATATCTTCCAGATATCATCACCTATGCAGGAAATTACATGGTAATTGCAACAATAATGAATTCAATTGAATATGGAGTGATATATGTATTAGTTGCAGGAAACCTCAATTTATCATTCGCAACAGGAATCGCTTATGCTGCAATCTATAAATGTGCCGCTGACATCCTTACAATACAATTCTCATGCACTGCATCATATCTGATTGTAAGATATCTACATAACGCACATAAAGAAACATTCGAATGCGCCCCATTGTACTCTTGAGGAGGTCACATGTCAGACTGTCTAGAATACGTACTCGGAAAAAGAACTGCCTATACAATCGAATATGGAACAAATGGATTAACACTAGGACCTGGATTTCGATTAGCTGTTTTTATGCTAATCAGTTTCGGTACAATAATAATATCCCCATCTACTTCATGGATTGGACTCATAACAGGAAATTTTGTCGTATTTATGGGAACAATGTGCATCATGAAATATGCAATGGATATAGAAATGCAAATTAGTTATGGTACAATTATTGCCATGCATATCATCCATGCTCTGACATTTTTAATGATATCTAGAATGTATATCTATGGCTTAATAATCGCATGGATAATAAATGCTTACATAATTTTTGAGATCCAAAGAGATCCAAATGCATTAAGAAACGGAGGGTTATAATGACAACAAAAAAGAGTTTCCTTCTTATTCTTGTCGTTTTACTCATTATAGCTCCCTTAAGTGGATGTACAGACAAAAATAAAGACAATGTAACCACTGAAGAACCAGTTCTTAATGTAAAGAATAATTCTCAGGTATTCTTACAACAACTAGAAACAAAAAGTGTTACCCTTAGAGAAGTTGGAAATAATAGCGCAGAAACTTTGAATAGCCTAACAAGTTATGGAATAACAAGGATCATTTCACTTCGTCATCCTAAAACTAAAACTTCAGGATGGGAGTATGACTTTGCTTCAGTTAAAGGCTGTCAGAAATTCACTGAAAAACTGATTGCAAACCCTGAAAGAGAAATCGGGATATTTGGAACTGTTACAGGAAAAGTCGTCCTTCTTGGATCCATTCCTGCATATCAGTTCAGCAATGATGTTAGCTGGCATTATGTAGTGCCAATCGGATCAACTGTTGTGTTGCTCAGTGGAAATGATCTTTCTACATTGTATGCAGATTCATACCGTATATGTGAAGCAATACAACAAAAACTTGGAACTAATGAAACAATTATTAGTGTGGATGATATAAACAAGCAAATATATCCATCATCAAATACGCAAAATACACAAAACGTATTTGATAAAGTAGCATCAACATCAACAAATACAACAGAAAACATTCCAAATAGTTTCATAGGTTCCTTTACATAACCTCTAAACCTTGAAACAAAATATCCCCCATAATAATTTGTAGGGGGATCCTTTTATTACTTTGATTATTCAAACAGGAGATTACAATGTTTGCACCAATGATCCTGACAGCAATTGTCGCAATATTTTGCATAATTGTATCATGGAATGATATCAAGACAAGAGATTATAATACGCTTCCAGGGATTGCGGTACTTGTATTCATTGCCGCAATGAGTACAATATCAAATAGTGGACAAAACCTACCTATTACCCTTATAATAGGTGAGAGTTTATTCATAAGCGCAGTCTTTACGGCAATAACAATCTACATCTCAGGGATGAGTTTTGATAGAACAACAATATCATATACTATGGGTATATTCGCTCCAGTAATATATATTTTCTTTATACTGTTAAAAACTACAAATCCGGTCATCCCCTTAATTTTATTCGCATTTCCTCTAATGGCATGGACTATTCCAAAACAGATGATCAGAATCCTTGTAGCAAGCAATCCCGTTGTAAAAATAATCTGGTCAGCTGTGTATATAGCAATAATTATAGCATCTAGTGCATTCTTGATAAAATATTTAGGAGATTCAACACTCACAAGGGCATTGATATTACTAAATTTCACAACTCCTGTCGGAATGCAGTTCCGCCAATTGAGTATTGGTAACGGAGATGTAATGTTAATATGGATGATTACAGGAACATGCCTGTACCTTGAAATGGATCCAACTGCAGGATTTGGAGCAATTTTCTATGCTGTTCTATTGATGTTCATTTTTACACCATTCAGGATATATTATAATCTGAAAAAACACGATAGTGAAATTATAAAGCCTTTTATTAAAAACACTGTTTCTTTATATTTCAGTGTAATGATCGGAATAATAATTTCATACGGTCTAATACAAAAAATAATTCTCAATCACCTTATTCAAAATACCGAAATTACAACTAAAATTGGTTTGATTACAATAATTGGGATATTGATGTTTATTACAACAGTTCTTCTACGAAATAGTTGGTTCAAACCATTTAGCAGAACTATTCCAGTATCGATTAAAATAGCAACTGTATCTCTGATTGGATATCTTATACTCCCTCTTAACTGGTTCATCGGTTTGACAGCAATCTATATCGCAAGATGTATTCTAACACGTAAATCAGACATAGCTAAGACCAAAAACATAAAAAACGAATCTATAGAAATTATCGTATTATCGTTCGTAATAGGATCTTTCATACTCTTAATTGAAGATACTATATTTGCTGTATATAATAACAGTCTAGGGATCTTAGCAATGCCAGCAATGCTTATAATGTTCTCTATAATGATAGAATACTCCTTATCATTTACAAAAATAGTAGAGCATACTGGAAAAGCAGATATGGACAATATCAGTAAAAGAATTGAAAATATCAAAACCCTGAGAAACGAACCGTTTGCTGTAGAACTGACACTTGCATTTATACTTGTCTGTGTAATCGGTTCACCTGGATATTTTATAGGTCATACGATATTAGGATTCTGATTCTGGAACCATCCAGAATTTATTTTTTTAAAAAAGTTAAGCTGCTATTCTTGTAGACAAAATCTCTAAAAGAATAGTATTCATTTCATTAGATATATTTTTTATTTTTTTATACATTTCTAGTGTAATATAGCTAGTATTAGTTCCGATTGGAAATTTATCCATTTGTTCAATACTATTGTTTAGTTTTTTGCCTTCCTGGAACAATCTATCCCAACTACTAAGCTTTTTTTGCATTTCCATATCTACTTCATCTTTTTCGATTAAATAAATAATATGTAACGCAGCTGGATGATTTGAACTGGTTAAACATTTATTTAATAATTCCCGTGAATCATCCACAAATCTCACCACGATAAATTGAATTGGTTTTCTCTAAGCAGTTGCCTGAACTCATAGGTAAAGTTATTAAGATATTCCTGTAGATTGTGTATGCCCGATGATAACAGTCTACAATAGGTTACGTATAGATATTTTTCTCTGAGGATCTCATCAAAGCACATCATTGCTCCACAGGTTTTGTTTGGAGAAATAACCCAATCTCTATACTTAAATGGACTGCCTCCAAATACACTATCATTATTGACGACAAATGTTCCCCTTAAACTTAGTTGACAGGGACCAGTAAAAAGACAATTGCAATATACCTCTGGAAAAGTAGCGTGTCGCCCATGAGTCATCATACTGAATCCAACAGTCATAGAATCCGAATTATATCTAAATTTAAGATTGCTTGTCTTTATATCAAGACTTGATACTGAAATCCCTCCACTCATAAAGAAAAGGTCAGCTATTTTTTCGTTCTTCTTTAGATATGATCGTTCATAAGATTCATTGGTTGTCAGATATAGATCATTTTCCTTGAATACACCTGCATTAAGAGCATACTCGTATACCTTTTTCTCTTCTTCAGTATCAATCATACCAATTAATCCAGCAATGCAATCAACTATAGTCTGATCAATATTTGTTCTCGCTGTTTCCATATCTAAAGCTTTGTCATTGATCTCTCGAACTCTTTGGGGATTTATCGCTTTCTCTATGCTTTCCTTGATACCATCAAGTGAAATGTATTGTTCTGTGTTAAGAACAATTCTATAGTAATCAATACATTCCTTAATATATTGTTCAATATCAGTCCCTGATACTCCAAAGTTTTCTGGATTACTTAAGATAGCTGATACATAATTGACATTCTGAATGAACATATTCCTGCACATTTCAAAGCGAGCATTCGTTTGAGCAATGCATTGATCATAACTCTCTCCACGGTAAGTTCCTGTCATGGTCTATCTTTTCCTCCACTAGTATTTGGATTAACTGCTTTTGAACCTTGTCCAAGAACAGATCCAGTTGTATCAGTTGTTTCATCAAAGTCATTCGAATGAGTAAAGAACCTGTCATCTAACTCTACATTATCTCTAATGCCTGCAAAATCACTAAAAACAAGGTTTTCGGACCAATCACTTTTATTGAAATCATGTCCAAATGCCATTCTTGCCATTCCAAGAATACTTGTAGGCATACCAGCATCAATGGAACTGAACATCTGCGCTGAAACATCGTTATTATGAATATGGGCACTTAAGGTTGCAGATTCCATAGTATATCTCCCTTCTGTAGTAAAGGGATCTCTTGTACCGAATATAGATAACCTTGCCATTGAACTCCAGAAATTTTTTGTACTGCCTGTACTGACAATACGGATATCTTTAGATTGAATACGGGAATAATTAGTTTCATCCCATTCAGCATTTTTAGTTATCTCATTTTCAGTCATAGCATCCATATATCTAGCAACATTGGCATCAGTAATATTGTTAGTATTATCCAACCCACCGTGTCCCATAACCACGAATTTAACAACTTTTTCTCTTATTGTCTCTGGATCCATTTGAGAAACTGATCCGAGATTATGTATATTCTGTTTCCATTCATCTGGACTTGCTGAGTATTTTGACCAATCACCGCCATAACAGTTATTGACAACATCCCTGATACTATATGCCTGACTACTACTATCAAAAACAACTCCAATCTTTTTTGATACAGTAGTATCACTATGTAGCGAATTTATTAATTCAGAATCAGAGGAAAACAATTCCTTGATCTTATTAAAGTTACCAGATAATGTACTAAGCCTTGATTTGTACTCTCCTTCACTAAGCCCTTTTACCAATTCCGAAAAAAGGACTCTATCGTCAAAAATACCATGTTTAATACCAAGATCATTTTTTAGGTCGGGATTATCAAATAGAGTAGTTACCAACGAAGAAGAATCTTTAAACAGATACCTTGCTGCTGCATACTTCGATGCTAACGTATTCTGGATTTCAACTGCTTCAGTGGTAAGAACAGCATTTCTACTTTTTGTAATCTTATCTGCAAGATCCTTGACATCAGAAGTGACAATTACCTGAGATCTTTCTACATAACCATCACTAGATGCAATCTTTCGCACATATATTGTCCCATTATTAGTGATATCCCTTAGATCAACAGAAACACCTTGTTCAACTAAATCTTTCTTAATATCTTCCATTACAGCATTGAATTGTTCCTTTTCAAATGAATAATTCACACCAGATTCCATCATCTTAGCTGTTCGAAGCTCGTTATTTCTAATAGCACGACTAACATCTTTGAACGACACAGACTGAGCAACCATCGTTAGTGCCCTTCCTGATACAATTCCAGAAAGGATAGGAACATTATATGTATTCTCCTCAATCGTTCCTATCAATGCTTTATAACCAGATCCAAACATAAATTCTTCTGCATTACGAAGATTTCTGTCTATATAACTTAAAACACTTACCTCAAAGTTCCCACTAATTAAACTGAGACTTGCTGACATCATTACCGGAGCAACCATCCGGTGTGCACCATTTTTAATTTGTTCCGTTATTATTGTTGATAACGATTTTGATGGTCCGACTATTTCCTCACTAAAATACACTTTTTTAGTAAATGAATTAGAACTCGAACTAACATACCTATCTATCGCCTCAAGAATATCATCATTTATTTCCTCAAACGCCTCAGTTACAGATTTAAAAGAATAACCGCCTGACCTACTAGCAGCTTCGGAAAAAGTATTACCTACCCCACTAGCTATTCCTGAAAATTTCTGAGATGCATTAGTCATACTCTCCGAAGCACCTGATATTGAAGTATGAATCTTTCCAGCAATTGATCCTGCTATTGGACCTGTAGAAATTAAATTTACAAGAGTATTCGTTCCAACCATAAAATTAGCTACACCTTCGCGTTTTTCGGCAATGCCCATCTCAAGGCCTGTAAAAGGGGCCTCTATAATGGATCCCATTGCATCAAACACGGAATGTTCTCCCCCGTTTGAAAAAGTAAAAGATTGAAAAGCAGACATTAGCCCTGCATTCAACCTGGATGAACTGTGCAACTCACTAATCACTTTTCTATAATGATTCAATTCGACCTGTGCATGGAGCGAATCCAGCATTGCAAGACCGGCATCACCTGCTAGAAGCGATCCATGTACACATTGATATGGATCATCAAGATTTCCATCCATTACATAATGAAAAGAACTTAGCTGAATCGATGCTAAAGAAGGATCTAATTTGCTTTTTGTTACTCTTTGTTTTGTCTTAAATTCAGAAAAGATAAGCTGTCCTTTTTCTGAAATATAATGAGTAAAGGATTCATTACCAACTGAATCAGCACCTATCACTTGAATAGGAACCTTTTCACCTGACTTTCTCCCCTGAAAACTGTACATAAAATAATTCTCACCATCACCGTGAGAAATATATACAGAATCAACTTTAACAGAAATCTGTCGTTCTTCGGTTCTAATCACCGATCCTTCTTGTAACTGACGTACTCCTCCATATATTTCATGACTCTTCTCTACACCTAATTGTTGGCATAAATTTTCAATGCCCTCTTGATTCTCTTCTTCATGAATATAATCTCTGAGTATATCGATCTTATAAGAGCCAATTTTTTCCCCTTGTGCATTATAAAAGGAACGTTCGATTTTCTTTCCATGAACCGTATCAATTACTTTTCCATCAATTGTGATATCATGGAACCCTTCCATTCCTACAATGCTATTATATTGAGAATCAGATTCAGCTCTTGAGATATAATATCGTATTCCACCCTGTTCAAAAGTATTTTTCTTTTTTTCATCCTCTTCTTTTTGTTCACGGGCCATTTCGTTTGTTCCTACTCCAAAACCCGTAACCTGAATTGCCGCATGAGAAGCAGCACCTATTGCTACAAGTGTGCCATAACCCACTGCAGCCTCCAAACCAAATACAAGAACCCCTGCAACCCCCACGGTTAATCCAAGAGCAGTTGCACGTTCCTGAAAATTATTTACGTCAATCAAGTGCTGTGATATACCAAAACCATTGTTAATATCCCTGTAGAATTGGCCAGTCACATCTCCTACTGCAAGAGAAGCAACTCTTATTTGCTGCTGCCCCAAAGTATACTTCTTCATGCTTTCGGTTTGTTGTCCTTCCCATGGATTTTCTCCCCTCCATGAATCTATAGCATCTGAAATATTATCAAAAATACCTTCGGGAGCTGCATTGATTACCAATTCAGATGACTCCACAATTCCTGATACAATTCTTCTAGCCCGGCTATACATCTCTCCTTCAAAATGGGAAAATTCACTTACTGTTGATTTAAAAGTCCCCCCATTTGGTTCTTCTTCATTCAGGGCAGATTCCATATCATCCATTTCATCATCGAAATTAGATAGGTCGCCAATTCCATTTCCAAATTGGAAATTCAGCCAGTCATCATTATCAAACATATATTTTCCGCCAGGAATAGTTTTAATCGTATAATTTAAATAGAAAATTCTATTCGTGATTGTTTTTAGTCACGCCCATATTTGTTTTTTAGAGTATATACATATTTCGAAAGAATAGTACATATATAACCCTAAACTTTGAGAAGTAATTATATTTTATACGAATCACCATTGCACGATTCGTTAAGGAAGTTTGTAAAACAAACAACGCATATCATCAACCACTTAAAATTAAGCTATATATATATATGACAAAAACCAAGTAGAGTATATCTCAACAATATATGAAACAGCTGCTAGAAAGCAGTTTTTGTTTAATGAGATAAACGAGAACTAGGCACATTAGTGGAAACTATCGGGAATCTGCACTTTAATTAAAATTTATAATTGAAATATGAGTGTTTCCGAATTTTCAGCTACGTGTCAAACTAAATAAAATTGCATAGGTGAATGAAATGTTTGGACAGAAAATTAGCTTGCAGACAGAAAGCAACACTGTTGATATACTCAGAAAATACGGACCATACCTGATCGTAGCAGGAGCCGCAGTCGGTTCCCTGGCCGCACTGTACTACCTCGGTTTCACAGAAGGTTCTGAAATGGTTAGCGACGGCTACGACGCCGCAACCGGCACCTTAACAGATAATAACCGTATTGCACTTGAAACATCTGCTGAGAGTGCAATTGACGCAGGTCTTGACGGTTCTGGTGAGGCTGCCTTCGGAGCATGGTAATCGTACCTGGGTAACAATATGTTCGGGAAAAAATGTCAGTTATTCAGCCCTATCCAGCTATACACTGAT
>AMWB02151798.1_pt1 | contig 12182 bp, 11 predicted proteins | sample 200311 | NCBI WGS metagenome assembly AMWB02 (sample SAMN02737377, study PRJNA173069) | bioreactor metagenome | biome: anode biofilm in microbial fuel cells | place: USA: California | collected 2010-12-16 | reverse complement strand
ATTCGTTGAAACCTCAGAGGTTTGGTAATCTGCGTAACATAAGTTATTAAGATGATTTTTTACATTATCATAATATCCAAAGACATTTAATCAGATTACCTTATGTATGGCTTAATTTATCACTCCTTTTTTTGTAACATCAACGCACAGATTAAAGTCTGTGTTACAAAACTGTAATTGAGATAAAAATATTGCGTAAGTAATTAATTAAATAATAGTTTGATTTCATTTTTAGAAAATTTTATGATTACAAAAATGAAAAACACAGAAATAATAACCGACAAAGCATAATACCAAATCAATATCGTTGTTTTAAACGCACCAATTAATTCTTTTGAATGAAAATCGTTTAAGCCGGCAGCAATCATCTGGAAATTGTTGAAAGCGAATACCGGATAAACTAATAAGTAAATTATAGAAATGGATAATCCATAAAAAAGAACTGTTTTCCAAAATCTTTTATACTTTAATACGAATAAGGAAGAAATTAAAATTACAATACCAAGTAGAAACTCAATTACATTTTGAATAATATAAAAGTTAAGATTAATCTTTATTGTTTGGGGTGAATTTAAATATTGCGGCAGGTTCTGCATCTTAGATATCATTAAATATCCAAAGAATGAATAAAAACTTTTTAGCAAAACAAAAACAGAAAATCCGATTAAAGCCCAGGATAATGTCTTTACACTTTTTTTGTTCTTCTCCTCTGATAGCGATGTTTCCATAATCCCTCCAGATATTTTATTAGTCAACCTTATTAAGTTGCAATGGATACGTGATGTTCTTTTCCTGAACCGGTATATCTATCTTTACATCCGGATCATATCGCATAAAAAACTATAATAAATCATCACAATCTATATTTAAGTAAATTAGTATAAACTTTATTATTACTTAATAAATTAATCGCAGTGGTAAATTGTTTATCAAATTTAAGTTGTTCCCTTATTCCCGCTTCAATTCCTGAAAATCTATGCGCCAATTCAACTCTTAATTCACCTATAAGGTCTTGTTTATTTGCATTCAATTCAACATCAAGAGTACTGGAGATTTGTTCTTTTAACTTTTTAATAGTTGCGTCAATATTATCTGAATTTTCTTTTTTGTCTAACAACTTGCTAATTTCATCTATTTTTTTTTCTGCTAAAGATTGATACCTATAATTTGAAGAGATCAAAAACTCTTTAAATTCTAAAAATAATTTATCGTAGTTTAATTTTTTTAATGAAGTGTTCTGATTTTCATAATAAAATTTATCAGCGAAATTAAAAACTAACCCTTTTGCCAAAAGATCTTTTAATAATTCACTTTCAATCCCATCCTGAACTGTTGTATCAGGAGTAATCCCACCGGCGCTATACACAATTCTTTTATTATCAGTAGCAAAGGAAGCAGATTTCAAAGAATCCGGATACGAGATTACATTATTGTCTTTGGAATAATCAACTCTCTGGATACATCTTCCGCTTGGTGTATAATATCTTGCAGTAGTTATTTTTAATGAAGTGTTGAAACTTAACGGTGTAATTGTCTGAACCAATCCTTTTCCGAAAGATTGTGTACCAAGAACTATGCCTCTATCGTGATCTTGAATTGCACCTGCAACAATTTCAGAAGCTGAGGCACTGCCTCCATTAATTAAGACAACTAATTTTTCATTTCCTGCTAAAGGTTCTTCGCGGGCAAAATACTTTTTTTCATTCTCATAACTTCTTCCCCTTGTATAGATACAATAAGTAAATCTTTTTTTAAGAATTTTATCACAAACATCTACAGCAACATCCAATAACCCACCCGGGTTACCTCTTAAATCAAGTACAATTGATTTAATTTCTTTTTCGTCTCTTAGTTTTCTTAAAGCATTTCTTATTTCATCGCTTGCTGAACGACTGAAGTTTGATAATTTTAAATAAACATTCCCTGAATTTTCCGGATAGAAATCCGCAAACACAAGTGTTTTTACAATTACTTCTTCTCTTACAAGATTAAATGTTAGCGTATCTTGCTCAGAGGTTCTTAAAACTCTTAGTTTAACATCAGTCCCTGGCTCACCTTTAACAAGAGAAGAAATATCATCAATTATATCAGGATTAACTTTGGTTTCATTAATTTTAACAATTACATCACCAACTCTAACCCCCTGTTTTTGTGCCGAATACCCATCTAAAACTTCAAGAACAGTAACTTTATCATTAAGAACGCCAATGGAAATTCCGACACCCCCGTATTTACCATTTGTTAAAACATCAATATCATCTTGATTTTTTTCATCAATAAAAACTGTATAAGGATCGAGCTTATTTAGCATTCCTTTAATTCCTGCACGCATAAATTCCTTTGGATCAACTTCATCAACATAATTGAAAGAAATTTCTTTATAAACTTTCCCAAACAGTTCAAGATTTTTACTTATTTCAAAATAGATATCACTTTTGCTTATTACAAAACCAAACGTAACTAAAACGATAAGGGATAATGATGCTAATAAAACAATTCTTTGTCTCTTCATATAAATTTAATTCCTTCTAAAGAGTTTATTTCATATATAATCTTTTGATGGATTTTCTCTATTGTTTCAGTTCCATCAATAACGCGAAAGCGTCTTTCTTTTGTTGCTAACTCTAAGTACCCGACACGAACTTTTTCATAAAAGTTATTATTTGATAATTCAATTCGATCTAAATCCGTGCGTAATTTATTCCTTTTCCGTTCCAATGCTACATTAGTTGGGATATCAATTATAAAGGTTAAATCAGGTATTGTATTACCAATTGCTAAATTATGGATATTTAATATTGCATCAAGTGGCAAACCGCGTCCATAACCCTGATAAGCTGTTGATGAATCATGAAAACGATCAGAAATAACATAATATCCTGCTTCCAGGTAAGGTCGGATAACTTCTCTAACTAATTGTGCACGGCTGGCAGAAAATAAAAATATTTCCGTTTCCATTACCATAGCATTATTTTTTTTATCAAGAAGTATATCTCTAATCTTTTCCGATATTTGCGTGCCACCTGGTTCTCTAATCAGTTGAACCTTTTTATCCTGTTTTATAAGATACTCTTTTAACAATTCAACTTGTGTGGATTTACCACAAAAATCTATCCCTTCAAACGAAATGAACATATTATAAACTTTAGCTTTCTATTTATTCAAATTTTTTTATAAAGTACCTTATATCCTGAGGCTTTGTAAATAAAAGTTCAGTATCAGGCGGTATCATAATCTGTGGTTTTAACGCTCCGATTGTATCTAAAACAACATCTCTATAATTAACAAATGCATAGATTTGATTTGCATTTATTTTTCCAATGATATCAATACCACCACGTATAGTGCAGCTAATTGTATTGGGAATAAGAACAACATCCCGATCAACTGGTAAATTTTTAACTGAAACTTTAATATTATCAAATGTATTATCAACTATACGTTGAACATTAAAAGTCAATTCGACATTATTTTGTTGAAACTCAAAACCGGGAATATTTTCCAGACCTGTAATAATTTTCTTTTTACTATCAAGGCTTGTTACTGAAACTAATTGTGTTTTAACTAAAAATATTTTTTCAATAACACTTTTGGGACCAGATACAATTATTGAATCAGGATAAACTTTTATAGGAGTTGCCAATCCATATCCTTGTTGAAACGAAACATTTGTATTAGCTTCAACTTTTATTTTCTTATACTCAATCTTTTCAACTGTTAAAGAAATATTTTTCGGTGAAATATCAATAATTGAAATACCTGTACCTAACCATGTATTTTCAGGAATTTGATTATAAGCATTAACAGTAAACTTTCCGCTATCATCATCTGCAGATATAAGAAATTCTGATGTTGGGTTTAGCCCCAGATTAAAAAGCTGCCAACCTTTAGCTTTTAATTTTACTGAGACAACCGAGGGGTCTGTAATTCCACACACATATCCTTTAGGTGTATTTATAACTTTAACCGGAAGTTCATAAAAATTATAATACTGATCCGAAAGAGTTATGGAACCCCAGACAAGAACAGCAAAAACAAAAGAAAAAATTATTATTACAACTTTGTGTCTCAATCGTTAGCCTGATAATGTATAATTTATAAATAAGGTAGTATTATTTAATGAAACAGAGATAATGTTTTTATAATAGCTTATGATCCTGATAATAAGCGAATCATCTATATTAATTTTCTAACATTAAAAAATAGATTGATCATCAAGCAAAGTCAATCAGCTAATTTCTACTTGCTGTATCCAAATACTCCTGTAAAATTATTGCGGCAGAATTCATATCAAGCAGAGATTTGTCTTGCCTTTTCTTTTTACTTTTAACAGACTGTAATATTTTTTGTCCAGCTATTACTGATGTATAAGTTTCATCCCAAAGGATTACTTCTAATTTGAACTTTGCCTCAAAGTCTATTTTAAACTTCTTTACTTCCTCTACAATTGATGTGGGCGAAATTTTAGATTCATTCGGGATTCCAAGAATAGCTTTAACAACTTTTTTCTCACGAATGATCTTTTCAAGTTCATAAAATTTTTTAATGTCGTTGTTAATGGTTAAATAAGAATATGCAAAAGTTTTTAATGGATCGGAAATCGCAATACCAATTCTTTTTTTTCCGTAATCAAGCCCCATAATTCTGGTTTCTTCAACTTCCATAATCAACTGCTTTCAAATCTTTCAGCATTATAAATTCCCTGTACTTTTTTTAATCTTTCAATTATTCTATTCAAATGATCAAGGTTACTAACGTAAACAGCAATACTACCTTCAAAAGATGATTCACTCGTATTGATATTTATCGATTTAATATTTGTATTTTGATAAGTAACAATTGAATGTGAAATATCATTAATAATTCCAGGTCTGTCTTTCCCGCTAATAGAAATTCCAGCAACAAACAAAGACCCTTCAGCCTCAGGCCACTGAACATTTACTAATTTACTCGCATCGTTTGCTGTTAAACTAATTAAATTAGCACAGGATTTGCGATGTATCTTAATACCTTCACCAACAGTTATATAGCCTATTATTGGATCACCCGGAATTGGATTACAACATTTTGCAAAAGTGTAAAGGATACCGGAATTTTTACCATCAACTAAAATTCCACCAATATCTGTTCTTGCAACATTTGCAAATTTTTTAAATTCAGCATCTTTCTCAAATTCTTTCTCATCCTTTTGGGTATTAGCCGTAAGTACCTGATCTATGTTTAAAAGATTTTGAGCAATAGCTTTGTAGAATTGTCTTGTGTTATCCAATTTATTAGCATGAGCAATTTGTAAAACGTCATCTGGAGTAAAGGAAAGTTTCATTTTCTTTAATTTCTTTTCCCAAATTTCAATTCCATTATCAACAATAGATTGTTCTTCCTTATTTAACCATTTTCTAATCTCGTTTTTTGCTTTTTGCGTTTTAACAAATTTGACCCAGTTTTTATTTGGATGCTGGTTTTTTGAGCTAATGATTTCAACCTGATCTCCACTGTGTAACTCAGTATCTAAAGGTACAATCTTGCCATCAATTTTAGCACCGATGCAATGGAATCCAACTTTACTATGAATTTCAAATGCAAAATCAACCGGGGATGCGCCTACAGGCAATCTCTTTAAATCGCCTTTCGGAGTAAAAACATAAATTTCATCCTGATAAAGATTGAGTTTAAAGTTTTCTAAAAGTTCTTTTTTCTGATCTTCCTTAGAAGCATTTTCAAAAATATCTCTTATCCAGTTTACCCAGTTTTCAAGATCATTATCTGTAGCTGTTTTATCTTCTTTATATTTCCAATGCGCAGCTACACCCTTTTCAGATATTTCATGCATTTGCCTTGTGCGGATTTGCACCTCAACCAATTTACCTTCGGGTCCAACAACTGTTGTATGTATAGATTGATAATTATTTGTTTTGGGTATTGAGATGTAATCCTTAAATCTATCAGGCACAGGTAAATAAATTTGATTAACAATGCCAAGGGTAGTATAACATTCATTTTTATTTTCTGTGTCAAGAATAATTCTTATTGCAAATAGATCATAAATTTCTTCAAATGGTTTATTTCGCCTCACCATTTTACGGTAGATACTATAAAGATGTTTTACTCTGCCGTTTAATTCATATTTTAAATTTTCTTCATCAAGTTTTTTCTTAATGGGGTCAGAAAACTTTTTAATATAAGATTCTCTTTCATTTCTTTTCGCTTTTAATTTGCGTGCTAGTTCTTCATAAGCCTCGCGGTTTAGGTATTTAAATGAAAGGTCTTCTAATTCCCATTTTACTTTTCCCAAACCAAAACGATGAGCAAAAGGAGCATAAATTTCCAAAGTTTCCTGGGCAATCCTTCTTTGTTTATCAGGACTAACAAATTCTAATGTTCGCATATTATGAAGTCGATCAGCAAACTTTACAAGAATTACTCTAACATCTTTAACCATTGATAGCAATAGCTTGCGATAATTTTCAGCTTTAGTTATTTCATGTCCCCGAAAAATTCCGCTAATTTTAGTAACTCCATCCACAATTTCCACAATCTCTTTACCAAACTCTCTGTTTATAAAATCGTAACCATAATCAGTATCTTCAATTACATCGTGCAACAAAGCACTTATAATTGTAATATCATCAAGTGGAAATTCCTCAGCAACAATCATCGCAACTTCGTAGGGATGTGTAAAATACGGTTCGCCCGAAGCACGAACATCATTTTTGTGAGCTTCTAAACTAACCTCAAAAGCTTTTGTTATTAATGCTTCAGTNNNCTTAGGAAGATTTTTTTTACAAACCTTTAAAAGATTTTCAAGCATCTTTTGATATTTTGGGTTGCTAACAGCCATTTACAATAAGTTTAGTATATGTTTTATTATTTATAGACAATTTAATTTATTTTATTGATTAGTTAAAGGGAGTGAGGGTTCTTTACAGAAGAATTATTTTGCCATCAGTTCATTTTTTAACACGTTTACTCTATCAAGCCGTCCAACTAGTTGATCAAGTTCAAAAGGAGTATATCCTTTTATTGAAAGAATCTCATTGCAAAGATTAAGAGCTGCTTTTGATTTCCCTGCTTTTACAAGCTGCTGTGCAATTAAATGCTTAAGTGTTACCTCATTTATTTTATTTGATTTTAATTCTTTTGGATATGAATCCAATATTTCACCATAAATAATTGCTGATTTCCCCGGATTTACGTTTTCATAAGCACGCGCTAATCCCCATTTAAATATTCTTGATTGCGGGTTATCTATTAAAGCAGCTTCAGCAATTTTAATTGCCTTATTATATTCTTCTTGTTCAATGTAAATCCAAATTAAGGAATGAACTGCAAGATGTGAATTATATCCTGAGTGTTTAATTGCTTTTTGAAGATACTCAATTCCTAAATTCTTTTCATCCGCAACAAATGGCAGCCAACTTAAAAAATCAGTTTTTTTACTTTTCCAGAATTTATAACTGCCAATAGCAATCATAGATTCATAAAAATTATTATCAAGTTCTAAACAATATTCAAATGCAGAAACAGAAGTTAGCCCTGTGGAAAAAGACGAAAGCCAATTATGCTTTAAGGCATCATAGTAAGCAAGATATCCTTCGGTTAAAGCAAAGAAGTAGTTATACCAAATATTTTTATCATCAACTTGTAATAATCTTTCGGAAGTTTTCTTTGCGCCATCAAGATATTTTGTGATAAGATTATCATCAAATGGTTCAGCATAATCATAAGATTTTGCTATTTGTGTTGCTGCAAGATAAATTTTACCAAGTGGTAAGTCTTTGCGTGATTTGTCTAACTGAGCAAATAATTTTTCGGCATCATCGTACTTCTGATTAATTATTAATTTTATTCCGGCTTTTAATATTTTATGAACTGACCTATCTGGATAAATTTGGGCGTGGATGTTAAAAAAACTTATGAGTATTAAAAGCGGAACTATTTTAATAAAATTAAAGCGTACCAAAAGTCCTGTCACCTGCATCTCCCAATCCCGGCAAAATATATCCTTTACTGTTTAGTTCACGATCCAGAGCAGCAGCAAATATTTTTATATCAGGATGTACCGTTTCAATTTTTTTTATGCCTTCAGGTGATGCGACAAGACAGGCAAAAACTAATTTTGTTGCGCCTCTTTTTTTAAGATATTTTAACGCTTCTGATGCGCTGCCGCCTGTAGCAAGCATTGGATCAAGCATAATAACTTCTGAGGTTTCTAAATTTTTGGGAACTTTGTAATAATATTCAATCGGTTGTAGAGTTTCTTCATCACGCTGTAATCCAATATGCCCAACTTTTGCTTCAGGAATTATTTGTAAAAATCCATTAACCATTCCCAAGCCAGCCCTTAAAACAGGGACAAGAATTACATCTTGAGTAAGTTTGCTTCCTTTAGTTTTTTCAAGCGGAGTATTAATATCAACGGAAGATAATTCAAAATTTTTTGAAATTTCAACTGCTAAAACATTTGAAACACGCTGCAAAGCCGCTCGAAATGTTTCTGAAGTTGTTTTAACATCACGTAAAATTGTAACATCTCTTTTAATTAAAGGATGCTCAATTAGTATAAAATTTTTATTCATAATAACTATAGAAATTTATTTCTGTCTGAAACTTACTGTTATAGGAACACCCTCAAAACCATAAGTCCTTCTTATTAGTCGCTCTAAAAATCTACGATAATTATCCGGGATATGTTTTGGAAAATTGGAGAAGAATAAAAATATGGGGTAATGTTCACCTACCTGTGAAATAAATTTAATTTTAACTTCTTTACCGGTTGGTGATGCTGGTGGTGGATTTCGTTCTATTTCAGGAAGTAGAGTATCATTTAATTCGGCTGTAGGAATTTTTTTTATTCTTTCACTTTGAACTTTTTTACTTAAATCAATCAACTTAAAAATCCTTTGCTNNGTTAAAGCAGAAATAAAAATAACCGGAGCAAAATCAACAGTGCCTAATTTTTCTTTTATCGAAACTTCAAACTCACGAGCTGTATTAGTCTCTTTTTCAATAAGGTCCCATTTGTTTATTGCAATGATTAACCCGCGTCTCCATCGTATAACTTCATCAATAATTTTTTGATCTTGTTTTTCAAATCCTGTACCAGCATCAAGAAGTAAAATCGTAACATCACTTTCACTAATCGCCTTGAAGGTTCTTAGATTTGAAAAAAATTCAATGCTTTCATCAACTTTCTTTTTCTTTCTTAGTCCGGCAGTATCAACTAAAATTATTTCTTCACCATAATATTTCAGTACCGAATCTAAACTATCGCGTGTAGTACCGGGAATATCAGTAACAATACTACGTTCAACTCCTAAAAGCGCATTGGTCAAAGAAGATTTGCCAACATTTGGTCTTCCAACAATTGCAATTTTTAATCTTTTGTCTGCCTCAATCAAATCTTCAGTCAAAAAATCTTTTGTAATATCATCAAGCAAATCACCGGTATGCCTTCCACTTAAAGCAGAAATATCATAAACCGTTTTAACACCCATAGAGTAAAATTCTGATGCAGCGGCAACGTGTACTTCAGCATCTACTTTATTGACAACTAAAAAATATTTTTTATTTGATTGTCTAAGCATATCAATAATAATTTTATCAAATGGATTTACACCAGATTTAACATCAACAAGAAAAATAATTGAATCAGCTTCATCAATTGCAAGCTCAACTTGCTCCCTGATAGCAGTCTCAAATAAATCAGATGAATCCGGAACATAACCGCCTGTATCAATTAAACGAAATCTTTTTCCGTTCCAATCACCTTCGCCATAATTTCTATCGCGCGTTACACCGCTTTTATCATCAACAATGGCTTCTCTTTTCCCGAGTAACCTGTTAAATAGTGTGGATTTTCCTACGTTGGGTCTGCCAACAATTGCAACTAATGGTATTTTCATATTTAAAAATAAAGAAATAAGATGAGTGAATGAAAAAGAGTAATAAATAAAATCGACACGGCTATAAAGATGACATTTCTTCCAAATATGTCACCTTTATATAATTAAAAATTATACGTTACATATAAAGCAGGATAGAACTCTGTATGATTTGTTAGCTGAATATTTTCTAATCTTAATTTAACAGCAATATCTTTATTATATCGTATTGATGACCAGACAGCATCAAGTGTACTCAATAAATGATTTACGTAAATTCCTACCACCGCAGTTGATGCTGTTGCATAAAAATCATTTGCTTCCCCTCTCATCTGTGAATAGAATAGAAAGTTGGGAGAAACTACATATATGTCCCCTGTAAAATCATTCCAGCCAGAAGCATATTGATGATACTTACCAATCAATTCATAATACTGCTGTTCACCATGCATAGGTAATTTATGTGAACCTGATTCTATTGCATTTAATTCTCCCCAATTTACTCTATCCCATGGAGGAATACTTTGATCGTTGCTGATAATAATTTTTGCCTTAAGTTCAGACCATTGATCCTGAGGATATTCATTCTCAACAAGCCAGTTAGCATAATTTACAACACTCCAATTATGATTTGGATTTGTATAAGCATCTGCATAATCCTGAAACTCATTTGTTTTTCTATCACCTTTATTATCATAGATAACAGCAGTTGATACAATCGCAGCTTCAAGAGCAACAAATATTCCGGCTTTCAAATATTCACCCGCATAAATTTCTCCGGCGCCAGGAATTATTGCTGATAATACACCAGCCAGTAACGGAGATTTTTTATCACCATTACTCATTATAATCTTTTGGGACTGTAGTGACTCTTTATAATCATTTAAAACTATTTTTGCATCCGTTGATAGGTTACCGGAAAAAACTTTTGTTGAGGTTGTTTGTTGTGCGAAAGTTAAAGTAGTACTTGCAATCAAGATAAAAAAAATGTTTTTCATTTAACTCCCTTTTATCGCTGTCTTAACTGTTTATTAAAATTTAATATTTCAAATCCAAATAAAACACCTGCATAAAAATTCCATTCTTTTCCATATCTAATGGTTTCATTATTTACAACCCTGCTAACTTCATCAAAGCCGTAAGAAGCATTAAAGAAAATACTTGTTGGAAATAGATAATAAGAATTTAACTGAAATCTTAATTCAGTTCCAACACCTTTTTTAAATTTTCCGGCAGTTGGAAGATTGCCAGTCCAGGCATTGCCAATATCTCCGTTAAAAGATAAAAATATTTTATCCAGATAAAGATGCCCGATTTTTGCATCAATATTTCTAAAGAGCGGGAAACGATATGTTATATCTAACCATGCAATTTCGTTTCCACTGATTGAATAAAATGGGTAGGATTTCATTCCAATTAATCCGCCAAGGTAAAAATCAAAAAAATCCGGCATTGGTGGACCAAGTATCGAGCCTACTCGCAAAGAAGTGTTAATGGTATGAGAATCGAACAAAGGGAAAAACATTCCGGTTCGTAATTCTACACGGTGAAAATTATAATTTGAATACTGAGGTTTTAAAATTCCATCCTCAACTGTATAATCGCCATTTGGATTAAATTTACTAAACTCGTAATTGTAGGATAAATCAATTGTAAATCCTACGGGATTTATTTCATCATCCTTTGATGGCATAATAGATTGCCAGGTATATCGTGCTTCCAAATTTCTTCCGATAAAATAATTATCCTTTGTTGTAGGATATAAAGTGTTATTAATATCGGGTAAAATAAAACTTCCAAGTGTTGCAGTGTAAGTGCTATAAGTGAATTTTAATTGCAAATTTTGATTACGAGAAAACAATCTATGACGAACAATAAAATCAAACTCAAATAAATCATAAGTAACGTCAGTGGGAATAATATAATCGTAATTAACGGTTCCACCAACAGTATCAGCACCAAATGAAACATCAACATTTGCTTTGCGGCTAATACTATAAAGTTCTAAAGAAAGTTCGGGTCTTAAGCCAATTGCAGTTAACAATGGTAATTTATTTTTGTAATCAAAAATTAGAAACAAATCCCTTTCTAATCTTGTATTGATAGAACCACCGGCAAATATTGAGTATCTATTAAGCATATCACTTGATGTAACTAACAAACCAGGTTTGAACTTTTCTATAAAACTATTACCTGTGTTTGTAATTATCAAATCGTATAAAAGGGAAAAAAGTTAAGCTGGAAAATGCACCGGAATATTTTTCTTTCTTAATTCCTTTAATATCTATATCATCATAATTC
>AMWB02059615.1_pt1 | contig 12188 bp, 8 predicted proteins | sample 200311 | NCBI WGS metagenome assembly AMWB02 (sample SAMN02737377, study PRJNA173069) | bioreactor metagenome | biome: anode biofilm in microbial fuel cells | place: USA: California | collected 2010-12-16 | reverse complement strand
GCAATGGCAAGAAATCTGAAAAGAGAAGAGTACGAGAAAATGGCAGAGGAGATTCTTGCTGCAGTGGGACTAGAAGACAGGATGTATCACTACCCTTCCGAGCTTTCCGGGGGACAACAGCAGAGAGTGTCCATTGCAAGAGCATTGGTCAATAAGCCAAAGATCCTTTTTGCAGACGAACCAACAGCTAATCTTGATTCTGCATCCTCAGAGGATGTCATAAACCTGTTCAGGAAATTCAATGAGGAGATCGGGCAAACTATAGTAATGGTCACACATGAGAAGGACGAAGGGGATAAGGCAGACCGGATAATCTGGGTAAAGGACGGATTATTGGATATGGATAAGCTGGAGAATATCTAATGTCAAATATTAATATAATAGGATGCCATTGACAAATAACTGATCATGGTATTTCTACAGAGCATAAGATGCATCATCCTTAAATATGCAACGTAGCATCCTTCTTTAAACAATATAATAAGGGTGAAACAATGGCCACATCTAAAAAGATAAAAAATACTGCTGAAACGGAAAAAGACATTACAGTCCCTACGATGGAAGAAGAGATTGATGCCTGGTGCGAACTTCCATCCCATACATCAGATCCCAAAAGCATAGCTGATGTAGAGATAGATGACTGGTGTGCCGGCTCAAAGGGATCTGCGATCCAGTCGGAAAAGAAGAAAAAGAACTGATCTTTTTGGGGATCAGACTCCTTTCTTTATGGAGAACCAGAATACACTTCCCTTGCCAGCCGGGTTACTGGTGACACCGATGCTTCCACCGTGAAGGTCAATTATTCTTTTTGCGATGGCTAAACCCAAACCGCTCCCCTTTACCCCTCCTTTGTGAACCCTGCTGAAACGATCAAATATCTGTTCCCTGTCATCTGCTTCCACACCTTCTCCTGAATCTGTCACAAGTATTTTCCAGTTCGTTGTCTCATCTTCTATGCCGATCAGGATCTCGCTGCCAGGAGGACTATATTTGATAGCATTGGAGAGTATGTTGGAGAACACTTCTGTAATTATAGGGTTGATCAAAGAGTTATATTCTTTTTCCAGAGGGACTTTCAGTAAAATGCCCTTTGCCTGTAACTGTGGCTGATAGCTATCTACTACTGACATCAACAACGGGAACAGATTAACTGTCTTAAAATCAAGCTCTTCAATGCTCTCGAACTTTGCAAGTTTTGCGGCATTATCTATCATTTCAATAAGCTTACGATTATTCTGATACATCTTCTCAAGCACTTGTTTCTTTTCGCTGTCTTCAGTAGTGTCCAGCAGAAACTCAGTGTACCCCTTCATAACAGATGCAGGGCCAAGCAGATCATGCCGGAGTATGTCGGTGAAAAGGTCCTTCATTCTAGTTAACTGCATTAGTTCTTCATTGGATTTGCGCAGCATTTCAGCCCTTTTACTTTCCGACAGGTCCCTTGCAATACTTATTACAGCTTGCTGGCCTTCATAATCAATTAGACGGCTGCTCAGTTCTACAGGGATAAGAGTACCATCTCGTGCAACGTGCACAGTCTCGGAAAACACTTCTGTACGCTTAAGAACTGCATTAATTCTTTTTTCTGTTTTTCTGGGGGACTGATGAAGCATGATCTCCCATCGCTGCATTTTGAGTAGTTCTTCCTTAGAATAACCCAGAGTATCACATAATACATTATTGACCTCCAGGAAATTTCCTTTGAGATCATTTATATATATAGCATCATTGACATTATTGAATATCGATCTAAACTTCTTTTCAGACAGTTCCAGTTTTCGTTCGTGTTCCTTACGTTCACTTATATCGAACATCTGGAAAAGTATGATTAGTAAAAGAATAAGTAAAATAAGATAGAGGCTTCCATGTCCGAACGTTTCCCACAGTTCCATATGTGTGCTCAACATGGCATCAGATGGCAAGGTTTCCAGCGCTATTTCTCTGTTATAGAGCTTTATTCTGGAAGTCGTTAGGAACCTATCTGATCGGGACAGCTCCAATTCATAAGCCTCTGAAGTGTAAACAACTTTCTGGTCATCCATTACCTGTATCAATAGCTCATTATCCAGTCTGAAGCTAGTATCCTGTGCAAAGACATCTTCACATGTAAAAATGAGCTGGAAAAAAGAATGATTCCCATACGGCACCATTAAAGAATACCCATAATTACCTGGTGTGATCTCATACGGCCTTGAAAGGTATGGCTTCTGCGTATGATCAGCAACGATCATTGCTATTTCCAATATCGAATTGTTGTCTTCATATGCAGCTGGCGAAGAATTGCTATCTTCTGGTGCTTTCAGGACCAGATCTTGCTCTGTATCAATATAATATACAGAAGAAAGGAATGCATTCCTGCGGAGCAATGGTTCGGTTTTATAAGAGAACTCATCCTGGTCCTGTGGTGGAGAACTTTTCTTAATGTCATATATTGTCAAAAGTTCACGGGTTACTTCACCAAGCTCTGAACTGAGGTTCATACTGATATGCAGGGTTTCTATCTTTGTTTTGTATTCCATGCTTGCAGTGATATCCTTTCTGTCCTCCTCTATGGAATAAGATGCAAGGGCTATGAATATGATGAGAATTAAAGCAACCATTAGAGTCCATCGGTTTCTGGCGGCAAACTCGTAGAAATGTGAACGCATCAAATATTATAATTAAGAAAGCACTATAAAACTCTATGCAAACAAAACAAATGGATGATCAAAATAAAAAAAGAGAGTAAAGATAGCTACATTTATGGTATGACAAACACCATTGCAGCCACTACTGTAGTCCATTTACCGTCTTTATCGCCTTTTGCACACTGACAAATATGAAGTGAATCAAATATATGACCGCTTGCTTTGTAAACCTGTTCTCTCTCATGCCATGCGGACTCGACGTTAAACTCAATACCGAGTGTTGTTGCCAGCATGGTTGCAGCAAGGTCCTCTGCATATTCTCCTGCAGTTATCTCATCTTCTCCGAAGGAATGATGTTCTGAAATATATCCATATTGTTCCTTTGCAGCTACCGGTATGGCAGTACCGATGGCAGCCGCCATCAGGCGATGGGGCTCATTCGTCTGATTCCTTGCAAGGACACAATGAACAATAGCCCCTGGTTTTAATTCAGGCAGACCTTCCTCCTTTTTTACGATCTTACAATTAGGAGGCAATATACTTGAAACAGATACAAGGTTATATTTCTCTATACCTGCATTCCTTAAGGCCAATTCAAAAGATGCGAGTTTGTCTTTATGAACACCAGCGCCTTTAACCATGAAAGCTTTTGTTGGTATCATACTCTTTTCAAACACAACCTGATATATTAAGGTTTTCTATTGATGCAGAAAACACATAAGGAATGTAGCTCACATCCTTGAGAATACTCCTCTGTAGATTGGATCGAAGGAAGGAAGTATCATTAGTCAGATGCGAGCTACTATATAATCTGTTCAACTTGTATTTAAGATTCTCTTTTAAAGTAACAGGATCTTTTCAATGATAGTCAATAGCTTCATTAATACCAATATCTGTATTGTCAGCAATTTATAGATCGATCATCTCCCATGAATCACCTCTTTAAGAAAAAGAGGACACTGACAATGAAAATTGCAGGTGTGAAAATGGACTGTTTAATAAAAGAAATTGGATCTACATTTTGCAATAATGATGTATTTACCTTTTCATGGAAAAATGATGAGAACTGGTCCATAGCTTCAGTTTCGGAGAATATAGAACAATTTGGATATACACCAGGTGAGTTCATATCAGGTTTTCTCACATATTCGGATATTGTCCATCCCGACGATAGGGATAAAATAAAGTATACGGTCCGGAAAATGTACAATGATAACCTGTCATGCTTTTTTCTGGAATACAGAATACTGGATAAGAAAGGCGATGTGCACTGGGTGGCACAGTTTTGTCATGGGCAATATGACGAAGAGGGTATTCTTAAATGTCTGCATGGAACGATCGTGGATATCACAGAAAGTAAGAGAAAAGAACTATGCATCGGGCAGGAGAACGATTATTTAAAAAGTGTTGTCAATAATGTACGAGAAGCGCTATTAGTACTAGATATAAATTTAAAAATAATATTTGCAAACCTTTCATTCTACAGTTTGTTCGGAACAGGACCCTCAAGAACCGAAGGTCAGTTCCTATACGATGTTGAAGACGGACAGTGGAATATTCCTGTCTTAAGGGCCAGGATGTCAGAACTCCAGAAACATGGTACAGAGTTCAATGATCTTGAGCTAGAGCAACATTCCGGCAAAAAAGGACATCGTGTGATAAGCGTGAAATCCAAAATCATGAACACATCGGATAGCACAAATAGAATGATCTTACTTGCCATCGAAGATGTCACTGACAGAAAAAGATCTACGATGGAATTAAAGGCATCAGAGGCAAATTATTCTGTCCTTGTAGAGCATGGTAATGATGGCATAATTATAATGCAGGCGGATCTATTGAAGTTTACGAATTCCAAATTCCTGGAACTAACAGGGTATCAGAAAGAGGAAATCATCAATAGTCTATTGTTAGATCACGTTCCAATAGATTTCAGGCGTATGCTGTTAAAGAGATGCACTAAGGCACTAAGAGATGAAAGAAGCATAAAGCGTAATTATGAAGTGGACCTCTTCAAGAAAGATGGTTCTACTTTTCCGGCTGAGATCAGTCTTTCATTCATATACTATGAAAATGGACCTGCTGTGATGCTCACTGTAAGGGACATTGCAGAACGGAAAAAAGCTGAGACAGAGCTTAAAAACTCTGAAAAGAAATACTCGACCCTTGTTGAAAAGAGCAATGACGGGATCGTTATTTTGCAGGATGACCATCTCGTGTTTGCCAATAGCAAGTTTATTGAGATCACCGGATATACCCGTACAGAAGCTATTGGTAAACCATTTGCCAACTTCCTTTCAATGGAATATCGTCGCATGATCACCGGGAAGTTCAGGAGAAATCTGGAGAAAAAGCGTGAGACCGCTCATAAATATGAGATCGAACTGCTTTCAAAGAGTGGGAATAGGATCCCTGCAGAGATAAATTCATCAATAATCGAACATGAAGGCAGGCCGTCTTACATGGCCATCATCCGGGATATTACGGAGCAGAAAACAAGAGAAAAAGAACTTCTTAAGCTCATAGAGGTGCAAAAGGTCCTCGAGAACGTGATCGAAAGCAGTCCGGCAATTGTGTTTTTCTGGAAACCCGATAAGAAATGGTCAGTAGAGTTCGTATCTGAGAATATTTCCCAATTCGGATACACTGCGAAAGAATTTATATCGGGGAAGATCTTTTATGAGGATATTATTCATCCATCAGATCTTCAAAAAAGGGATAATGATACTTCAAGATGTTTCCAGGAAGGTGAAAGTAACATTTCTCTTGAGTATCGTATCCTTACAAGATCTGGTGAAGTGCGCTGGATAGATGAACGATCGATCATTAAGAGAGATCCTGATGGCAGGATCGAATATCTACAGGGTATTATAGTTGATATCACTGAGCGCAAGAACGTTAATAATTTCATGCGCATAGGCGCAGAGCTCGGTACCCTTTTCACTCCCACGACCGATGTAAAAGATACCTTTCAGCAATTCATTGAACTTGTGACGCAGGTCAAAGGAATAGATTGCGGTGCATTGTATCTTGTAGATGGGTCTACAGGAGAGTTGAACCTAATTGCGCATAAAGGTCTATCGTTCAGGTTTGTGAACAGTACACGACATTATGCTGCCAATTCTCTACACTCCAGGATACTGAAGAGCGAATATCCGATCTATAAACTTTATTATGAGATAAATTCCATGACCCATGGAAAAGATCTTGATTTTGAAGGACTTGAAGCCACTGCGATACTGCCCCTCAAGTATGAAGGGAATGTTGTCGCAGTGTTCCTGCTCGCGTCACACACTGAATATGCCATTTCACAAAACACACGCAGTATACTTGAAAGTATTGCTTCTCAAGTAGGACCCTCGATTGGGCGCATAAGGGAACAGGTACATTTCCAAAACAACCTTAACAATTTACAGGAAATTTTTGACACTATAGAGGATTTTCTATATGTCCTTGATCTGAATGGCTGTATATTACATACCAATAGTTATCTGTGCAAAAATCTCGGCTATTCCCATGAAGAACTGCTTGGCTTGAACGTGCTTAATCTCCATCCTCAGAACAGAGCTATTGAGGCCGTCACTGCGCTTGCCGATATATTGGCTGGGAAAATGTCCATAGTAAGGATCCCTTTTGAATCATGTGATGGGAAACTGGTACCTGTGGAAATAAAAGCCACCCGGGGAAATTGGGACGGACATTCAGCTCTTATCTGTCTTGGCAGAGGAAGCGGCTGAAAAAAACACATGTATATAAAATTATTAGAAGGAAAGAATATGATAAATATCGACCCATCTGAGATCCTGGTCCGTTATAATGTTAAGGTTGAAAAGGAGCAAAGTCCAGAAGAAATAGCTAAGGAGTTATTTCCTGAAGACATGATGATACGATCTATCATTGAAGCTGTTTTTGAAGGTGATGAAGATGATGTTATTGATGCTTTAGAGACAGCGATACAGGCTGGCAGTGATCCTTTGTCTCTGATTGATGATGCCCTCATGCCAGGAATGGGTATCGTATCTAAGCTATATGATGAAGGTATCCTTTTTCTTCCTGATGTCATAATATCCGCACATGCCATGACCGATGGTATTGAATATTGTAAACAGATGTCCAGTGAAGTCCATGAATTCAAAGGCAGGGTTGTGTCGTTTGTTGTAGAAGGAGATATGCATGACATTGGAAAGAAGATCGTCACTGTTCTTCTACGTGCGAATGGTTATGAGGTCATAGATCTTGGCAGCGATGTGCTTGTCAGTGAAGTTATAAATGCTGTCAAAAGAGAAAAACCTATCATGCTTTCAGGTACTGCTTTGATGACCACTACCATGTATTCGTTCAAAGAGATCAATAACTTGCTACTTGAGAACAACATTCGTATTCCCTTTGTTTGTGGTGGTGGAGCTGTAAAACAGGATTTCGTGTTTGGTTATGAACTTGGGGTATATTGTGAGGAAGCAGCAGATGCACCAAAGATAGCTGATGACATCCTGAAAGGTGCTGGTGTGCAGGAGCTAAGGGAGAAATTCCATAGGCACTAATAATAATCTCAGACCTTTATGCGATGATTCTTCCCCGATTTGTACATGATTTTATTTCTTGATAATGTTTTTTCATGTTTTCTTTCCAGCTAAAGGATAAGAAAACAATATTACTCTATATTCTTTGATTTAAAGCAGTTATTTTCAACTTTATCCTCTGTTTTTTATTATGTTTTTCTTTTCAGAAAAATGCTAGTATTTATGTTTTTTGTTTCTTTTAAGTATATATACAATAATGAAAAAAACAGATGTGATAAAAACGTAATCTGTAAGGAATGACAATACTAAACAAGTATTGATATATGCACTATATTGCAAATATGTTTTTATTTTAGTACCAGATAATGTTTCTTAATTTAATAATATAAGAGTATTCTTCTACAATAGTGTATACTCATTTGATGTTAAAGAGATGGAAGTCACAAAAACACTATCAATTGACATTGTTTTTTGATGGTTTACTTAGTTTAATTTAATACTCTTAGAAGAAAACTATATATATGAAAACAAAATAAAACAAATGTTTATATATGAAAACAAGTGTTGCATAGTCGGGTCTAAAGGACCTACTAAGGTAGATTGGATCAAGGCTTATTCAAGCCTGAAAAATAAATTGAAGGAAGTGTAGTATGTTAAAAATAGACTACAAGGATATATTAGTAAGATACAACGTAAAAATGGAAAAATCAATGACCCCGGAAGATGCTGCAGCAGAGCTTTATCCAAAGGATGCTCTTTTCCGTTCCATCGCTGAAGCTATTTTTGAAGGCGAAGAAGACGATGTGATCGCAGGTCTGGAGAAGGCCATTGCAGCCGGAAAGAGTCCAATTTCCCTCATTGATGACGCACTGATGGTCGGTATGGGTGTAGTAACAAACCTGTATGACCAGGGTATAATTTTCCTGCCAAATGTTATGATGTCTGCCGATGCAATGCTTGAAGGTATCGAGTACTGCAAGGAGAAATCTGGTGAGTCCCCTGAATCAAAAGGCAAGGTAGTTGTCCACGTGGCAGAAGGAGACGTTCATGACATAGGTAAGTCCATTGTTGCAGCACTCCTCAGAGCAAACGGCTATGAAGTTATCGACCTCGGAAGGGATGTACCAGCCGCAGAGGTCCTCGCAGCCGTCAAGGCAAACAAGCCACTCATGGTAACAGGCACTGCATTGATGACAACCACCATGTACGCATTCAAAGAGGTCAACGACCAGCTTCTTGAAGCCGGCATAAAGATACCATTCCAGTGTGGTGGCGGAGCAGTTAACCAGGACTTCGTTTCAACATACTCACTGGGTGTCTATGGTGAAGAGGCAGCAGATGCACCAAAGATGGCAGATGCTATCCTGGCCGGTGCTGGTATAGACAAGCTTAGGACAATGTTCCACAAACACTGAACGAGGTGAAAAAAATGGCAGTAAAAAGATACACACAGATGGCTTATGCAAATGCAGATGAGATGGTTTTCGGCCGTGCAAAATACCCGGTAAAGGCAGGACTTGGAATTGAGCTGGGTGCAGGATGCACTATCGCTGAAGTTAACTATGCACCCAGACCAGAAGCAGGCGCTTCCAAAGAGAAGCTTGTAAACGAATACCAGAGAATTACAAGGGACATTCTCCAGAGAATGGTCCAGGTAGGGTTCCCTGCAGTAGTCCTCGAGACAGAACACGTGCAGCAGATGACCAACAACCCAACATGGGGTGGGGAGGTCGCACACGCACAGAAGACCATTATGGAAGAGTACTATGAAGAATATGGTCTGAAGTCCGCACTGAGACACACCCCCGGTGACATCAGAGAGAACAAGGACTACATGGACCTCAGAGGAAACAAGTACCCTGTGCTTATGGAGTCATTCGAGGCTGTTGCAGAAGGCGGAGCAGACTTCTTGTCCATTGAATCAATGGGTGGAAAGGAGATCTTCGACTATGCGATCCTGAGGAACGATATTGCTGGTATGCTCTACGCAATAGGTGTTCTCGGCAGCATGGATATGGAATACCTCTGGCAGGACATTGCAAAGGTCGCCCAGAAGAAGAATGTCGTTGCAGCCGGTGACACAGACTGTGCACAGGCGAACACTGCAATGTTCATTGCAGGCGGACTGCTTGACAAGAACCTGGCACACACCCTTGCGATCATTGCCAGGAGCCTGGCAGGAGCAAGGACGCTCTCCGGATATGAAGCCGGTGCAGTAGGCCCAGGAAAGGACTGCGGATACGAAAACATCTTCGTAAAGGCGATCACTGGTATGCCAATGGCCTTTGAAGGTAAGACCTCCACCTGTGCACATTCCGATGTAATGGGTAACCTCATCATGCAGTGCTGTGACCTGTGGTCCAACGAATCCGTCGAATATCACTCCGAATTCGGTGGAACTACGGTCCAGTGCTGGTCCGAGACCCTCAGCTACGACTGCGCACTGATGAACGTTGCACTCAAATCCGGAAACGAGAAGCTCCTCAGGGACCTGCTTGTAGCGTCTGACAAGTACAGGGATCCACAGTCCTACATCCTTGCATACGACAACGCATACAAGATAGGCCAGGCAATCGTAAAGGACGGTAACAACCTGTACCTCCGTGCAAAGAACGCTGCTGTGGAATGCTGCAACCTGCTGACCTCTGCACAGGGTCTTGAGATGACCAGGTTCGAGATCAATGCGTTGCAGAAGGCAAAGGGTGAACTGGAAGCACTCACTGCAGATGCAGACAAGTTCATGAGCGACTGCATGAGCAAGTACAAGGCCGAAATAAAGGTCTTCAGGCCAGAGAACTACGGTCTCTAAATACATTATGTAAGGGTTTCACTTCAAACCCTTACTCTTTATTTCCAAAAACAAAAAACCAACTTCCCGAATCTTCACTATTACACAAAGGCTTGCAGGAAAACTTGTTTGGGGTCTATGGTCTGATCAGTTTTACCTCCTTCTTCTGATCAATCTACTAAACGGTCAAGTTTCTGCAAGCCCTTTCTCCATAAAGGTTCAAACCATCTGTACACACTTTCATTACATCCCATTTATTTGACCGGTATTTCGAAAGCAAAAGTAGATCCTTTTCCCACCTCACTTTCGATCCAGACCGTTCCTCTGTGCATCTCCACTAATTTCTTGACGATGGCCAGGCCAAGGCCCGTTCCTTCATACCTGCGATTGTTTGCAGTATCAAGCTGACCAAATACCTTAAAAAGCTTTTTCTGATCTTCTTCAGAGATACCGTTTCCGGTGTCAATTACTTTAAACAGAATTCTCTCGTCATCTGATCTAATATTTAAGGTCACCTTACCGGCAGTGGGGGTAAATTTGATAGCATTGCTAAGAAGGTTGTATAGTATCTGTTTTAATCTAACTCTGTCAGCTTTGATCGTTCCTATACTGCAATCCATGTTCTGCTCAAGCCCTACCCTTTTATTTGCTGCAAGGGAAGAACATGCCATTAAAACCTCATTAGTGATGTCATGAATAGATATATTATCACATGACAATTCCATTTTTCCAGCTTCTATTTTTGAAATATCGAGTATGTCATTTATAACGAGGAGGAGATGCTTGCCACTTTTAGACACATTAGTGATGTATCTAACTTGTTTTTCATTGAGACTTCCGGTCTCACCTTCCAGCAGAATATCAGAAAAACCGATTATAGAATTTAGAGGTGTTCGCAGTTCATGGCTCATATTGGCTAGAAAAGCACTTTTGGCAGTATTTGCCTTTTCTGCCTCGATCGCCAGATAATTGGCTTTATCTATTGCCTTACATAGCTCTTCTTCTGCATACTTGCGCTCTGTGATATTGCTTATGATGACCATCTGGCCCATCTTACTCCCATAGTTGTCATGCAATGGCAGGAATGTAATATTGAACCACAGGTAAGATCCGTCTATCTCCTGCTTGATCTCAATGCTGTCTTTTTCTCTGTCACCTGCTTCTCTGTTCAAAATGTCACACCATGGTCCTGACAATTCTGATACATGCGTTCCTATGTCATTTGATCTTGTGTACCGATTGTTCACAGCAGAAATATTATAGTCCACAATTCTCTGCTCCTTATCAAAAACGATGACACCATCATGGGTATTTTCAAAAAGCAGACTGCGGGCAACAGGGGTCAGATTGAACAGTTTGTATCGTGTAAATCCCATGAATATAATGATGGCACTCAATGTGAGGGAAAAGGGAGAAGGATCGATCTCCCATGGAAACAGTCCCGACAGACGGATGAAAAGGGTTAAAAGTGGTATAGATGATCCGATGATCACAACATAGATCTGTTTGTGGAAATCAGGCAGTGTCACTTGTAACATACTAAAAAGAAGAATTAAGCCCATGATTATACAAAAAGTAGTAAACATGATATGTACCCAATACCATATACCAGGCTCAAAATCCAATGCGGGGAACAAACCACCATAATTAACATACGCGCTCTTATGGAATAAATTGTGATGTTCAGTCGTGAATACAAGTAAAAGAGTTATGATCGGAACACAGGATAGAAGGGTCATTACAGGTGTTGGCAACCCGTCTTTTTTGCTACTGTAATTTACTGTGAAGAGCAAGAAAAGTAAAGGAAGCACAGAAAGTCCAATATACTGCATTTTATAAAATATCAAAATAGTATGGATATCAATCGAGGATATTTCAAATGCATAAAAAAGTGAATAGAAGATCATGGAGATCAAAAGTAAAGATAAATATTTTGCACCTTGGATCGTCCTGTATCCTTGGATATAGTACAAAAGGATGCATAAAATAAAACACGAAACAAACAAAGGTACTGAGCATATATTGAAATACATATCTCTGTCCTGTTCTATTACTGATATACTGTTTTCTATGGTTTCAAATTACGATCCATGCGGGTATTTGATGTTAGAGTTTTATGTATGTATATTTTAATATAAATAGTATGTGATTATTATTGGGAGGGAGGACAAACTAAATATTGCAACTTGGATTAGAGGAATCTAATTTTGTCAAAGCTTAGATAAAACTAAGCTAAATGAGTAAGAACAATAA
>AMWB02147920.1_pt1 | contig 12201 bp, 9 predicted proteins | sample 200311 | NCBI WGS metagenome assembly AMWB02 (sample SAMN02737377, study PRJNA173069) | bioreactor metagenome | biome: anode biofilm in microbial fuel cells | place: USA: California | collected 2010-12-16 | reverse complement strand
GATCGTCTCACATGTGTCTGAACTCGCTCAGCGCTGGGGCAGGCCAGAGGAGGGGATTTTCGCGCAGTATTTCTGATCGGGCGGTCTTTACGGCCGAAAGCAAACCGCCAGGCTGAGGCCTGGCGGTTTTCGCAACAGGTGTTTAGGAATGTATGCTGTGGCCTTCGGCTGCCTCAGCTGCTTCCATCAATGCCTCGCTCAGGGTCGGGTGAGCGTGAATGTTGCCGGCAATTTCGGTGACCGTCAGCTCATTGGCCTGGGCCAGCGTCAGCTCGGGCAGAAGCTCCGAAGCTTCCGGTCCGACCACAGACGCGCCCAAAACCTCGCCGTATTTTTCGTCGGTGATGATCTTGGCGTAGCCAGTGTATTCACCCAAACCCAGCGCCTTGCCATTGGCTTGGAAGTTGAATTTACCGACCTTAACCTGATAGCCTGCTTCTTTAGCCTGGGCTTCTGTCAGGCCAAAAGATGCCACCTGCGGTGTGGAATAAACCGCCCGGGGGATCATGCGGTAATCGAGCTTGCGGGTTGGAAGGCCGGCGATATTCTCTGCCGCTCTTATCCCCATGGCCGAAGCGGCGTGAGCCAGCAACAGCTTGCCGGTCAGGTCGCCAATCGCCCAGATCCCGGGTACGTTGGTGGCCATGCGCTCGTCCACCTGCACGAAACCGCGCCGATCCATCGCCACACCCAGCGCTTCCAGCCCAAGGTTGGCGCTGTTGGGGCGGAAGCCGACGGCCACCAGCGTCACAGCGGCCTGCACACGCTCTTCGCCTTTTTCACCTTCAAGGACCACTTCCGTCCCGGACTCGTTTTTGGTCACAGACTTGACTTTGGTGCCAGCGTGCACTTTTACACCGCGCTTGCCCATGGCTTTGGTCAGCTCAGCCGCTGCATCTTCTTCTTCGTTTGGCAGCAGATGCGGGAGCATCTCCACCAGGTCCACCTGCACTCCAAACCCGCTCCAGATGGTGGCAAATTCCACGCCAATGGCGCCGCCGCCAATGATCACTGCCGATTCAGGCAGCGCTTCCAGCATGATTGCGTGGGAGTAGTCCAGTATCTTTTCTCCATCTGGCTCCATGCCGGGGATGACGACCGGTTGGGCACCGGTGGCCAGGATGATGTGCGCGGCCTGCAGTTCCTCGCTGCCGCCCTCAGCCAGTTGAACGGTAACTTTGCTCGGGCCACTCAGCTGGCCGCTGCCGCGCAGCACCTCGATTTTATTTTTCTTCATCAAGAAGTCGACGCCTTTGGTCAGGCGTTCACTTACCTGACGGCTGCGCTTGAAGGCCGCCCCATAGTCCAGATGAAGATTCTCGGCTTGAATGCCAAATTCTTTGGCCTCAGTCCGCAGGATGTTGGCCAGCTCTGCATTGCGCAGCAGTGCTTTGGAGGGGATGCAGCCGACATTCAAACAGACCCCGCCCATATACTTTCTTTCGACAATGGCTACTTTTTTGCCCAATTGGGCAGCACGGATGGCACTGACATATCCGCCAGGGCCTGCCCCCACCACGACGACATCAAATTGTTTCATTCTCTTCCTCCTGGCTGGCTCTGATTGTGTCCAGCTCAAATCTTTTCCGGTAGACAGCTTCGCTGCAGCTGTTCAGCCTGCAGTGCTGCCAGGCTCCGCCCTCTGTCGAACACGGCTCGCATCGGGCAACTGCCTCGTTGCTCCATGATACCAAATCGCGTTGGCGCATTCAGCCCGGTGTAGAGCGGGTGAATGCCGGCGCAGGCCTCAATACCCAAACTTACCCTCCAGAGATTCATCGTTTTCGATCCAGTCTGAGACTGCGATCCGGCGGAACTCATTTTTGCTGTCGCGGATGAATACCTGTTCAATTCCGGCATTGATGATCAGCCGCTTGCACATCGAGCAGCAGTCAGCATTTTGCACATAATTCTGGGTGCGGATGTCGATCCCGCTCAGGTAGAGTGAGCTGCCGATCATGCGCTCGCGTGAGGCGCTGATGATGGCGTTGGCTTCGGCGTGGACGCTGCGGCAGAGTTCATACCTTTCGCCGCGCGGGATGTTGAGCTTCTCGCGGACGCATACTTGCAGGTCGGTGCAGTTTGCCCGCCCACGCGGGGCCCCAACGTAGCCGGTGGAGACCACCTCGTCATTTTTGACGATGACTGCCCCGTATTTCTTCCGCAGACAGGTTCCCCGCTGAGACACGACTTCAGCTAAATCCAAATAGTAATTGACCTTGTCTCTTCGTTCCACGAGTGCCTCCGGAAATTGGTCTATCCCTAATTTTACCCGCAAAGCATGCCCGTCAGGCTGTGAGCAACAGCAGAGTGCCGGCCACAATCAAGCCCAATCCGACCCAGCCACGCGTGCTCAACTTTTCCTTAAAAAACAGATAGGACAAAAACACGGTCACCACGATGCTGAGCTTGTCGATCGGCGCCACCACGCTCGCCGGCCCGTCTTGCAGTGCTCGGTAATAACAAAGCCAGGATGCGCCAGTTGCAAAAGCGGAAAGGATTAAAAATAGCCAGCTGCGCCGGTCAATCTGCCGCAAGGCGCGCTGCTTGCCAGTCAGAAACACAATCACCCAGGCCATTACCAGTACCACCACGGTGCGAATGGCCGTACCCAGGTTAGACTCCACCCCTTGGATGCCGATTTTTCCCAAAATGGAGGTGAGAGCCGCAAAGACTGCACCCAGAAACGCGTAAAGCATCCATCTGCCGCTTTGCTTGTTAACCGGTTCATCTGGCCCCCCTGCCCCAGCATGGCCTGGCGTTGGGCTGTCATTTTCCGCTCCGTGGTCTGGCGTAGGGTTTTCTTCGCTGTCTTTCTGGATCATTAGCCAGGTGCCCACCCCGATCAAAATCATGCAGACCACCTTGAGTGCCGTGATGCCTTCATCCAGGAAGATCATTGCCAGCAGCATAGTCATTAGCAGGCTGGATTTATCAATCGGAGTCACCTTGCTGACGCTGCCCATCTGCAGCGCTTTAAAGTAAAAGAGCCATGATGCACCGGTAGCTAGCCCGGAAAGGATCAAAAAAAGCAGGGTATGGCTGCTGATCGTGCTCAGTTGGTTTTGTGAACCCACAATAAAAACCATCAGCCAGGCAAAAAGCAGGACGAAAACCGTCCGGATGGCAGTAGCCAGGTTAGAGTCGGTATCGCGGATGCCATACTTGGCCAGAATGGCCGTGATGCCGGCAAAAATAGCGGAGCCAAATGCAAACAGGACCCACATGGTGTTTATTCCTCCATCATCTGATTGTCTGCCGGCAAGCCTACAAGCCTTGCTCCTGCACAAAGCGGTAAAACGCGTCTTCTTGGGGTTTATCCGCTTCAGAAACCGTGCCAACCGGTGCGCAGTACACGGTAAACTCTTCAGTACCGTCCAATCCAAACAACCCGTCACAGCGTTTCTGGTCAAAGGCGGCCACGGCGCAGGTTCCCAGGCCCAAAGCTGTACAAGCCAGATAAAGGTTTTGGGCGATGTGACCCACATCCATCAGGGCCGGCCGGTGCGCGTGGATCCCGTAGCGCCACTCAAAACGGTATGGCACTGCCGCCCAAAAGAAAATGACATTTGCCGGCCCGGCCCAGCGCTGCCCATCCAAAGCCTCGGCGGCCGTCTTTTCCGGGTCATCCAGCGGGCCCAAAAATTCCAGGGCATGGGTCAGCGGCAGGTAATGGTAAGCGCCAGCTTCCAGGCCTTCCACCTGCCTCACCAGCAGATAAGTTTCATATCCGTGGCGAGCACCGCCGGAAGGCACCGTGCGCAAGGTGGCATACGATTTACCGCGGATGGCACGGATCCCTTGCGTTGCCCATAACAAAAAGGAAAGCTGAAGCTGGCTGAGTGCCTGGCGGGTATAAACGCGGGCGCTGCGGCGGCGGGCCATCACCTGCAGCAGGCTGTCATTTGCTCCGGGCAGGTCGTCAAAGTTGCGCGGGAGCGCCAGGCTGTGCGAACTCATGGCGGGTTTGACCAGTGCTGGCTGGGGCCTTTTCAGTTCCTGATCCGATTCAAACGCCGGGTATTCATCGCCTTGGGGGCCATGCATGAAGCGCCGGCCCTGGTCGATCAATGCTTTTTGTGTTTCTTCATCCAACATAAGCCCTCCCATTTGCTGCGGTATGAAAGCTTATTATCTCACAGCCGGAGGCAAAATGACCCGGCGCTTGCCGGAGGGCCGCTGAAATGCTAAACTTAGTCAAGTCGGGCAGTGGTGCTTCCCCGACCCGGAGGGGCAATGCCGTCAGATCAACAGGCTTTATTGGAACGAATCCGTCTTGAAAGCGGCGCGTTGGCATTGTGCCTGTTTGAAGGAGCCAGCCTGACAGCAATCGCTTCTTCTGCCCGGCAAGAGCAGACGGCGGAACTGGTCAGCCTGATGCGCAGCGCGCTGCCGGAAGAAAGGTTCAGTCTGCGCGCTTTCAAGGATGATGCACTGCTGGTCTCTGTCAAAAAACTGGATGGTGATTTGAGGCTGGCTGCAGTCTTTCCCACTGCGGCGCGTCTGCGCAGCGCCCAACGGTCGCTGGATGCGCTCAGCGGGGAGCTTCGCAGAGCCCAGGCGTGGGTCCCAGGCGGGTTGGCTTTGCCGGAGGCAGCCCAAGCCTTAGGGGGGCAGCCAGATGGCGCCCCGGCCGTGCTGACTATGGCGGTGCCTGTGGAAGCCGCCAACCTGCCCGGTAGCTACCCGGCAGAGCAAGCCTGGCCATACTGGTTTCAGGTGTTTTAAGAAACCGCCCGCCATTCAAAGCGAATCTTTGATCCGAGGTACTTATGCCAAAAATACTTTATCTGTTGGACGGACACGCCATTGCCTACCGGGCCTACTTTGCCCTGACCGCTGGTGGTTCCACGCGCTGGGCCACCAGTTCTGGTGAGCCAACGGCCGGCATCTATGGCTTTGCCAGCATGCTCCTCAAAGTCTTTGAGCAGGAAGAGCCAGATTATATGGCGGTCGCTTTTGACACCGGCAAAACCTTTCGCCACGACATGTTCAGTGACTATAAAGCCACGCGCGCTAAAATGCCAGACGATCTGCGGCCGCAAATTGACCGCATCCGCGAGATGATCGACCGTTTTAATATTCCACGGGTTGAAGTTGAAAATTTTGAGGCCGATGATGTCATTGGCAGCCTGGCGCGCTGGGCTGAAAAGCAGGGCCTGGGTGTAAAAATCCTCACCGGTGACCGCGACCTGCTGCAGCTGGTGGATGACCGGGTGGTCGTCAGCCTGCCCAATGCCCGCACCAACCAAAATGAAGACTACTTCCCCGAAGATGTCGTCCGAAAACTGGGTGTGCTTCCGGAACAAGTGGTAGATTACAAAGCTCTGCTTGGCGATACCTCCGACAATATTCCGGGCGTGAAAGGTATTGGCGAGAAAACCGCTGTTGCTCTGCTGAAAGAATACGGCACGCTGGATAACGTTTACGCCAACCTGGATAAAATTGGCGGCCGGGCCGGCGCGGCTCTGGCTGCTGGCCGGCAGATGGCTTACCTCAGCCAAGACCTGGCCCGCATCCGGACCGATCTGCCCCTCAAGCTGGATTTGGATCAGGCACGGCCTGAACGCTTTGACCCAAGCGCGGTAGAAGATCTCTTTCGCCAGCTTGAATTTCGCACCATGACCCAGCGCCTCAAGACGCTGGTCAAAAAAGTAAAGCCTTCTCTCAACCAGCCTGTTCAAAGCTCTTTATTCGAGGTGGACCAGCCGGCAGCAGCTGATTTAGAAGAAAAGAACCCAGCGCCGGCAGTCAATTTTGAAACCATCATCGTGGATACCCCCCAGGCGCTGCAGGAATGTGCCCGCCGTTTGGCGGAGGCCCCCTTGTTCGCTTTTGACACTGAAACCACCGGCACAGACCCCATGCGCGCAGAACTGGTTGGGATGTCTTTTGCCTGCAGTGCCGATACGGGCTACTACCTGCCGCTGGGGCACGAAAAAGGGCCGAACCTGAGCCTGGAGGCAGTGCGGACGGCGCTGCAACCGATCCTTGGCAACGAAAAGATCGGAAAAGTCGGCCACAACGCCAAGTTTGACCTGGTGGTTTTGGAACAGGCTGGGTTCGATGTCTCGCCAATCATCTTTGATACGATGATTGCGGAATGGCTCGCCAACCCCGATTCGCGCAACCTGGGCCTCAAGACGTTGGCCTGGGTGCGCCTGGGCGCAGAGATGACCCACATCGAAGATTTAATTGGGAGCGGACGGAACCAGATCAGCATGGCGCAGGTGCCGATTGCCAAAGCTGCCCCTTACGCCGCTGCGGATGCCATCTATACCCTGCGGCTGATGGAACCGCTCCAAAAGGAATTGGAAGCGAGAAACGCCACAGCACTGAACAAGGATATTGAGGTGCGGTTAATCCCTGTGCTGGCGGAAATGGAGCGAGCCGGCATCTTGCTGGACCAGCCGCTGTTTGACGCTTTTGCTGAAGAACTGGCGCGCGAGCTGGTCAAAATTGAAGATTCCATTTTTCAGGAGGTGGGAGAGCGCTTCAACTTGAATTCTACCCAGCAGCTTTCGGATGTATTATTTAAACGGCTAAACCTGGAACCGCCAGACCGCTCGCGCAAGACGAGCAGCGGCAAATTTTCAACATCAGCCGCAGTGTTGGACGAAATGCGTGGCTCTCATCCCATCATTGATAAAATTCTGACTTACCGCGAACTTGCCAAACTGAAATCCACGTATGTGGACGCGCTCCCGCAGCAGGTTAACCCCAAAACCGGAAGGATCCACACCTCCTTTAACCAGACAGGCACCGTTACCGGACGGATTGCTTCACAGAACCCCAATTTGCAGAACATCCCAACCCGCACCGATCAGGGCCGGCGTGTACGCCAGGGGTTTATTGCTGCCCCGGGCTGCAAGCTGATTGCGCTGGACTATTCGCAGGTGGAGCTGCGCATCATGGCCCATATTTCGCAGGATCAGGCCATGCTGGCTGCCTTCCATCAGGGGCAAGACATTCACGCCGCAACGGCGGCGGCGATCACGGACACACCGCTGGACAAGGTGACCAAGCAGCAGCGCCGCCATGCCAAGGCGATTAATTTTGGCCTAATTTACGGCATGAGCCCCTTTGGGCTCACCCGTTCCACTGACCTGACGCTGGCCGAAGCAGAGAATTTCGTTAAAGCCTATTTTGAAGAATTCCCTGGTGTGAAAGCCTGGCTGGATAAAACACGCCAAGAAGCCGCCCAAAAGGGATATGTGGAAACGCTGCTTGGGCGGCGGCGCTACTTCCCCAACCTGGCGCATGGCACCAACTATGCCATGCGTCAACGCGAGGAACGGGAAGCGATCAACGCCCCCATTCAAGGCACAGCTGCCGACATCATCAAGCTGGCGATGATCCAATTGCCAGAGGCTTTCGGTAAAGCTGGCCTGAGCGGCAAGATGCTGCTGCAGGTACATGACGAATTGATTTTTGAAGTCCCCGACGGACAGGTGGAAGCCAGCATCCGTACTGCGCGTTCAGTCATGGAAAACGCCTACAAACTATCGGTGCCGCTGACCACGGAAGCCCGTATTGGCGTCAATTGGGGAGAGCTGGAAACGGTTGACGATACCTGGCAGTGGGAGCCTACGGATCAGGCCATCTGATAGTGCCGGTTCAGTCTTTCTTTGAGCTGGAGCATCTGGCGACGCATCTGATCGTCGCTTTCGATCAGGTCGGCCACCTTTTCGCAGGCATACATGACGGTGGTATGGTCGCGTCCGCCTAATTCCAGGCCGATGCGCGGGAGAGAAATTCCACTTTCTTCGCGCATCAGATACATGGCAACCTGGCGTGGAAGTGCAACAGCTTTTGAGCGGTCGCGTCCGGTGATGCTCTCCGGTTCCACGTTGAAAAAGTCGGCTACGGTCTGCAAAATATCGGTTGGGGTCAACTGTGAGCGCTGCGGCAAGAAGTCTGAGAGGGCATTGGTTGCCATCTGCAGGGTCAGCTTTTGACCGCTTAATTCCGCGTAAGCTAAAACCCGGTTCCAGGCCCCTTCCAATTCGCGAATGTTGGACTGGATGGCGCGGGCGATCATCTCGATCACCTCTGCCGGAACCTCGCGATTGAGCTTCTCGGCTTTGCTGCTGAGGATTGCCAGGCGGGTTTCGTAGTCTGGGGGCTGGATGTCGACCGTCAGACCCCACTCAAAACGTGAGCGCAGGCGCTCCTCAAGGGTGCTCATCGCCTTGGGCGCCCGGTCAGATGTCATCACAATTTGTTTGTCCTGCCCGTGAAGGGTGTTAAAGGTATGGAAGAACTCTTCCTGGGTGGATTCTTTGCCGGCAATGAATTGAATATCATCAATGAGCAGCACATCCACCTGACGGTATTTCTCACGAAAATCGGGAGTGTTTTTGGTACGGATGGCGTTCACCAGGTCGTTGGTGAATTCTTCCGATGAAACATAAAGGACATATTTTTGCTGCTGCAGCACAGCGTTGCCGATGGCGTGCAGAATGTGCGTTTTGCCCAGGCCAACACCGCCATAGAGGAAGAGCGGGTTATAGGCGCGGGCCGGGTTATCTGCCACCGCCATGCTGGCGGCGTGCGCCATGCGGTTGTTGGAGCCTACGACAAAATTATCAAAGCGATATTTGCCATTGAGGTGGGTTTCGAAGACATTCCTGGCTGGCGATTCCTCCCTGTGCGGCAAGGTGATGGCGTCATCAGGCAGCTCAGCCTGGGGTGCACACCAAACCCGGAATTGCACTTTGACGGTGCGAGCCATCATACCGCTCAGTTTGTTGACGACGGTCGTCTTCAGGCGGCTCTCCAGCCAATCACAGGCATAGGCATTCGCAGCACCCAAATGAAAGACCCCCTCCGTCTCGCTGAAATCGATCAGCTGAGTCTGTTTGACCCAGGTGTCGAAGGTCGCTTTGGGAAGCTCCATCTGAAGTTGTCCGATCACTGCTTGCCACGCCTGCTGAGCATTCATGTGCGTCTCCTGGTACTCGCTCTCCGTTCGGGTTTGCTGTCTGGTGCCGACCGATAATTAATCAAGCGAACCGAATGCGTCTCTTTCGATTCACTACAATGTCAATCTGCGACTGTAATGTTTGAGTGTGTCCGAGATTCTAACACGGCCATCCGCGGAATCCCATACCGCAGGCTTTTTTTTGGCTTAAAACTTGTTGATTCTTTAAGGTTTCGTGCACCTTAAAAACCATGAATTAACGGATAAATATTAACCTGGCTTTATAGCCATCCATCCAGGCACCATATGGCAGGAAGATTGCGCGAAAGGTTACCCCATATATGGGGGTTAGCAGTTAAAACTACCGGGTTCTGCCAACCGATGTGCGGGTTAACAATTGGTTATGGACGGTTAAATACGACAGGAAAATTCAGATAGTGATTCAGTTTTTTGAATCAGGAATCTGCCCGATAATAAGCTATGCGCCCTGCCCTTTAGAATCTGCCATCATCATGGCGGCGGCACGCCGACCGATTTCGACTGCAAAATTTGTTCCGCGATCCCACGGGTATACCTGGCTCATGCTGGCAAAGTAAACGCCAGGCAGTGGCGTGCGGATGTCTGGGATGTTGTGGCTGTGGTTCACCAGCGGGATTGGCTGGGCATAAGCTGTTTTGGAGACCCACACCTTGTTGACCCAATCCGCTCTAAAATCCGGATTAATCTTGGACAGATGGGGCAGGAATTCAGCTAGCAGTTCCTCATCGCTTTTTTTGAAGTTGGGGTGGTCTGCTTCCAGGTAGTCCCCAATGTAGAGGATGTGATCCCCGCCGAAGTATTCCGGTTTGAGGAAGTTGGTATGTTCTACTAGTGATAGGAACGGGAAGCCGGCCTGTTTGGGAATGTTGTACCAATAATATCCCTCAGGGGAAAGGGCATGCTTGATGGAGAGGGTCATTACCACTGCTCCCATGCTTTTCAGGTTCAGCAGCCCAGCCAGATAGCTTTCAGGCAGCTGCGGGGTCAGGTGGGCCATCATCGCTGGCGCCAACGTGACCAATACCTGATCAAATTCAAGCGATTCCTGACCTTCCAGCGTCACCCGTGCCGTCCCGTCTGGCAGGGGGGTGATTGAACTGACACGGCTGTTGTAACGGATTTCTACACCCATCTCGCTCAGATATCCGGCGAACTTTTCAGCGAAGGTCTGAAAACCGCCGACAAAAGTGCCCAGCCGGGTGGAGCGGGAGTGAAGTCGCGCCCACATCCAGGCCATGTTGACCTTGTCGGCCCACTTCTCGCCAAACTTGCCGACCATCATCGGTTCCCACATGCTTTCGTAAACCTGGCTGCCTGCTTTGGCGCGCATCCACTGATCGGTGGTTGTCTTTTCGAGCGGTTTCCAATTGTTGGTCAGCCGCAGATACAAACCAACCAGGCCAAAGCGGATCTTATTAATGCCCCAGCCCAAGCCTGGGTACATCAGCGCTGCCGGGATGGAATCGAAAGGATAAAAGCGGCCCTTATAGTACATTACGCTTATCGGTTTGGGGAAAATGACCTGGTCGGACCAACCCAGCTCTTTGATCAGCCCGAGAATATGGCGGTCCGAGGTAAACCAGTGATGGTAATAGCGCTCGACTGACCAATCCCAATGTGGCTCTTTGAAGCCGGCCGCCAAACCGCCCGGTGTGGCACTGGCCTCAAACAAAGTGACCTGCCGGCCGGCGCGTGCCAGGTCATACGCGGCACTCATCCCGCCAATCCCGGCACCAATGATGGCGATTTTGCCCGGTTTATCGTTTTGAATCATCGTGCTCCTTTGGTTGGCGCGCTATCTGTGGGTTCAGCCAAGGCCGCCGGCGCTTCCGGCTGGACCGGTTCATAGTTTTGCTTGAGCTGCTCTACATCCGTACTCAGGCTGAAGCCTTCCCTGAAGAAAAAGACTGCGCCGAGGGCGGTGATTGGCACCCACAGCGCCACGCGCAGCAGCAGTGTGTATCCCAACGCGAGCTCTGCACCGACGCCAAACAATTCCAACATGGCTTTGCAAGCGGCGTCAAAGGTTCCCAGACCGCCGGGGGCGGCTGGCACCAGAAGTACCAGATTGATGACCCCATTGAGCAGCATCAGTGTCATGAAGCTCAGCTGCAGGCCAAGCGCCTGCATGACCCCCCAATAGAGGCCGGTCTCACATACCCAAATGGCCGCTGAAAGCAGCAACACTTTGAATGCTTGCAGCGGAGAGCGCAAACTGCTCAGACCATCAATGAAGCGGGCAATGATCCGGTTGACCGGTTCGCGCAGTTTGCTTGGGATGAGGTGCTGCACCAGCCAGCTGGTGACCTTCTGGGCTCTTTCGGTAAAAAAGACCATCGCCAGAAAAACCAGCAAGATCAAGAGGAATACCGCCCCGCCGATGGTCGCACCCTTTTGGATGCTACCCACCCATTCCTGGGCAGAGGGCATTCCTGCCAGCTGGCCAAGGTTGAGCAGCACCAACCCCAGAATCACAATCGCATCGAAAAGACGTTCCACGACAATGGTGGCCAGGCTGCCAGAAATATCCACATTTTCTTTGGATTTGAGCAGAACCGCGCGCAGAACCTCGCCGGCTCGGGCCGGGTAGATGTTGTTGCCCATATAACCGATCGCGACGACCGGAAAGACGGTACGGACGGGCAGTCGTTTGAGCGGGTTTAGCAAAATCTGCCAGCGGAAGGCGCGCAGCAGCACACCCAAAAAGTAGAACACCAATCCCAGCAGCACCCAACTCCAGCGGGCCTGGGCCAAAAAATGCCAGACCTGCGAAAAATCCACCTGGCGGAAAGCGAGGTAGAGGAAGACGATGCTGATGAGCACTCCCAGCCAAACCTGCCAACGTTTAATTTTCATGCTTTTGATTGTAACATCAGCGGGGAAGGCCGGCCATCCATTGACACAGCGCGCTCCGCAGCAGGTTAGCGCCGCTGTGCCTTGCTGCGGGCCAGCCGCCATCCTCCGCACAGTTGCTGCGAGCGTGCGAGCCGTTTTATCAAAGCACCCTCCGGGTGTTGCGATCGCAGCGCGGCAATCTTTCTTTTCTCTGTTTACCGTCCCAATAAAGGCGAGATCGCCTCGTTCCTCGCGATGACAGGATGCTTCGCAGCATGGCAATCTCTCTTGTTTCTGTTTACCATCGCCCACAGGCGAGATCGCTTCGTTCCTCGCGATGACAAGATGCATCGCAGCGTGGCCATCTTTCTTTTCTCTGTTTGCCAGCACGTGAAAGGCGAGAT
>AMWB02125992.1_pt1 | contig 12216 bp, 8 predicted proteins | sample 200311 | NCBI WGS metagenome assembly AMWB02 (sample SAMN02737377, study PRJNA173069) | bioreactor metagenome | biome: anode biofilm in microbial fuel cells | place: USA: California | collected 2010-12-16 | reverse complement strand
CCCTCACATAATTAAGATAATTTTCCTGCTTAAATGCTTCGGCTGCAAGCATGTCAATATCATCTATTGAATTAATCGGGATCGGCTGACCACCACTTCCTTTCGAAAATAACAGAAACTTGCTTTGAGCTGTCTTTGCGTCTAAATTTCCCTCTGAGACCATTTTTTGTATATGCTCTGGATTTGATTGAGGGCTTATAATAATTCCCTGATCTCCATCCGGAACAAGACCATATGCCTGGTTATATAAGGCCAATGCTCCAGTTTCATCACCACCACGCTTTCTCTGCCTGGCCATCCTAACAAGCCTATCTCCCTTTTCCCAATTTTCTTTCTTTTCACGGTCCAGCCTTTCCCATTCATGCTGTGTCATGTTGGCATCATGGGTCTCCTTGGCCATTTCAGCTTGCTTTTTTTGAAGACCAAATTCTCTATCTTTATTTTTCTGGTCTTGTTTCCGGTCGATAGCTCGCTCGCCCATTTGCAGACCTGTCTTCAATCCTTCGGTTGCTCCTTCCCAAAATCCACCCATTTTTATTTTCCTCCTAAAAGGTACCGGATAATTACCTGTTCATCTATCGCATAAAATGAACATTCTCCCAATTTTACTTCAAACACGGCCTCCGGGAGAACTGGCATAACCTGTTGCGCTATAAATCCGATCTTAAATCGATCATCATCTTTTTGTATGGCATCGCTCCACTTATATGCAACAATATCTATGCCTTTAAGATTGAAAAGAACTGTGATTTGTTTTTTTAGGCGTTCATCCGAAAGCTATTTTGTGGCAAGCCCTGAACCAAGTCCTCCGGTATAAGCTCCAACGCCAATTCCAACAAGGTTTCCCAAAAAACTACCGAAACCAGAAGAACTATTATTGCTGGTTGATGATGTATTCGTTGATGACAATACTCTGCTTGCAAGCCCTGAATATCCAGCCGCAGTTGATGACATCCCCTGAAGTGCCGTTGAAGAAGGATCACTCAAATTATAATTCCCGAATTGTGTCTGGTTGCTGCCCTGGGTTGTTGATATACCTGGCAATCCAGTTGCACTCCCACGAGCCTGCATTCCAGTTTGAAGCCTTGAGAAGGTCTCATCTTCAGCAGATTTTCTTCCAGTAGTTCTGGCGAAAGCAATAGACTTCGCCTTTTCTAAAGCCATATCTTTAATGTTCTTAGCTGTTACCTTTAAACCTGTCCTTGAAGCTGTCCGTCTAAGTTCGCCCTCCGCTCCTTTATATGCCTGGGTGATATCGCTTGTGGCTTCTCCCATGCGCTCGTTAACATCAACCTCTTTACCAGCCATTTCGTAAAACTTTTCAGCTACCGGTGCAGACATCTCAAGCTCTTTTAATTGTTGCGTTCTAAGTGCGTCTTTAACTTCCTGGTTGGCGTTAAGATCTCTAAGTTGTTCCTCCATTGTTGCCCTGGATACATCTCCGGCCAATGGTAAAAGCTGACGGTTTAATTCAACCATTTCTTTTTCATACGGAGCATATATTTCCTGCGCTTTTGCCCACATATCCTCTGACATGGCTTGTTCTCGCTCAAGAATTACCATTGCCCTGGCATTGGCGACAGGATCATAATTGTTTTGGACAGATGTTGTGGTTGTCGTTCCTCCTCCGCTACTATATAGTCCCATCTTTCAACCCCTCCATGTAATTCTGTAATGTCTCATCGAACTGGATCGATCTTAAAACAGGAGAAACTTCTCGCATCCAGTCATAGCCACCAATCATGTATGCAAATTGAAAAGCTATACTTCCAATCATGTCCCTTAGAACAAAAGATACTGTTTTTTGATGGTCATTACCAACTTTTTCAAATATATTTGAGTCAAACCAATCATTGAAATATTCCCGGAAAAGAGTTGTTATTTGATCTTGGTTTTCTTTGAAAAATTTATTTTGTGGTATTTCAACCAAAGAAACCCAAAAAGCTCTATTTACCTGATCTTGAGTTACCGGCTTGTCTCCGTCAACAAGGTTATCCCAAATTCTGACAATGTATGAAATGTTTTCAATCAGTGAAAGCGCAGACTTATTGCCCTTCAGTGCCAGACTGATCTTCTCTATCTTCTCTTGTTCCATTTTTTTCCTTTATAGCGTTTTTCATCTCGCTAAGTTGAGCGTTTACCGCTTTCAATATATCATTTTCAACTATTAATTCACCTATTTTTTTATATAAAAACGCTTTTTCTACAGGGAAATTCATATGTAATCCTTTTTAAAAGTTATACACCGTCTTGAATATTTCATCCGTAGCTTCAGGAAGTTCTTCTGGCCATGCTGTCTTTAAACTTTCAGGAGTTTCATATTTTTCAAGGTTAAATGTTTGTGGAATATCACATAACGTCTGTTTTTTTTGATCGATTTCCAGTTGCTTGTCCTTTGATTCTTCTGTAGATTCTGAACCATCAAACCTTGTTTTTCTTGTAAATGCAATCTCTTCTTGATCCAGTTTTGATAACTCAATATTCCTCACATGCCTAATCCTGTCCATGTGTATATTTCTTGCTTTTGCAATATTTATGGAAATTTTTCCATCAATTTCTTCCCATGCATCTTGGAATGTCCAGTCCGTTGGTTTTTCTGGTATTTCGTGACAAACAGTACCTTTAGGAACTATCCGAGAAAGCATTTTATTTATCCACATTAAGTCTTTCGACTTGTCATCCATTTCAATCAATGACATCTTTCCGGTTTGTGTGTTGTTAAAAATAAAGTATTTCATTACTCCCCTCCTTAAAAGTCTCCGAATGCAGCTCCATACATATACCCAGGGTTAAAAGCAGCTCCAGCACTATCATAAGTAAGAACTCTAAAACTTCCTACAGCCCTACTATCCGCAATGGCATAACCAGCAGTACTTATAGACACCAAAGGAACATAATATGTTGATGATAAATCATCATCAAAATAAAAGCTGACATTCCCAGTACTATTATATACCTTCGTACTCATGTTATAATGTGCCTGTATAGACCCACCCACTCCATAACTAAACCAACCCTTTGCTACACCTGGATGATATTTTTCTCTGCCAGGAGAAACATATTTATCAGTTGCGCTTGCTGCTTCCATTTCAGCTTGTGAAGCTGCCTGTGTTACATGATCGCTATCCGGGATAACAATTCCATCTTCTTTTAATGCCCGAAAATTTTCACGAATATCAGCAGCAACCAGAGAACCACCAGTTGCAGGTTTTGAAGAATCGTAAGCCATTTTTACACTCCTATTATTGTTATATTGGCGTTTCCGCCAACATCTGTTCCGGATAAATTATACAATTTAATTGTTACGCTGCTATCTGATTGAGACGTAATTAAAGGCACAAGCGGAGTTGACCCGACAGGAGTAACGGTAATTGCCGGGGTCGCATTGAATCCGCTCAGGTCAAAACTTGTTCCACCGGCTGCAATGGTCTGATTAACAAACTGACCGAATACGGTAATCACATTACCCAAATAGGTCATTGTATGCAAAATTATACGATCATCCGTATCAGACGTTGCAAGCTCGATTTTCAGCTTGAAATATCTAAACTCATAAAGCTTTCCACTCGCATGGTATATGTCTCCGGTAAGGTTTTTCTGAGTCAATGTTTCCCAATTACCGTCATCAAGATCATCGTTAATTCCAAAATCAACATTATCAGTGGAATATTGAGCTTTTATAACTACCGATGTTGAAGACGAATTATCTTCAACGAGCGTAAAGCGTAAGGCTATTTGAAGATTTGACAAAGACCCAATGTCCATAGCTGCGGAAGTCCAGGATCCTGATGACTCAGTTGGTGCGTCCCATGTCCCCGTATCCCATACCGCGCCTCCATCATCCCAAAGAACAGATGTTGCCAGCCTGATAGAAATGTCATAATCGCTATGTTCATCGGCATCTACATCTGAGTCTGACCCTGCTGCCAGATTGGCCGCTGTTAAATCGTGCTGATATTCGTCACCAGCGCCAAGCACGGTTTTCACATAATTCATGGCCTGGTTGAGATCGCCGTAAAGTGTCGATATGAATTTGTCAGCCGTTATAGTATTGGTGTAAATTTTTCCACCATCAATAAGCGTCTGGTCGCTTGAATGTCTCCACGAGGCATCGTTTGACGCCATAACCTCCCAGTCGGCCCCACTGTACCGGTAAAGGATATCATCATCCGTATCATACCAAAGATCGTTAGTCGTTGGTGTTGAAGGAGCAGAAGCTTGCCGATATAGGGTGCTACTTGTCGCATTATCCTCTGGCTTATCGGAGCCAATTATTTCACTCCAAACGGCCATGGTTGCAGCGGCGTCGGCTATATCGTTCAATAACTGTGTTCTTTCGTCGTAATAAGCCTCCCAATATGTATCCCAAGTACTGCGATTAATGGTTGTCGTGGTTGTCATGTTATCGAAAACATCTAATGTCGTAATTAAATACCCATAAAGGTTAGCATATGCGGTATCAAAATCAGAATCGTCAACCCCAAACGCTGTCGCCTGAACTGGAATGGTTCCCGTTGTTGCGGTCCCCTCGACCACAATGCTGTCCCAAAGAGGCTTTAAGGTAAGTTTTTCAACCGGTGTTATTTTTGTATCGGCGGCTATGTCATCGAGTAAACCATTAGCAGTATCGGCATCATCCTGAGCATCATCGGCCGCGCTTTGGGCCGCTTCTGCTGCTGTCTGGGCTATTGCTATTGTTCCGTCTCGGTAGGCTACCCATTCACCGGCTTTTATTTCATTGGCCCCAACGCTGGCGGCACGATAGATTTTATTATTATCATCTGTATCAATCCAGAGATCACCAATGGAAACCGAAGTGGGCACGGAAGATTGAGCAAATACATACACCTTTCCATCTGCTGTGGATTGCGCGTCTCCGGCTGCATCTATTGCGTCTTGAATTGCTGCATCTTGGACACTTTCCCATGAATCCCCATCATAACGGTATAATTGGTTATCGTCAGTGTCCATCCAGTAGTCCCCGGTTGACATGCCGGTTCCAGGTTCAGACGATTGATAGAATATTTGATAGAGGCGAGAGGGAATTCCGGTTATTGAGCTCCAAATAGCTGTTTCGCCTAATGCTGCGTCATCGCTAAGTTCGCTTGTTAAACTGTAGGCGTTTCCTACGAGTTCCCACTCTGAATCATAACGATAAAGAAGCTTGTTATCGGTATCATACCAGATATCTCCAGGCTGGCCTTCGGGCTCTTCTGCTTGCCTGTATATGGTGTTTTGGGTAGCATTGTCATCTGGTTTATTATCACCAAATATTTTATCCCAATCAGCAACATCGTATTGAACTGCTACCCATTCATCCCCTGACCATCGATATGGTTTATTGTTATCATCGGTGTCTATCCATAAGTCTCCAACATCTTCTGCTGTCGGCTCTCCGGCTTGACTGAAAACAAGGATCTTACTATCTGCAGTTGATTGTGCATCATCAGCAGCCGACTGAATTGCGTCTGCGATATCATTTAATAAATCTGTTCTTTCTGCCCAGTAAGCTTTCCAATAGGTATCCCAGGTGTTCCGATTGATAGTGGTTGTCGTGGTCATGTTGCCAAAAACGTCAAGCGTCGTTATAAGATATCCATAAAGATTAGAATAAGCTGTATCAAATGAGGAATCGTTCACGCTATAAGCTGCGGCCTGAACTACAAGAGTACCGGTCACAAGGGTTGCCTCTGCAACCACCGTATCCCACATTGGTTTAAGAGTCAGCTTCTCGACTGGAGTTATTTTGGTGTCTGCGGCTAAGTCGTCGAGCTCTCCAAGAGCCGTTGTTGCATCGTCCTGGGCGTCATCTGCGGCATCCTGGGCGTCATCTGCAGCGGACTGTATGGCATCTGCTATGTCATTCAGTAGATTTGTTCTTTCAATATAATAGTTCTTCCATACAGTATCCCATGTTGCCCTCGTAATGGTGGTTGTGGCCTCCATATCGTCAAAAACATTCAGGGTGGTTACGATTAGATTATAAAGTGCGGCGTATGCCGAATCAAAGTCAGAATCATTAACACTGTAAGCCGCGGCTTGTACAACCAGGGTGCCCGTTACCAATGTAGCTTCAGCAACAATGGTGTCCCATAATGGCTTGACAGAAAGTTTTTCAACTGGTGTTAATTTTTCGTCATCTGCTATATTGTCAAGCTCTGCTTGTGCGTCTCCGATCTGAGACAATGCGTCTGAGATATCAGCGTCTTGAACACTTTCCCAAGAATCACCGTCATATCTATAAAGCTGGTTATCATCAGTATCTATCCAATAATCCCCGGTTGACATGCCGGACTCAGGAGCAGAAGACTGGTAATATATTTGATAAAGGGCGGCGGGCTTATTAATTATATCCGTTATCCAGTCGGCAGTATCTTGAAGAGCAAGGGCTCCCGCGTCTGACAAGTTGGCAACACCGGACGACCCCTCACCAATAGTAATTTTTAGAGAGAAAATATCATCGGCCTTCATATGAGAAGCTTCAACCGCCTCGGCCTGTATCATCCTGGCCATGATACCGCCATCTATTATTAAATCCCCTCTTATACCAACTGACGGATTTCCATCAATAAGACCAACCGTAAAAACGTTCAGTCCGGAAACCAGGTCGGCATCGATTTCAGACCAATACGTTTCCCAAGTTGCACCTATCCCTGGTTCGCTTGTTGACCCTGATGTATGGCCCAGAATACAGAAATATGCCTTCATGGTTCCTGAACCATCATGTTTTCTGACATCATCTGCCACATAAACAGTGCCAGTTGTCCATTGCGTGTAACTGTCAAGTGGCTGAATCACCATAAAAGCGTCTGCATATACCTTATAAGCGTTTACATAATTGGTTTCGTCTGTGAGATCGTCCAAAAGTTCATTAATTGTGGCCCTTGTCGATCCTATTATTTCTTCGCCTGCCAATGCTGATGTAGGATTGAATTTTCCTGCATTGTAGTTTGTGTCAACACTTCTAACCCAATAGTAATAGTTTTGTGATGTGCTTATCCCACTATGGACAAATTGGGAAGTTTGAGCTTTTACACCAGACACAAGTCCGCAACAAAAAGCATTTGCCCTGTTATTCGATCCGATGCTTACCCATACTTCAATATGGTCAAACCGGTTATCATCGGGATTTGTCCATGTAAGTTTGTTTGCAAAGACCTGATTTGTTACTACAAAATTTGATGGTGGTTCTATGCTGCTGGAATTAAGAAATGTAACCACATTTGAAAAATCGTATGTGAAATCGCTATTATCCTCAAGGCTTTTTGCTTCAAGCCCAGCATTAACAAGCTGCCGGACAGTAGCAAATTGGTCATAAAGAGTACCACGCCCGGCGTTACCGATACCAATTTCAAGCGCTTCCTTTATCGCTGAAAGAAAATCCTGAACGTCCTGAGCTAAAGAAGTAGGGACATCCGGTATTGTTGGCATTGTAGTTGAAGAAGTACTCATATTATTGCAATTCGTCCGGTGTTGTGGCCAAAACAACAGAATCAATATCTGTTGTGCCTTCAAGGATAAACTCCCAATCGTAAGCAGTAAATCCGCCAGGGCAACGGAAAACAGAATCTATTGTAACTGTCTTTGTCTGTTTTAAAATACCCCCTGCGTAAAGATAAAAAGTGACCGTTCCTGAATCACCAGAAATTCTACCACATGAAAAGTTAATCGGTCTTTGAAACATGAATTTCTTTGATTTCCATGTATATGTCAGCTTGCTTGTAGCATGGTCTCCAAATTTCAAAATATTATTTGCCGGATTTTCACCAAGATAAACACCATATACACGGGTAATTAGATTATCTTCAGACTCTCCGTATTGTGATAATGTTATGAGTCCATCTGTCCCGGCATATGCCCTATTAATAGTTATGTCAGAAGCTATTAAATCCCAAGCACCAGTAGATGAATTGTATAAATAAACATCTATCGTTGCACCCATCGTACCGATGAACCGCCATTTCTGGCGTGTGCCTTCAAGGACAATACCAGTTTCTCCGATTGTAGTAAAAGTGCTACCGGTATAATATTTCAATGATCCTGTAGAAAAACCAAAAGCAAATGTAACCCTGTAAGAACTATTCTCAAAATAAAAATAAAAATAATTTTCAGCGGTTTCGGAAGACCCCAAAACCTCATGGTATAAATCAATCTCCAATATAAAGTTTTCAGGCCAGTTGCCGATGTCTTTATAAACATAAGCAACGTTTCCATTCATAATATGAACATTGGAATTTAATGCCGTATAATCTAACTCCTGCGTGATTGCGCCATTGCCCTCTATTGCTGTCCAGCCGTTTGCGATATAGTTATCAACACCTTGGTAGTAATAACTTTGTTCTTGGACTCTTATGCCGTAGACCCGAGTAATGTTATCATCTATTGTATACCCAATCTGAGAAAGAAATAGCTTGCCATTTGTTATAGAATAACTGAAGCTTATATCTGCATTACCTTGGTATTCCCAATCTCCGGTAGTCGAATTGTAAAGGTAAACATTCATTGTTCTATTCATTCTGCCAACAAAGCGCCATTGCTGTAAAACACCGATCTGGACTATATTTGTGCCAACCTCAAGCCTTGAAGAACCGTTATAAACATAGAGTCCATTTGTACCAAACTCGATTAATAAATAATAAGTGCCATTAGACATCTCTATTCTAAAGCAGTCGTTCGTTCCGCCAATCGATTCATGATATAAATCAGCCTCTAAAATAAAATCAGTGGGACAGTTACCGTAATCTTTAAAAATGCAGGCATAATTATAGGCGCCAGGAGTTCCCGAATGGACATTACTATCAAATTTTGTGTAAGTTGCTTCCTGGGAAACATCGCCATTGACTGCATTTGATTCCGTCCAACCCGTACCGGCAAAATTTGTCATGTCATCGTCAACCAAATAAGTATCAACCATCAGCCGGACATTATGGACAATGGTTTCCTGATTGTCAGTAGCTTCACCCCATTGAATTAATTTAATTTCTCCATTTGTTTCCGGATCAACTCGACTTATATCAACATCATTACCTTCAAGAGTCCAATCACCAGTAGCATAATCATATAAATAAACATCCATTGTTGTGCCCATGGTTCCAACAAATCGCCATAGTTGACGAGCATCTATTTGGACAAGATTAGTTCCAACTTCTACGTAATCAGATCCATTATGAACCCAAAGACCATCAGAAGCAAATTGTACATTGACTTCATTTGTACCATCATTAAGAGTCATTTGAAAACAATCTGTATCATCTCTTGCTCCAATCAAAGTATGATATAAATCTAATTCCAAAATAAAAGCACTCGGACAATCTCCTAAATCTTTTTGGATACGAGCATAATTCGATGTTCCATGAGTTCCGGCATTCAAAATCACTGCTTGAGCACCCTGAGTTGTTCTTCCGTTTCCAAGGAGGCTGGTGCTTTCAGTCCAACCGGTGCCTGCGAAATCAGTCATGTCGTTGTCGTCTTCATCAGAAACGATAGTGGATTGATGCACAAGCATATAAAGCGTATCTGTTTCGGGATCTGAATATCCGTCAAGAATTTCATATTTGTAAAGGCTTGAATCTGGATTGATATCAAAATCAATAAATTGCAGATCGTCTATATTCCTGAAATCAAAGATAAATCCAGTGGATAGATTTTTGAAAAATGCGTAATACTTATCATCATAAAAAAAGGCCAAAATATCAGTAATTGATAAATCGTTCCATTGTTCTTTTGTAATGATACCCTCGGTAATGATAGTGCAACCAGTTGAATCTATTGCGGCAAGGCCGTCAGGTGTTGGGAAAATAACTCCATATTTTGTACTTATAAGGCCTCGCCTGCTTACGCATTTTTGACCGTCAGGTAACCGTTTTAAGATGATTGCCGAAGGGTATGTTCCTGTTGATATGTATGGGTTGGTTTCTGTTGCCACAACCAAAGCCGTGCCATAAAAACCAAGAGCAACGATGTTTGATTCAACTTCTTTGATATAATCTTCCGGAAAAGCATAGGGTATTTGAGCATCGTTTAAATAAAGTTTTCTCCCGACAAAACCAGCGAGAAGCCCATCGGAAAAAGCTATCAATCCTTCCAGGGTTGCCGGAGGCGCATCAAAACCTTCTGTTTCAATAGCCTCCCCTAGGTCTGCTGTCGGAGTAATAGCATAATCCGTACCATCCCTGTCAGCATAAGTTGTCGTTGTCGTTGTTATGGTTACTTCTGTTAAATATTGATACTCCGCTCCTGCGGTACCAGAAGCAATCCGGTAAATACGAATTTTCGTAATGAGTGTGCTTGCGGCTCTTTCGCTTTCAGGGGTTGGACATGACACGGTACAATATCCATTATCGTATATTTCACCAACAGCGGAAGCCGGAGAAGGAGCAGATTCTTCTCCCCACGATGTGACATAGGTAAAAACATACCCTATTGATGCCTGTATTTCGTCCCCTGGTGTCCCGCCGGAATAAGTGAAAGTCAATGATGGTGCTGTTTGTGGAGGGGTGATACCAAGGTCATAGAATGTTGACGAGGATGCGCTTGAAAGGCAATCGTTTATGATATTAAGGTTCGTCTGTTTGGGTTTTACACCATCGGTTTTATAAAATCTTTGGTATGTATCTTCCGCCCAACCACGAACTATATTGACAACAGAATCATAACAATCCCATTTCGTCCCACATTTAAAAATATTGAGAGGAGCGGTTTTAAGAACTTCTCCATGCAAATCAGTCTGTTTGATCGAAGACAGCTTTCCTCGTCTGAGGTCTGCGTTATTGCATGTCTGAGAACTGTTATCAGGAAGAAGTTTTGGAGAAATTCTTGGTTTTTTTCCTTTGAAATTTCCTACTGTAATTATAGACAACCCCTTGAACCTCCCCTATGTTTAATTTGTTATGTCTGTTCACTCACAATAAGTTGCTCAACAGTTTCTTGTGATCCAAGAGAGTCTATAAATAACTGACCGTGGGCAACAGACCGTTGCGCTGCATTGGGATGAATAGCTGCATCCAGGCTGTAAGCACGAAAAAGAATGTAATCCAAAATTACCGGTTCATAGATATCATCGATATTAATGTTAGCTCCAGCTACAACAACAGGCGGGACCGCAAACCAAATAGCATCAACATATCCAAAAGAGATTGAAGGTTGCGGAGGATAAACCNNAAAATCAGAAGGATTATTTTTATCATACATCCAATGTTTTACGGTAGCGGAAGCGGTTTCTGTATGCCAGTCGGGATCGGCCATATCCATATCTTTCTTATTAACTTTGGTTATGATAGCGCCGGGCGTAGAACCACCGATTCCCATGTTCCTGGTAATATCCGATATGAGAGTGGCGCCAGTTATGCTTTGTTTAGTGCCGGCCACTAACACAAACGCTTCGTTTTTTACATAAACATCTGGTTTTCTGGCCGCAATGGCTTTGGTCCCACTATTCAGCCACCCGATAAGTTCAGCAGCCGAAAAACGAGCGTTAGATGTGTCATGTAAAACTATTTCGGCCTTATCGATAATATCATTAACAGCAACGGTCATGCCTTAAATCCTCCATGTCTTCTCTTAACAAAAGAACGGAATGTTTAACGATATTTGTTTTGTTGTGGCACCGATTATCGACTTTAACTTTGCATTTGTAATCTCGCTGCAAAACAATGATTCCTTGATGGCGTACATTTCAGGATCAAACCATGACATTTTTCTCTGTTTATATAAAAATGACAGCGCCCCAAAACCTATTTCCTTCCTAAAATCATCATACAAAAAATTCGGGATTGTTGTGCATGTACTCGATGGTTTTAAAATAGCTGTTACAAGCAATCCATCGGCACTTGCATCCGTTGGGATCGGTCTTAAATGTAACTGTTTGTCTATATTGTCGATCCAAAAAGATGTCGGACCTGTACCGGTTTCGAATTTCCATGCATGAGTTTCTTGCCGTGATGTAATCTGTTCGCTCAAACAATCAAGTTTAGAATACTGATCATCATCAAGGCCGTCCGCTTTATAATATACTCCTTCTTCTGGAACACCAACCAATGAGGCATAAAGATCCACAGGAATGGTAAGTGTATAGTCCTGGGTATCCTCGACAATATCAATAGGATCAAGAGTATATTTCCATACATGCGCTTGTTCACAAAACCTTATACATGCATCCCTGGCCGCCCGAATTATCATAGGCTCAGGAATATCCGGAATGTCAGGTAGAATTTCAGA
>AMWB02066046.1_pt1 | contig 12218 bp, 15 predicted proteins | sample 200311 | NCBI WGS metagenome assembly AMWB02 (sample SAMN02737377, study PRJNA173069) | bioreactor metagenome | biome: anode biofilm in microbial fuel cells | place: USA: California | collected 2010-12-16 | reverse complement strand
GTCCACGGGGATGGGGGTTAGTGGTAATCACAAATTCTTTTACATGCAAAAAATGACAAAACAGTCCTTTTCAGTGTACAAAATACTGCCCTTCTAACAAGAAGGTCAATATAAGTGGCAGCCATCTTGTCTTGGCCTGTTCGATGTCATCCAGGAAAGCCACGATGGTAAGGACATCGTCAAGATTATCGTGGCCAGTGGTTCTGAAAAGCCCTATTACCTCAAAAAGTACGGAATGTCCGAAAAGGATTACGGCTTCTGCTGTCTCGTCAAGACCTGCAAGCAGGTACTGGACAGGCTTGAAGGCATTGGAAATCGAACCATCACCAAAATAACGCCGAGAAAACGGATAAACCGCAACCTCTGGAACCGGATCGCCCTTCGCGAGGCAGTCATCAACACCATTATCCACAACGATTACACCACCGAACTGGTGCCCAAATTCGAAATATTCGCCGACCGTCTGGAAATGACCTCCGCGGGGCAGTAAGTCAAACTATCCTCCCTAATAAAGAAACAAGAAAAGCATTGCTTATTAAGGTTTTCGAGCTTGTTGTTTTTATGTATTTTCTTTTATAACTAAGAAAAATAACACACAATTTCAAACAATTAAGAGCAAAGGAAATAATAAAAATGAAATCCACTGGAAACAAAAAAAGGACTAACAAGCTGATATCGCTTGAAAGTCCTTTATTGTTTTCTGGTGCCCCCGGTAGGAATCGAACCTACGACTCCAGGATTAGGAATCCTGTGCTCTATCCACTGAGCTACGAGGGCATTGTGTTGGCACTTATATAACGTATAGTAATCGGAGAAACAACAAATTTTCCATGTCAATCGTCGCGTGGCCCGGCTGATCGGGGTGGGAGCGCCAACACCGATTTGTCGAGTTGCGGCCTTGCCGATGTGTGGTTTTGTTTCTTTCCTGAAGGGCATTTTCTCTGTTTTTTCTTTTTAAGGAGGCAAAGATCCGCTTTGCGTCAAATTGACGCGCGCTTCATTCTCGCGTTAATTTCCTTGCGTAAAAACGATGAATCGCTCAACGTTGGAAGGCGTTACGGAATAACTTGTCTCTTTGCGGCGATTTCGGTACGCTTTTTTATACCGTCACTGCTCTGCAGGCATCCATGGTGTCGTTATGCCGCGGCTCGGGGCGGGTCGGCAAGCAAATGAACAGGAACCACCGCCCGGCAATTTTGATCAAGGAAGTGAAAGCATGGGGAAAAATAAATTTTACGAATTTTTACATGCGTCCAAAAAGCGCGCCCGCTTTTTTGCTTATTTTCTGATGGCTGTCCTGGCCGGGAATCTGGATGCTCTCGTTGATTTTTTTCTTCATCCGGAAATCGCCTATTTTGATCAGGAGCATTTTGTCGTCGGCAGTATCATGTGTCTTTTGACCATTATTCTCTGTACCTTGCTCGAAAGCAACATCCAGGAAGAGTCCTTCGGCAGCCACTCGATGTCACCCGGCATGGGGCCGTATGTCTGGTTTATAGCAGCTTTCTGGGCAATTATCGTCTGCTTTTCCCTGGGCTGGAATATCGTCAGGCAGAAGCAGGAAGTGTTGCAGGTTGCCCTCAACGAGGCCAGGACAATATACCAGAAGGATCTGGTCTATTATCGCTGGGCCACGGAAAACGACGGGGTCTTTGTGCCGATTTCCCCGAAGACCCAGCCGAATCCTTATCTGCAGCATGTTCCGGAGTATGAGGCAACCACATCGTTAGGCAAATCATTAACCCTGGTCAATCCGGAATACATGATCCGCCAGGTTTATGAGATGCAGACACCCCTTTCCGGTATTCATGGTCACATCACCAGCCTTGATCCCATCCGCTCGGAAAATGCCGCCGACAGTTGGGAAACCGATGCCCTGGATCAGTTTGAAGAAGGGGTAAAAGAGGTCAGTTCCATTGAAGATATTAATGGCGAACCCTACCTGCGCTTGATGCGTCCACTGGTAACCGAGGTCGGCTGCCTGAAATGCCACGCTGCGCAAGGTTACGATGTTGATGATATCCGCGGCGGCATCAGCGTTTCAGTGCCCATGTCACTCCTTTTTTCCATTTACAGGAAAGATGTCTTCATGTTTTCCCTGGCCCATGCAATTCTCCTTGGCCTCGGTTTGGTCGGCATTTTCCTCGGCTCCTGCCGGATCAGGCAGTCCATGCTGGAGCGTGAACAGGCGGAAGCGAAAACCAGATCCATTATCGACAACATGCTTGATGGACTTGTCACCATGGACCAGTCCGGAAACATCGAGACGTTAAACAGCGCGGCGCTCAAAATGTTCGGTTATCAGCCGGCAGAGATTGTCGGTTACAATCTTGACAGGCTCATTGAGTTTCCGGAAAGCGCCGACTGGATTGCGGGAAAACAGCACGATTTTCATTTTGACATGAAAAAAGCCATGGGCAGCCAGAAAGAGCTGACAGGCAAACGGAAAGACGGCTCGACATTTCCGGTGCAGATATCATTCAGTGAAATGGTGCATGGCATGAGCCATCTTCTCATCATAACCGTGCGCGACATCACCCAGGAAAAAATAAGGAAAGAGGAAGCCCTTCGCACCGGGCAACTTGCCGCCATAGGCGAACTCGCGGCCGGGGTGGCTCATGAAATCAACAATCCCATTAATGGAATCATCAATTATGCACAGATTCTCATGGATGATCATGAGGAAAAGGACGAAGCGGATAGCGTTCACAAAGACATTATGGGGCGTATTATCAAGGAAGGGGAACGTATTTCAACCATCGTCAAGAACCTTCTTTCCTTTGCCCGGCAGCGGGATGAAATCGTTGAACGCATCAAGCTAAGCGACATCATTCAAGACAGTCTTTCTCTGCTCATGCATCAATTGCACAAGGATGGTGTTCAGGTGACCGTCAATGTGCCGGAAGAACTTCCTTTGCTCAAGGGCAATCCCCAGCAACTGCAGCAGGTCTTTGTCAATCTGTTGACCAATGCCAATTATGCGTTGAATGAAAAATATCCGGGGCAAAACCCTGAGAAGCGCATCGAAATTGCCAGTGCCGTTGTCAGGCAGGACGGAAGGGATTTTATCCGAACCACGGTAAGCGACTGGGGGTCGGGCATTTCCCAGGATGTCATCGACCATATTTTCGACACCCTTTTCACCACCAAGCCACCGGGCGAGGGTACGGGTCTCGGTCTGAACATCAGCAAGGGCCTCATCCGCGATCACAACGGCTATCTTTCCCTGGCAAGCACGCCGGGCGAACCGACGGTTGCCACGGTAGACCTTCCTGTCTCGGAAACCCCGGCCGACAATGGCGACGATGAGTGATGCCGTTTCTGCTGAAAAGAAAGATTTAAAACTAATTTTACGTTATGATTGAGTCGGTATGCGCCGAACAACGGCGGCTGCGTTTTTGCCGCTGTCGGCGAAAAAGAAGAGTTCTTGATGTTGCAGCTTCTCATTTTGATCCCGGATTTTTGCATTTACCATTATGAAATTAAATAAAATTCTGCTGAAAGGCCTCGTGGCGATCCTGCCGATCGCCGCAACCCTGTATCTTCTGGTTTGGCTCATGACAACGGCTGAGCATGTCCTGGGCGGATTGCTGCAGATTGCCTTGCCTGATGGCTGGTATCGTCCCGGCATGGGCCTGGTTGCCGGTATTGGCGTGGTGCTGGCGGTCGGTTTCATGATGGAAAACTTTTTTGCCCGCAAGGTGGTTGCGTGGGTGGAAGAGTTTAATATACCGGGTCCCGTTTATAAAGAGCATTTACGGCGCGGTGCGTGATTTTCTGGCCTTTCTCTCCCAGGGCAAGGAAAAGGGGCCCCGACAGGTTGTTGCCGTTACTCTGGGCAACACGGGGGTGAAGCTGATCGGATTTGTCACACAGGATGAAGTCGCTTTTCTCCATTCGTTACCGGGAGAGGAAAAGGTGGCCGTTTATTTTCCCCTGAGCTATCAGATCGGCGGGTATACGGCGCTGGTTCCCCGAGCGATGTTGGAACCGCTTGATGTGACCATGGAACAGGCCATGCAGTTTGTCATGACCGCGGGCATCATCGAAGGGGAGAAGCAGGGAAAGAGGGCGATGCCCGGCCTGTGAGTCGAGCGGAAGACGGACATGGATTTGTTTCCCGGGCTATTTGCCGGGAGTCAGCACGCTGGTGATACCGTGGAAAGTGGAACCTGGAATGAGTACCTGAAATTTTTTGCCGCCCTTGTTGCCATCGTCAACCCCATCGGTGTCGTGCCGATATTTGTCAACCTGACTGTGGAACAAAGTGAAAGGGCGCGTCATCGGACGGCACTGACGGCCGCCTTTTCCGTGGCGGTTATTCTGCTGCTTGTTTTGTTCAGCGGCGAACTGATCCTGCGTTTTTTCGGGATTACGGTTGGCTCCTTCAAGGTGGGGGGCGGCATTCTTATCCTGCTCATGGCCATTTCAATGCTGCATGGCGCGGTGAGTCGGGTGAAACAGACGGAGGAGGAGGTTCATGATTCGGCTGATCGGGATAGCGTGGCGGTCGTGCCCCTCGGCACCCCGCTTCTTGCCGGACCGGGTGCCGTCAGCACGGTTATTCTCTATGCCCAGCGCGATTCCACCGTCTTTCATTATGGCGTTCTCTTTGCTGAAATTGTTTTGCTGGCAGGGCTGACCTGGATTATTCTGCGGCTTGCGCCGGGGCTGGCAAAAATGCTGGGAAAAACGGGAATTAATGTCGTGACCAGGATCATGGGCCTGATCATGACCGCGGTGGGAGTTGAATTTATCGCAAACGGTTTGAAACAGCTTTTTCCCGTGTTGGCAGGGTAGGCGGGTCAGTTCGTGTCCGGGGAATCGGTGAAAAAACGGCAGGCGCTGTCCTGCCAATCCCTGATCTGGTCGCTGTAAAGATCAACTTTTGTTTCCATGCCGCACACCGTGCAGACCACCCGGGCGCTGCTTCAGCGTCCTTTTATTTCCGCTCTGCCGCCGCAGAAAATACAGGTGAGATGTAATTCCGGTTCATTTTTCATGAGACCCTATGGTAAACGGCGCATCGTCAATTGGAAAGAAAAATAAGAGAGCAAGACGTTTTGGCGGAAAAAATGGATGTAACCGGGCTGACGGGCGGCATGGGATCGGGGAAAAGCGCCGTGGCGCGTTTCCTCTGCCGCAGGTTTGCCGTTTCATGTTTCAGTGCCGACCGGATCGTGCATGAATTGCTTGAGCCGCACCGGTCCTGCTGGCAGGTGGTTCGTGATCTCGACACGTCCTTTCTGAACGAGGATCAAACCGTCAAGAAGCCGTTTTTTCGGCAAGCCCTCTTTGGTGATGCCGCCCTGCGCCGACAGGTAAACGAGAGAATGCATCCCCTGGTTCGTCAGGCGCTGCTGGGGAAAATCCAGGGGGAACATCGCGAGAGCGGGCAGAGCCGTTTTCTTCTTGAGGTGCCGCTTCTGTATGAAGCGAACTGGCAGGATCTGTTTTCCCGGGTGATTGTCGTCTATGCGGAGCCGGAAAAATGCGTGGAACGAGTGATGGCGCGCGACGGTGTTCCGCGTGAGCTGGCGGAAAAGTCGATTTTTTCCCAATGGTCTCTTCGGGGAAAGGCCCTGCGCGCCGACCATGTGGTGAACAACAGCGGACTGTGGGCTGACGCCTGCATACAGCTTTCCCATCTTGGTGAATTGCTCTGGGGGAAGTGCGAAACGGGCACTTCAAAAAAAAGTCTATAAAAAAATCTTGACAGTATAGGAGAAATACAGCAAATATCATTAGTATCCCTGATCCTTCCACGTGCGACAAATTAACAGATCGTTGAGATCGTAATCGTTCCGTTTCATTTTCGTAATTTATCGAATCATTTACTTTCACAGAAATAACCTAGCATATCTACAAATATCTATTTTTATAATATTCTCTTTTTTTAACGGACGTAATCCGCTGCGCAAGATGTGTCGTTTCTGACATTTTCTAACCTCGTTACCTTGCATTGGTAAGGTTTTCATGCTTGTCTGGTCCATCTTTCGCCTCTTTAATAAAACGGATTTCGTCCGGCAGTTAGCAGGCCTGCGCGGCTCGCTTCGTGAAACCGGAAAAGTGTGCGCCGTCTCAAGAAAAAAATCAATGCAGGAGCAGTGAGTCAAACTCCCCGGATGCGGTGGAGGACTCATATTCAATCAGCAGGCTAACTTGAAAAGATGATTTTTCGATCATATGGAGCATCTTTGGGAGGATTTTCAATTCCGCGGGCGCGAGGATGAAAAAATCAACCAGGGTGCCTTGATCGAAAGAAAATACGGTTTTTCAGGTTGTCTGAAAAATTTAAAGTATGAACCGGCGGGTCAGCGGCGAAAGCCGTCCCGTCACAATTTGTTGAGGAGAAAAAAAGGCAGATGAATTTAACCGATTTAAAAGTAATGAAGATCAATGAGTTGACCAAGCTGGCCAAAGAGCTTGGCGTTGAAGGTTTCAGCTCGATGCGCAAGCAGGAATTGATCTTTGCAATTATCCAGACCAAAACCAAAGAGATGGAAAAAAACGGTGTGGTCCGGGGAAATGGTGTGCTGGAGGTGCTGCCGGATGGATTCGGCTTTCTCCGCTCGCCGGATTTTAACTATCTGCCAGGTCCTGACGACATTTATGTTTCTCCGTCACAGATCCGCCGGCTCAATCTGCGTACCGGCGACAGTATCGACGGTCTGGTTCGTTCACCAAAGGAAGGGGAGCGTTATTTCGCTCTGCTGAAGGTGGAGAGCGTCAACTACCAGCCGCCGGAAAACGCCAAGAACAAAACCATTTTTGCCAACCTGACCCCCCTTCATCCGGAAGAGCGGATCGTGCTGGAAAATGAACCCGACAACTATTCCGTGCGCATGATGGATATGATGTCTCCCATCGGTAAGGGGCAGCGCGGTTTGATTGTCGCTCCTCCCCGAACCGGCAAGACGGTTCTGCTGAAGGATATTGCCAACAGCATCACCAAGAATCATAAGGAAATCATCCTGATTGTTCTGCTCATTGACGAGCGGCCTGAAGAGGTTACCGACATGGCGCGCAGCGTCAATGCCGAGGTGATCAGCTCGACCTTCGACGAACCCCCCCAGCGGCATATTCAGGTGGCGGAGATGGTGCTGCAGAAGGCGAAAAGGCTGGTTGAGCATAAATTTGACGTGGTTATTCTGCTTGACAGTATCACCCGCCTGGCCCGCGCATACAACACCGTCATGCCCTCAAGCGGTAAAATTCTTTCCGGTGGTGTTGATTCCAATGCCCTGCACCGTCCGAAACGCTTTTTCGGCGCCGCCCGGAATATTGAAGAAGGGGGCAGCCTGTCGATCATCGCCACTGCCCTGATTGAAACCGGCAGCCGGATGGACGAGGTTATTTTTGAGGAGTTCAAGGGCACGGGTAATATGGAAATCGTCCTTGACCGCAAAATGGCCGACCGTCGACTTTTCCCGGCCATGGACATCAACAAATCCGGCACTCGGAAGGAAGATCTGCTGCTTACTCCCGACGTCATCAACCGCACCTGGATTCTGCGCAAGCTTCTTTCCAACATGAAAGCTGCCGATGCCATGGAGTTTTTGCTCGACAAGATGAAGGGAACCAAGACAAATCAGGATTTTTTTGATTTGATGCATGGGTGATGAACGAAGATTCAAACGAAATTGAATTGGTGTCGTTGTTATTATGATTGCAAAAAAAAGTAGGTCGTTTATATTCAGCTGTTCCCCGTTTGAAAAAGTCGGCATTATGAAGCAGCCGACCTGCGACGATTTCAGCATATACATTTTTTGGAGGTTGTGAGATGAAAAAAGATATCCATCCTGAATATCATAAGTTTAATGCCGTTTGCGCATGCGGCAATGAGGTAGCCATCGGCAGTGTCGAGACTGAGATGAAAGTTGAGATCTGTTCAGCGTGCCACCCGTTTTTTACCGGTAAGCAGAAGCTCATTGACACCACCGGCCGGGTTGAGAAATTCTTGAAGAAATATGGAAAAACTCTGAATAAATAATCGGTTTTTCCCATATTCCCTTCCATGTTCGCCCAATTTGCCGATATTGACGAAAAGCTCGCCGAGCTTGAGGGAATGCTTTCCGACCCGGCAGTGCTCGCTGATCAAGGCGAGTACAAACGGGTGGCCAGGGAGCATTCCCGGGTTGCGAAACTTCATCAGCTGTATACGCAATATGAAAAGGTGAGCCGGGAGCTGGCCGAGAGCCAGGAGCTTCTTCATCAGGAAGGCGATGAGGAAATGCGGGAACTGGCGAAAAACGATATCGCGGAGTTGAACGCCAGGGCCAGGCAGCTTGAGAAAGAGCTGCGCATCACCTTGCTTCCCAAGGATCCCAATGATGAAAAAAATATTCTTCTTGAGATCCGCGCCGGCACGGGCGGTGACGAGGCGGCCCTTTTTGTCAGTGATCTTTATCGCATGTATTCGAAGTATGCTGAACTGCAGGGCTGGCGTGTCGAGGTGATGAGCAGCAATCCCATCGGCATTGGCGGTTTCAAGGAGATCATCGTCCTGATCAGCGGCGAACAGGTATACAGCCGGCTCAAGTATGAATCCGGCGTGCACCGGGTACAGAGGGTTCCTGAAACAGAGGCCCAGGGCAGGATACACACCTCGGCGGTTACGGTGGCGGTTATTCCCGAAGTGGAAGAAGTGGAGCTGCATATTGACCCTAATGAGTTGCGTTTCGACGTTTTCCGTTCCTCCGGACCCGGCGGTCAGAGCGTTAATACCACTGATTCCGCAGTCCGTGTTACCCACCTCCCCACCGGCATGGTGGCCACCTGCCAGGACGAGAAATCCCAGCATAAAAACAAGGCCAAGGCGTTGAAGGTGTTGCGTGCCCGACTGCTTGATCAGATCCAGCAGGAACAGCATGACCGCATCTCCGAGCAGCGGAAGATCCAGGTTGGGTCGGGGGATCGCAGTGAACGGATACGTACCTATAATTTTCCCCAGGGTCGTATGACGGATCACCGCATCAATCTGACTCTTTACAAGCTTGACGATATCATGCTCGGCAAGCTCAACAGCGTCATCGAGCCGTTAATCGCCCATAATCAGGCAGAATCACTGAAAAGTTTGCAGTAGCATGTGATGAAGGATCGAACCAATCAGGTAATTTTTTCAGCGCCTCTTTCCCCGCTTCCTCTTTGTTCAATCATTTTTTCCGCTGGTTCTTCCCGGTATCCGTCCGCATGAAAGCCCACGATCTTTATCAGCATGGCATTCACCGCCTGAAAGAAGCCGGTATTCCGGACCCGGAAATAGAATCGTCTCTTCTTGTCGGTCATCTGCTCGATCTTTCCCGCACCCAAGTTCTTCTCCATGAAAAAGAGGTGCCTGACTCGGTCTCCGAACGTTTTGCCGTGTATCTGGAGAGACGCCTGCAACGGGAGCCGCTGGCCTATATTCTCGAAGAGCAGGAGTTCTGGTCATTGCCCTTTTATGTGAACAGCGACGTGCTGATACCCCGGCCGGAAACGGAGTTCCTGCTTGAAATCGTTCTCCAGGTCATAAAGGGTGACGGTCGAAAAATGACAGACCTGTCGCTCCTGGATATGGGAACCGGCAGCGGGGTCATTCCCATTGTCCTGGCTTTGGAGCTTGCCGGCGCCTCTGTCTCCAGTCTTGATATTTCCCGGGCCGCTCAGGTGGTTGCCCGCCGTAATGCCCTGCGGCATGGGGTTGCGGAAAAGATATCGTTTATCAATGCCGACTGGCTGTCCGCCATCCGGCCGATTCCACTTTTTGATCTCGTCATCAGCAATCCTCCCTATGTTGCGCGGGAAACATTTGCAACGCTGCAGCCTGAGGTGAGCCGTTTTGAACCCCGTTTGGCCCTTGACGGCGGCGAAAAGGGGATGGAGGTCATTGCCGGGTTTGCCGGGCAGGTAGCCGACGTGCTGAAAACAGGCGGGCGTTTCTTTATGGAGATCGGCGCGGATCAGGGTTCCTTGGTCATGGATCTTTTTTCTTCGTTTTCACAATTTGACGGCCTCACCGTGTATGAGGATTACGCGGGGTTGCCGAGAATTTTTCACGCAAGGCGGTCATGATGGATAAAATTGTTATAGAAGGCGGCAGAAGTCTGCAGGGCGAGATCAAAATCAGCGGCGCCAAAAACGGGGCTCTGCCGATTATTGCCGCGACATTGCTTTGTCCCGGGGTGCATACGATACATAATGTGCCGCAACTGCGTGACATCAGGACGATCCTGCAACTGCTGGAAAGCCTGGGCGCAACCTATGAAAGGCTTGACGGCAATGTGCTGCGGGTCAATTCGGACAATGTGACGAAGTTCGAGGCCTCCTATGATCTGGTGAAAACCATGCGCGCTTCGGTGCTGGTTCTCGGGCCGCTGCTTGCCCGCTTGGGTCGAGCCAGGGTGTCGTTGCCCGGCGGCTGCGCCATCGGCGCCCGTCCCATTGATTTTCATATGCAGGGTTTTCAGAAGCTCGGGGCCCAGCTTGAACTTGAGGAAGGATATGTCGATGCCCATGTCACCGGCAAACTGCGGGGCGGAACCGTTTATTTCGATATCCCCTCGGTCACCGGAACGGAAAACATTCTGATGGCGGCGGCCCTTTGTGAAGGGACAACTGTTATCAAGAATGCCGCCAAGGAGCCGGAAATCGGCAACCTGATTGATATGTTGACCAGAATGGGGGCCAAAATCGAGGGCCGCGACACGGACAAGCTCACCATTTGCGGGGTGGCTGAACTTCACCCCGCTGAAATTGAAATCATTCCCGACCGGATAGAAGCAGGAACCTATCTTATCGCAGTCGGCGCAGCCGGCGGCGACCTCACTCTGACCGGCTGCAAACCGGCTCATCTTCCTTCACTTTTTGAAAAACTTCGGCATGCCGGTCTGTATCTTGAAGAAGGAAAGGATTCCATCCGGGTTATCCGATCCGGACCCTTGAAGAACGTTGATATCAAAACCATGCCCTATCCGGGATTTGCCACGGATCTGCAGGCGCAGATAATGGCCTTGATGACTTTCACCGAAGGGCTGAGCGTCATTCACGAAAATATTTTTGAAAACCGTTTCATGCACGTTGCTGAATTGCGGCGGATGGGCGCCGACATCAGGGTTGACGGCGGCAAGGCCATTGTCAAGGGAACCGGCAAGCTGACCGGCGCCCGGGTGATGGCAACCGACCTCAGGGCCAGTGCTTCGCTGGTTATTGCCGGTCTTGCCGCCCAGGGTCGCACGGAAATATCCCGCGTTTATCATCTTGACCGGGGTTATGACGATCTGGTGGGGAAACTTTCCGGAGTCGGGGCAAAAATCTGGCGGGAACCTGAGAACTAGTGTCGTGTCAAGTATCATCCGACGTTTCATTTGGAGGTCGGAAAACCTTTCCCGACAGGGAAGTGTCGGCATGGGTATGCCGACCTACAGGACAATTCAAGCTTGACATGACACGAGCGCACTTTCCACTGCTTTTCGATGGGGCTGGTGTGTTGCCGAGCAAGTCCGGCTAGACAATCCAGAGGGCTGTTTCAACCGCCATAGCAACAACTCGGTCCGTTACTCCTTTATATGTTTCTTTTTTGAATAAACCTTTTTTTCTTCCCATGACGATGGTGCCGAAGTTGTCCATCAGGGCTTGGCGTACAATCTGACGGCTGGGGTATAATCCTTTCGTGGTCTGGAGGGTATGGATGCGATCTTGTGGAAAGCCTGCTTCGACAAGCATCTGCGTGGGAGCCTGAAAAAGGCTGTCGGGGTGTATGAAGTGTGTTTCGCACCACTCTTTGCCCCAATAGTCATAGCAGACCTGTGGATCCACTTCGATATTCTCGGTAAAAAATGCCTGTGAGTTAAAAAGTGTTATTTCCGCCCTGGGATGATCTTTGAGGATAAATGCAAGGTGATCCAGTGCCTTAAGCGCATAGGGTGTGCCATCCACCGGGACAAAAAAAGTATGGGAGTCGACAAACCCGTCAATTATCCAGATGGGAACATCGGTGCATTTTTCGAGAATCTGTTGTGAGACACTGCCGAGGATTAATTCCTGAATTTTGCTTAGGCCGCGTCGGCCGATAACGAGAGCATCATAAAGTCCGTGTCTGGCATGGTGAATTATCTCGGAGGCAACAGCCGACGTTGTCGCCTTGACGGTAGAGGAAAGCCTCTTCTCATCAATGCCGTTTTGTTTGAAGAGGTCAATAAATTTTCTGGGGGCCTGTAAAGAATTTTGTGTAAATGGTT
>AMWB02153498.1_pt3 | contig 12222 bp, 9 predicted proteins | sample 200311 | NCBI WGS metagenome assembly AMWB02 (sample SAMN02737377, study PRJNA173069) | bioreactor metagenome | biome: anode biofilm in microbial fuel cells | place: USA: California | collected 2010-12-16 | reverse complement strand
GCCAGCGGCGTGCCGCCGGAGGAGCGGAGTGGCCGCTGCCCGGCTGGAGCGAGGCCAGACGGAGGGTGCGATTCGGGCTTGCAATATAGACATTATAGCTCTATCTTTCTGGTTCGGCTCGCCGGGCACGAAAAAGGCGGGTAAACCACAACAACAGTCGACACGGGTCGGCCCTTTCTCGAGGTATTGCATGGCAATCGAACCGGGAACCAAACTCGGACCGTATGAAGTGATTTCGGCGCTGGGCGCCGGTGGCATGGGGGAAGTGTATCGCGCCCGCGATTCGCGGATCGATCGAACGGTGGCGATCAAGACGCTCCCCGCGCACCTGATGGGGGACGCCGAGCTCCGTCAGCGGTTCGATCGGGAGGCACGCGCGATTTCCAGCCTGAATCATCCCAATATCTGCTCGCTGTATGACGTGGGGCATCAGGACGGCGTGGACTATCTGGTCATGGAGTATCTGGAGGGGGAATCGCTGGCCGCTCTGCTGGAACGGGGCCCGATGGCGGTGCCGGATCTGCTGCGGGTGGCGATTCAGATCGCCGACGCGCTGGACAAGGCACACCGCCAGGGACTGGTGCACCGGGACCTGAAGCCGGGGAACATTATCCTGACGAAAAACGGCGCCAAGCTCCTGGATTTCGGCCTGGCCAAGTGGCAGCTGGATCAGGGGGTGCCGAGCGCGCTGACGATCACACGGACCTCGACGCCGCTCACCGGGCAGGGGACGATCGTCGGCACTTTCCAGTACATGGCGCCCGAGCAGTTGGAAGGGAAGGAAGCGGACGAGCGGAGCGACTTGTTTTCGTTCGGTGTGGTCCTGTACGAAATGGCGACCGGGCGGCGACCGTTCGAGGGAAAGAGCCAGGCGAGTCTGATCGCCTCGATCATGAAGGAAGAGCCGCGGGCGATGGCCACGGTGCAGCCGATGACGCCGCCGGCGCTGGAACGAGTGGTGCGGCAGTGTCTGGCCAAGGAGCCGGACGATCGCTGGCAGACGGCCGGGGATCTGAAGCGGGAGCTGAACTGGATCGTCCAGGGAGGATCGCAGATCGGAATTCCGGCGGTAACGGCGGTGCGGAGGCACCGTCGGCACCAACTGAGCTGGGGGATTGCCGCGGTGAGCGCCGTAGCGGCGCTGACGCTGGCGGCCCTGCTGTTTCTGCGAGACGAACCGCCGATCCAGACCTCGCGGTATGCGGTCAATCCGGGCACCAACATGCGGGCGATGCGCTGGCCTCGAATTTCACCGGACGGGCGGACGATCGCCTTTCTGGCGGCCGACACGACCGGCCGGGATATGATCTGGTTGCGGCCGGCGAATTCGCTGGATGCCTATCCGCTGCCGGGGACGGAAGGGGCGTGGCGTCCGTTCTGGTCCCCCGACAGCCGGTATCTGGCGTTCACCTCCGGCGGACAGCTCAAGAAGATTGCGGCGGCGGGGGGACCGGTGCAATTGATCGGTGAAACCAAGGGTGGGTTTGACGGCACCTGGGGAACGAAGGACATGGTGCTGTTCGATGGGGCGAGCCAGGATTCGATCCGGGGAATTGCCGTCGCAGGGGGGCCGATCATCGCCGCCAGCGCGATCAACAAGGGGAACCACGAGCAATATCACTGCTGGCCGACGTTTCTGCCGGACGGCGTGCATTTCGTGTTCCTGGCGGCCACCGACACGACGCTGGGCGCGGGGACGCAGTCGTTCGTAGCCAAGGTCGGGTCCACCGAGTCGAAGGAGGTGAAGCAGTTGTTCACGACCGACTCGAAAGTGGAGTATGACAAAGCAGGGTATCTGCTGTATGTGCTCAACGGGATTCTGCTGGCCCAACGGTTCGATGACGACAAGCTGGAGATGGAAGGGGACCCCTCGCCGGTGGCGGATCATCTGGTTACGCAGGTTGGGGCGGCCGGGTTCAGTGTTTCCGATGACGGCACGCTGGTGTATCAGCCGCTCGGGGGATCAGCGGTGTCGGAGCTGGTATGGCTCGATCGCAACGGGAAAGAGCTGAGCAAGGTCGGCGACCCGGCGGCGTACCGGGATATCGCGTTGTCGCCGGACGGCAAGCGGCTGGCGTACGGGTATCTCGATCCGCAGTTGAACACCGAAGATGTCTGGGTGCGGGACATGACCCGCAATGTGTCATCACGTCTGACCTTTGACCCCAAGGATGACATTTGGCCGACCTGGTCGCCGGACGGCAGCCGGATCGCGTTCACCTCGATTCGCACCGGGACCTTCGCGCTGATGTGGAAGTTGTCAAACGGGACCGGCAGCGACGAATTGCTGTTCGAGGATAAAGGGAATCATGTGGGGCCGTACAACTTTTCGTCCGATGGCCGGAAGATCACGGTCGGGCGTCTGTCACAGGGGCAATGGGATGTGGGGATTGTTGACGTGGCTTCGCGCACGGCGACCTGGGTGGGGACGACGACATTCGATGAGCAGTTGCCGGCGTTGTCGCCGGATGGTCGATTCCTGGCGTATCAGTCCGATGAGACCGGGGTGCCGCAGGTGTATGTGCTTGAGCTTGGGGCGGCCGGGGGTAAATGGCAGATTTCGAGCGCCCGCGGTATCGCGCCGCTGTGGCGGGCGGACGGGAAGGAGCTGTTCTACTCCGATCGTGGGGCGATCATGGCGGTGCCGATTGCCATCGGAGCCACGCTGGAAGCGGGCACACCGGAAAAGCTGTTCGAGGCACGCATGGAAGGAGGCGGATTCCGCCTCCGGCGGTACGATGTCAGTGCCGATGGTCAGCGGTTCCTGGTCAACCGTCAGTTCGGAGCGGCGACGCAGTCCGGGTTCGTGGTGGTGCAGAACTGGAGTGCGGAGTTGATGAAGCGGTAGGAAGCATCCTGTGATCCCTACACTGCAAGGCCCCGGCGTGTCCCGCCGGGGCCTGGTTGTTTTTGTCGGATTCTACGGGAATCGACTACTGGTCAGACCATGGGTTGAGTATCGCACCGGCCTCTGCTGGCGTGAGTCGGAGCGCAACCGGGAGATGCGTGTATCGGAACATGAGACCCGGATCCGTGGCATCATCGAAGGTGGTTCCCAACGTCAGTCCCTGATCGGCGTAGTTGGGACCGAAAAGGCGGTACAAGTGACCGTGGGGATCGAGCGTATCCGGCGCCGTGCGATCCTCCGGGATCATCTGCTGGTAGCGCAGGGCAAACTGAGTCTGGTTCTGACCGGCCCCGATAAGCGAGCCGACACCGGCGGAGTCCGCGAAGTCATCGGCAAACCAAGCCAGGCGATAGAAGAACTGATTCTGGTTGCGCGAGGTAATCTCGTACGACCACATGGCGCATTCTGTTTCGGCGTTGCGGTATTCGGTGAAATGCACGGCGCGTACGACAAAGGAGTCCCGCGCACGCTGGCGATAGGCATAGGTGAGGCAGTGCTCGTACGCGTCGGGATGTGATGAGTCGGGTGCGGCGCAACCGTAATAGGCAAGCATGGCCTCACAGGTGTCATCCTGACTGAAGGCCGCCTCGATCCGTGTCTGGGTCTGTTCGTTGAGTTGCACCCGCAGGTGATACCGGAGATTGAGGGGCGAATCGCCGAGGACCGTCTGGCAGCCTTCGGGGACATTCACGCCCTGCTGAAGCCGGGTGACGGACATCGTGCCGCTCAGGGTCCCGCTGTCGGTGGGGACGCCGGTGAAAGTGGTGTCGCCGAGCCGGCGAACGCGATTCATCCACTCAACCGATTGCTGAAAGCGGTTGGTGTTGCGGTGCAACGCCATAGGCGCCGCCGAGCCGAAGCCGAAGCGCAGCAGAGCACCGCTGCCATCGGTCCAGCAGCCGAGGCTCGTATCTGGCGGTACGAGGGGGGCCAGCGCGGGGGCGCCTGGCGCGGCATCGAACGCCTGCGGGGCTACCGCCGCCGTGAGATCGTAGAAATTCGAGAGATCGACAGCCACGGCATCAGACTCGGCGGACGTGGAGTCGTCGCTGCAGCCGACGAGAAGGGCCGCAACTGCAACAGCCGCAAGAAGGGCAGTTACGATAATTCCGTTACGTGTCACGAATACCTCCTTGGTATGAGTAATGGATACGGAATCCACTACCCAGCCGAGGAGGCGGAGTGTCGATTCGTTCGCTGCGTCTTCCGAAACAAGGGTGCTGGGGGAAATCTGCTCAATTGTTGCACAGGTGACAGACGCAGTCGGCCAATCGAGTCAGGGCCGGTAGACATCGGTGCTGAGGTACTTCAGGCCGGTGTCGACCAACAGCGTGACAACGGTTGCCTCGGGCCCCAGACGTTCGGCGACCTGCAGGGCGGCGATGACGTTGGCGCCCGACGAGGTTCCGGCGAACAGCCCTTCCTCGCGGGCCAGCCGCCGGGCCATGGCTTTGGCATCTTCGGTGCGGACCGGGATGATTTCATCGACCAGGGAGGGTTCCCAGAGCGGCGGCGTGTAGCCGATGCCGACCCCTTCGATTTTGTGGGGCCCGGCTTGGCCGCCGGAGAGGACGGCCGATTCGGCCGGTTCCACCACGAACATCTTCAAATTCGGTCGGTAACGCTTTAGTACTGTGGCGACGCCGCGCGCCGAAGCGGCGGTGCCGACCGCGTGCACGAAGGCATCGACTTTGCCGGAGGTCTGGCTCCAGATTTCCTCGGCCAGTGGGTAATAGCCGGCGATAGCATCCTCGTTGGCGAGTTGGTTTGTCCAGAAGGTGTTCGGTTCGCGGCTGATCTCACGCGCGGCCTCGATCATGTCCATAATCAGCTTTTTGGTGGTGAGACCCCCCTCCGAAGGAACGAGTATCAACTCGGCCCCGAGTGCGGCCATGTGTTTGAGCTTCTCCGGGCTGAAGGCGTCGGAGGTGACGATGCGCAGACGGTACCCTTTGGTCACGGCGACCAGGGCGAGCGAGATGCCGGTGCTGCCGCCGGTATACTCGACGATGGTGTCCCCCGGTTTGAGGCGGCCATCCGTCTCGGCGCGTGCGATCATGGCCTGGGCGGTTCGATCCTTCAAGCTGCCGGTCGGATTTTCCCATTCCAGCTTGACCAGAAGGCGGGCCGAACCCTCGGGCACAATGCGACGCAGTTGTACAAGCGAAGTGTTGCCGATGGCCTGGAGGAGGTTGGGGTAGGTCGCCATGTCAAATTCCTTTGCCGCGGGTTCCGTCGGGAAGCGACAAGTCCGCTTCGCATCTCAAGCTAAGCAGCCCTGCGCCTGCCCGCAATCGCAATCATTGATATGCGTGCCGCCTGCTTTTTAGCTCCCCAAATGCCGCGCAACAGAATAGCCTGCGCGTACGTCCTGCAGATAGCCGGCCTTTGGGCGCCGGCCTCGTTGATGGAGGTGATCGAATGTCGAACGGAACCGTGATGGGATTGATTCTCACGGCCATGGTGCTAGCCGTGATACCGGGGGAAGGTGAAGGTGTCCGCGCCCGGGATACGCTCCGGGTCACGTACGTTGGGAACACCGGCTTTGTGGTACAGGGGAAGCAGGGGAAGGTGGTCATTGACGGCTTGCTCGGGAGCAAGGGGGGAGAGTACTATGACATGCCCTCGGACAGCATCGTGTCGTTAATGCGGTCGGCCCGGCCGCCGTTCGATGATATCGACCTCATTGCGGTTACGCACTGGCACGATGACCACTTCGACGCCGCGGTGGTGGCGCAGCATATGGTCCACAATTCGCGCTCGGTACTCCTCTGTCCGAGGCAAGTTGCGGATCGGCTGGCGACCCAGCCGGATTTTGCAACGATCGAGCGCCGGGTTACGGTGGTCGATGGCCTGATCGATTCGGTGGTGTCGTTCGCCAAGGCGGGTATTTCGGTGCGCATTTTCTCGTCGAAGCACGGTCCATATTTTGATACTGATTCGGCCGGAAATACGATCGACATCCATCGCGAGACGAGAAATCTGGAGTATCTGTTCTCGATAGGGGGACACGCGATTTTTCACAGCGGCGATGCCGCCATGCCGGACCGGTATCGCTATCGGCTGCTGGGCCTGGGGCAGGATTCCATTGATGTCGCGTTCGTGCAGGCGTGGAGCTGCGGGGAGCTGCCGTCATTCCGAGAGAAACTGGTTCGGGAGGAGCTCTTGCCCAGACGAATCTTTTTCACCCATATGGCTCCGGGTCGAGCTGCCCGACTGGCCACCGACAGCAGTTGCCTCAGTTTTCGCGGCGTTACGTTCCCGATACATCATTTGGAGAGCTGGACGATCCCGTCGGTGCGGTAGTCGCATCCCTTTCGATTCTCTTCCTGATCCATGCCGGCCGGACAAACTGGCCGGTCTGGTGGGACGCCACTACGAACCAGGTTCCGACAATAGCGCACAAGATGACGGCGAAGAGTGAGCCCTCGATACCGAACAATCCGCCGGTGAGCAGTTCCGGGCCGCTGATGCTCGTGTGGATCAGACCATCGCATTCCCCGCCCGAGGTGGGCACGCTGAAAATGCCGGACTGCACATAGTTCCAGGCCAGATGAAGTCCGAAGGCGAACCAGAGTCGCCGAGTATACATATAGGCACCGGTGAGGATGATACCCCCTTCGACCGTCACGCAGAGCGACGTGTAGAGCGAGGCGTTATCGTTGACCAGATGCGCGATGCCGAAGAATGTGGCCTGAAAGATGAACGCGGTCCAGCTGCCAAGCCATTCCTCTACCAGCTTGAAGAGGATCAGCCGAAAAACAAGCTCTTCCATAAAGGCGGGCATCAGAAACCTGCTGAAGTGGTGTAATGCCACGAACGGATTCGGGTTGAGGCCGGTAAAGGACAGATAGCCAATAGCATAGAGGAGCATGACCAGTGAGGTCATCATGGTGGCGGTCACGGCAAAGCCGAGGACGAACTCGCCGTACAAACGTGGCGTGGAGAACTCGACGGCGGGCCGACGCTCGATCAATCTTGTGTACCAGGAATAGACCAGAAGATACAGGAAGAAGAAGATCAAGACGCTGAAATGCCGGGCCAGCAGCTGCGGCGTCCCGTCGAGCGGCGTGGTGATCGAATCTCTGTAGAGCTTGCTCAGGCCGGAGACCGGCGTGAGGAAGACCAGGGCGATGATGAAGCGGACCAGGGGAAACTGGATGATCCGCGACCAGACAGACTGAGGGTGCACGCGCGAAAAGAGCTCGTGGGGAGGTATCTGCCTGAGGAATCGCAGGGTGGTCACGAATGGCTCGTCCGATGTTGATGTTGATCCCGTTTCCCGGTGTTTACGCGACTGTACCAGTCAGTCTTTACGTAAGCAGCCGACACAAGTTTCGATGGCCGGTGGCTTAATGATCCGGAGGAATCGAGGTGGCGGGGCCATAAAGAGGAGTAGTAAGGTCACGAAATCGGGAGACAAAGGGCGTCCGAGGGCGCGAATGCGGCGAGGGGGGGCTGAAGATCAGCGAGTCGGAAGTCGATAATACTCCGTATGGGTTCGACAGCGGGATCAGCTCAAGTACAAAAGAACATCACCGGGTTCATACCGGTGTTTACCAATGTCCTGACCGTGGACAGCGTCTTTGATTTCGACCTGTATCTGTTTGACGGCCGGGACATGGTGCTGTACTGGACGGCGCAGGTGCCGCTGACCGAGAGAGGGCGCAGTGTTCTCCTGGATCGGAACCTGAACCGCCTGTATATCCCGTCCCACCAGCGGCGCCAGTACCAGCAGTACGTGCGGGCGCACATTAGTGAGATTCTCACCGACGAAACGGTGGATGATTTCACGAAATCCAGTCTGGTGTACGACAGTGCCAGGGAACTGGTGCGGGATGTGTTTGCCGATCCGACCAAGGGTGGGGCCATTCGGGAGAGCGAGGCGTTCGTGGAAGCGACGGTCCAGTACGTGCTGGAAGGACGGAACGCCTTTCACAACATGCTTCGGATCATGTCGTTCGACTATACGGTCTACACGCACTCGGTCAACGTGTGCACGTTTTCACTGGCCCTGGCGTATGCGGCGGGAATTCAGGAAACGACCAGGCTGATCGAACTGGCCACGGGGGCGCTGCTGCACGATGTGGGGAAAGCCCGGGTGCCGGAGGCGATTCTCCACAAGTCCGGGCCGCTCGACCAGGCCGAGTGGCAGACGATTCGCCAGCATCCGCGCTGGGGGGTGGAACTGATGTCGGAAACGGACCTGATTCCGGAGGCATCGTACTTCCCCATCGCTCAGCATCACGAACGGCGGACCGGGCGGGGATATCCGAACGGGCTGGCGAACGGAGAGATTCATCCCTACGGGCGGATCGTGGCAATCGCCGATGTGTTCGACGCCATGACCACGAACCGGGTATATCGACAGGCGGATGACACTTTTTCGACGCTTCGGACGATGCTCGATCAGGAGGATGGATTCGACGAGTCGCTGCTTCAGCAGTTTGTCAGACTGATGGGTCCGGCGCGTCCCGATTTGACCTGAGCCGGTTTAGGAGGTCAAATTGATCCAAGCGAAAATTCGTATACCTTTATAACATGTCACGCCAAACACCATCCTTCCGAAGGACCGGCGAGGGATCGATACTCCTCTGCCTGCACAGCAGCACCAGCTCCTCGAAACAATGGACCAAGCTGATCGAGCGGCTGTCGCACCGGTACCAAATCATCGCGCCGGACCTGTATGGGTACGGTGATAGTCCCGGCTGGGATGTCAGCCAGACGCTGAGTCTGGGGGATGAGCTGGAGCTTCTCGGGCCGGTTCTGGAGTCGATCGGCTGTGCCTTCCATCTGATCGGCCACTCCTATGGCGCGGCGGTGGCACTCGCGCTGGCCCAGGGTCAGCCCGCTCGCGTGCGCAGCTTAATCCTCTACGAACCGGTCCTGTTTAACCTGCTGCTGGAATTCGAGGAACACGCGGACGCCTATGCCGAAATCGACCAGGTTCGGACCGATGTCGCGGCGTTCGTGGGACGAGGGGAGCTGCAGGAAGCAGGGAAGAGGTTTGTCGACTACTGGTCGGGCGAGGGGATGTGGGACCGATTCGAAACCTGGCAGCGGGAGGCGGTGGCCAGGCGGATGCCGAAGGTCGTAGCTGATTTCGACGCCGTGCTCGGGCATACGACGCCGTTGTCGGCCTATCGGCAGCTGGATATTCCCACCCTGTTGTTGAGTGGCGTGGAATCGCCGGAGTCGACCCGCAAAATAGTCGATACGCTGGCCCGGACCCTGCCGAAGTCCGAAGCGAGAGGGTTCCTGGGGCTTGGGCACATGGGGCCGGTCACGCACGCCGATCAGATTGCCCGGTTGATCGGCAAGTTCCTTGAGGGGCAGCCGAAGGGGATTCTCGTGCACCAGTTACGGCGATCGAGGGGTCGGTGAGACCAGCAACGATCGGTTTCCCGGCAGGAATCACGGCGGGTTCGATCGTAGTAGGTCGCAAGAGCGGCGATGACAAAGGCGCAGATTAATGTGGCGTATCGTGTCCACAGGCCGTATCTTGGGATAAAGAGTACCAGTCACTCCAGTACGAAATCGGAAGTAACAAAAAGAAGAGACAATGACGGAGTCCATCTTGAAGCGGCAATTTACAGTCCTGGCCATCCTGACTCTGTTTGTGGTCTCCATGTTCTGTTATGCCGAATGCTGGATGAGACCGGCGCAGAAGTGCGCGGCCGAGGCGGTCTCGAACATCGGCCGTTGTCACAAGGCAAGTTCCGAGCCGGTGGCAGCCTGCCGAGGCGAAGAGCGTGCTTCCCGCTGCCAGTCGGCAGGCGCCTGTGCGAAGGCAGACGAGTCGGACGACACGACGGACTGCGGGCAAACGCAAGACTGTAAGACACGGTGTTTCCGGCTGCTCCCGCCGCTCCTGGCCGAGGCCGTGCATCGGGCGGCACTCCTTACCCCTGATGACGCCGGTCTTTGGCCGATTACGGTTCATTCGACCACGATTGCCTCGGCCCATACGGAGGTCCCCGTTACGCCTCCTCCCCGGGGAATTCATCCCGGCATAGCCACGACCGTTCTCCGGATTTGATTGGACGCTCTAGCTCCGAATTCGTGCGGCCGCAGTTGGCCGGACGAAATTGCTGAACAAACCAATCAAAGGAAGAATACTGTGAAGAAATATCTGCTTCTTACGCTGCTCGTAGTGGTGGCCATGGTCTCGGCGAGTTTCATTCTGGCCGGTGACCAGGGCACGGCCAAGGATAATAAGGCGGCGAATACGTCGACCGAAGACAAGGCCTGCGCCAAGATCTGCAAAGACAAGGCCGCATGCACGACCGACAAGGCGGCCTGCGCCACCGATAAGACCGCGTGCACCAAGGACAAGGCCGCATGTGCCAAGGCCTGCACCAATGCCGACGGCAAGGCCAAGGGGCAGTGTTCCGAGGCCTGCAAAGCGAAATGCAAGGACAAGGCTGCGTGCACCAAGCACGCTTCCGGCACCTGTAATCCCAAGGACTGCAAGCCGGGAACCTGCGATCCAAAGGAGTGCAAGGGACAGCCGAAGAAGTAGGCCATGTCTTGCCAGGGGTGATTATACCCGATTGTTGAGTGAGAGGCCGCCTCAAGTGAGGCGGCCTCTCTTGTTTGAGGGCCGAACTCGCTCCCGTCTCAATTGCCGGAGCGGGTGGCCGGCAAACTTTGGTCCGCGGGACACAACCTGAGCTGTGCGTCCAGCCGTCAGGACGAGCCACGGAGTTTTCACTTGCCTGCGACTACCCGTTTGAGCAGCTTACCGCATATCAAGGCGGAATTAATCGATCAGGAGAATGGACGATGAGCAGGATGGTCATGATCGGCTTGGCGCTGCTGGTGGTTCTGGGCGCACTCGGCAGCGTGGCGGCGCAGGGCACGCCGAGCGTGGAAGATGTGGAGCGCCTCATGGATTCGGCGCGGACCGTGGAATCAGGGGTGTTCGCACCGAAGACCTTCGGCAAAGCGGAGGAGCAGCTCTCTCTGGCCGGGCAGTATATGCGGACAGGTCGGACGGCCGCCGATGTGGCGAAGTATTTGGTCAAGGCGCGCGAGTTTGCGGAGAACGCCCTGAAGGCGGTGGAAGTAGGCAAGCTCGCACTGAAGGAGTATATGCCGCCGCGCGACCGGGCAAGAGCGGCGCGGGCGCCGCAGTTCGTGCCGACGTTATATGCCGCCGCCGAAGCGCAGTTCACGACGGCGACCGCGAAGGTGGAATCCGGAGACGTGAAAGGGGCGCTCAAGGAGGCGGCGAAGGCCTCGCCGCTGTTCGACAAAGCGGAGTTCGAAGCGATTCAGGTGGAGATCCTGGCCCGGGCAGACACGCTGATTGCGGGGGCGGTAACGGATGAAGCACCCAAATACGCGCTGGCGACCCTGGACAAGGCGCGGACGGCGCGGGCCAGAGGGTTCGCGATTCTGACGGCCAATCGATACCGGCGGGAAGAGGCGGCAAAAGAGGCGGCGATTGCGGAGTATGAAGCGCGGCACGCCTCGAATATCGCCCAGTCGGTGCGGTCGCTGAATCGCAACGACCAGGCGTGGGAAAAACTGATGCTGCTGTATGAAATCCAGATGAACCGCGTGGGGGAAGTGCTGGGGAAAAGCTACGTGCCGTTCGATCGGGGGCCGCAGGCGGCTGCGGACACGCTGATCGCCGGGATCAAGCAGCGGCAGGCGGCGCTGTCGACCGATGCCGGGCGGCTGAGCGATTCGCTGGCCGCGACCGAGCGGCAGATGGAGCTGTGGCGTCAGGATGAATCGCAGGTGCGCGGGCGGCTGATGGCACTGCTGAGGATGCTGGGCGGTGATACTACGCTCGATGATCCGATGGCGATGTTGCAGGCGGTCGACAGCGGAGTGGGTCGACTGGTGGCCGAGCGCAGTGCGATGTCGCAGCAGATGGCCACCGAACAGGACAAAATGAGCCAGTTGTCGGAACAGCATCAGGAACTTACGGCCGAGTTGCAGGTGCGTCAGGAGCGGGAGGCGCGGATGGAAACGGCCAAGACGATGATCCTGCCGACGGAGGGAGAACTGCTCGTCAATGCGGCCAATGACATTGTCCTCAGACTTTCCGGGTTGTCGTTCGCGGCCGGGAAAAGTGAGATCACCGACCAGCATGTGTCGCTTCTTGAGAAGGTGAAAGGGATTATCGAGCTGTTCCCGGAGGCGCGGCTGGTGGTGGAGGGGCACACCGACGATCGCGGGGATCCCGCGGGGAACATGACGCTCTCGGAGAAGCGGGCCTTTGCGGTAATGCAGTATCTTCGGCAGATGATGACGATCCCGTCGGATCGAATTCGGGCGATCGGCTACGGCTCGGACAAGCC
>AMWB02124138.1_pt1 | contig 12223 bp, 9 predicted proteins | sample 200311 | NCBI WGS metagenome assembly AMWB02 (sample SAMN02737377, study PRJNA173069) | bioreactor metagenome | biome: anode biofilm in microbial fuel cells | place: USA: California | collected 2010-12-16 | reverse complement strand
GAAATTCATGCGGTCCAGTCAACCCTCGATCACCCTTTGCCGCTATTGATCCTGAGGTCTTTTGTTGAAATTGTAGTAATCGTAGACCGGCTCGGCATCCTGCATGATCTCCCAGAGCCTCTGGTCGCTCAGGCCTTGCATGTATCCCCGGAGATAGGGATGGAAGCCCAGGGTATTCGAACTGTTCAGGGTATAGAAGACGACGCCGCGGTTGAAGGTTCCCAGATAATAGTTTCCGGAATTGCAGCTGTCGTACAACAGCCTTCGGTATTTCATCGCTTCCTTGGGAACCTCCAGCGCTTTTCTGAAAAGGATGTTCTTGGTGCGATAGTGGGGCTTGGGATAATCGACATTGTCGATGCTCTCATCGAAAATAGCCGCGACTACAAAATTTTTCTTGCTGACGGCAGCGGTTCCGCCGCCGGTCACGGTCAGGCCGACCGTATAATTACCCGGTTTTGCATAGGTATGCGTCGGTGTTTTCGATGTGCTGCCGGTGCCGTCTCCGAAGTCCCATTTCCAGCCGGATACGTTACCGGAGCTGAGATCGTTGAATTTCACTTTCACCGGAATGGATCCTTGCTGGTTATCCGCGGAAAATTCGGCCTGCAGGGGTGTCCGTTCCGTCGGTGCCAGAGGATTGGTGACGACAATGTAGCCCGTCCGGGTCAACGTATTCGTACCTGCCGGTCCGTTCACTTTCAACGAGACCGTATAGGTCCCCGGCTGGGTATAGGTATGGGTAAGATTGCCTCGGCTCGAATTGGTCTTGCCGTCACCGAATTTCCAGGTAAAGCCGGTGATATCCCCCGTAGCTCCGCTTTCGAAATCGACATCCAAAGGTGCCGCGCCGTAACGGTTGACGGCACTGAAATTCGCCTGGATCACCGTCGGCGGATTGTTTTTGGCGACCACGCGGACCGCATCCGCCATGACCCTTCCGGCGGCTGCGTCGTTATCGACGGCAACGGAGAAATCTCCGGCGGTATAGTTGAAATCTCCCAGCTTGTTCCATTTGCCGCCGTTGATTTTCTGGTTGACATTCAGGATGTTGCTGCCGCCGGCATGACGGACGGTATACGGCACCGAGGAGGAATTGCCGGTGTATGACGGCCACCACGCATACACACTGTAAGCGCCGGCGGTCGGTATGGAAAAAAGCCACTCAAATTGTTCCGTTCCGCTGCCTGCGTTGGCATATCTGTAGTTTTCCTTGAATTGATCTTTCAGCCGGTAGTCTTCCGGCCAATTTCCGGTGATATCAATTTTAGGGGCTTTCGGCGTCTTATTGATGATAAAATATTTGCGGTGATTGGAATTTGCGGGATTCGGCTGGGAGCCGTCCGCGGCGAACCATGCCGGACTGCCCGAATCGTAGAACCTCTCGATGGCGCCGCTGCGGGCGGTTTGCGCTTTGTACCATACGCCCGGCACACCCGGAACCTGGTAGGAGATATAATAATTATAGGCCGGATTGCCTCTGGGATCGCCAAAGTCGTACGGCATCAGAGCGCTGGTTTTATCCTTGAAGACCGGCCAGTAAAAAGGATAGGCCTGACCGGTGCGCATCCAGGACACATCCACGGCCATCGTTGGGGTACCGACGTTCAGGAAACGGTCGTCATCGACATATCGGATAGTGTCGATGAGCATCCGCTGCTGTTCCGATGCGGTTGGAAAAATGGGGCCGGTGCCATAGTTGGAATGCCCCTTCACCAGGACATGCGCCCCTTCCGTTTTGAGGGCATTGATCATCCCGGGAATGTCCTGAACGATATGGAGCGCATATTTGGCGCCGGTGGCCGCACTCCGGTACTCATAAAGGCTGTCCGTCACTTTTGTGGCGGCCATGCTGGTCATCAGCTTGATGAACTGCTGCTTGTCGTCCTTGAAAGCGTCATACGCGAGGCAGACATATATATGTTCGACAACGTCTATTGTTCGGGGAGCGGCCGCGGACCAAGTTCCGGCGGCATTCCGCACCCTGAAGGATATGGTATGGGTGCCGTTTGAAAGACTGGACGTCGTCAATACCTGCGTATTGCCGATCACGCCGTCCCGATCCGACGACCACTCAAAAGCGCCGGCGCCCGCGGCAGTATTGGTCTGCCCCGTCAGGGTGATCGGCGCCCCGAAGACGCCCGGGTCCGGGCTGATGCTCTGTATCGCCGTCGCTCCGGAAGGCGGCGGCGAAGGCGGGGGTGGAGCGCTGCCGTCTGCGAAGGCAAACCGCACCGCGTCGGCGCAGCTCGAGGCGGGCCCCGGCATTGATGTCATCTTGACCGCGTATCGGACGCCTGCCACAAAATTTACCACGGCCAGGGGATTCCACTGCCCGCCGCCGATCTGCTGGTTGACGAAAACCCTTTTCGTTCCGGCCGCGCTCGAAATATCCACGGGAATCTGCGTTCCCCGTGACGGCCATGTCGTCCACCACATGGAAACATTGTAATTTCCACTCTCCGGCGCCGTGTAATTCCAGGTATAGGTCGCGCCGTCTCTGCTCCATACGGAGTCCGTCCCATAAGGGTTTGTCGCTCCGGAAACCCCCCACGTGCCGGTAGACGAGGTTCCGGGGTTGCCGTTATCGACGATATTGCCGCTTGGCGACGCCGGAGGCGCGGAAGCCAGGGGTACGAATCTGATCGCGTCGACACAGGTACTGCTTGGACCGGGCTGCGCCGTCACGGTGATATGATAATTCTGTCCTCCGGTGAAGGTGTAAGCTTGAATGACGTTCCATTTTCCACCGCCGGACTGCTGGTTGATGGTCCGTGTATCGGTTCCCCCGGAAAATTCGATATCCACGGGAACATTCGTGCTCCGCGAGGGCCACTCCGTCCACCACATCGAGAGTTGATAACTTCCAGTGGCAGGCGGCTTGAAAGTCCAGGTATAGGTGCTGCCGTCCCGGCTCCACAACGCCGGAGTACCGTAGGAACCCGAAGCACCCGATTTCCCCCAGTAACCGGTGAATGAAGTTCCCGAAGCACCGTTGTCGATAATGACGTCCCCATATGCGGCGGCCGCACCGAAGCCTCCGGCGCCCGCCGCCATAAGGCATAGCAAGGCAGTCAAAACCCAATAATATTTTTTCACCATTTCAACTCCTTATTTCTCTGAAACATGCCTGCCAAGAAAAGTGGATAATTATATTTGGAAGTGTCGTACTCCGTTTGGCACATCCTATCTCCCATCTGCAGCACCGCCAGAGAAAAAACATTTACATTCAACAAAAGGAGAGTTGAAATAAAACATGCCAACACCCGATACGGTATCCGAAAAAGAAACGAATGCTTTTAATGAAAATAAATTCCAAAATCAATCTTTGGGAGCTGCCCTAAGAAAAGAATGCTCCTCCTGTCGGGATGCAAAAAAAACGTCCTGTTCGCGCCGCAACCGATCACACAATCGTCCTTCGGGAAGATCAACGTCATGATAGGTGACGGCGTCGTCTTTTCGAATATTTCTTTTGAGTCGGCAGCCCTCCGACAGCCCCATCGGCAACAGGTTCTCCTCTTTCCGCACCGATCCGTTTTCAGCCATGCCGTAGCATGTGAAGCCGCCGATGCCGTCCAGGACATCCCCTTCTTTCAGGTCTTTTTTTGCCATGGTGATCACTTCACAAACCGGTCCGGCAAGGGGCGTTACGGCGGCATCCTGAAACAAGACCGCCCGGGCGGCCGTTAAATGAACCTCCAGATGCGGCAGATGGTATGGAACGTAAAACGTATACAGCGGCCCGTCGCCCATCTTGAAATACCGCATATAATCCCGGCGCACCGGATGGTCATTGTGGCCGATCACAAATACGCCCGGTCCCGGCTCGGCTCCCAGAATAAAATCGACCAGGCCGGTGTCGAGCATTTTGTCCACGGGAAAAAGATGGGCGGCCTCCCGAACGTGCCCGCATCGCGGACCATACATTCCCCGCCGACCCACCTTGAAACCCGTTGCATTCGCTACGACGACGTTCTCCATCGATATCTTGGTGCCGTCGGCAAAGGAGGTCGCCATCTTCGGACTGATATGATGTTCGGCCGCAAAAGCTTTCTGTGTCTCGGGAGTCCGATAATAATCCTGAAGCCCTTTGATGTTGCCGGCAAGAACCGGATGATATCCGATCGATTTCACGAACCGGTACAGATTCATCATGACGCCGGGTTGATCGCCGTCCGCATTGGTGATGACCACCCCGGCACGGTCGGCATATACCTTGAGGATGGGGCCGACCGTAGCATCCAGCTCGGCATTCATGAGAACCACGTGTTTGTGGTTTTCGATCGCTTGCGTAACGACGTGCGCGCTGAATTCCACATCCCCGGTCGCCTCGACAATCACGTCGATACCTTTCGCGCGGCAGAGCAGCATCGGATCTTCGGTGATCGCATACCTTCCTTTCCGGATGCATTCCTCGACGTCCGCCGCGCTCTCCGCCACGGTGGATTCCCGGCCGGCCTCGAGATAGGCCTGGCGTGCCTTTGCAATCGTCCGGTTGGATATCGCCGCCAGCCGCATTCCATCCACGTACTGTTCGATCTGAAGCGCAAGCCCCCGGCCGATATACCCGGCGCCGACCACCGCGACCTGAATAGGATGTCCTTCGGCTTCACGTCTGGCAAGAGCGGTATCTACGATAATCATTTAACGACACCTTCCTAATCTTTGAATATTTTTTTCAACCGCCGCAAACAGGTCGTCGGGCGTTCCGATATCCACATATGTTTCATCTTCAAACATCACGGCTTCCGCCGTCATTCCGCTCCGAACAGCCGCTCGAATGACATCTCCGATGTAGAGCTCTTTTGCATTTTCACCTTCCACCGGTATTTGCGTGGAAAGAAAGGTGTGCATGAACCGGCTGAAGGCAAATGTCCATACGGCAATAATCCATGTATATTTCAACTCCGTCATGCGGGGCTTGATGACGATGTCTATGATCCTGCCCCCCGGACCCAGCGCCACCATATCCATTTTATGCGGGTGGATTGCGGGATAGACCCCCAAAACAATCTGCGCCCCGGCACTCCGCCGGCGTCGCAAAAGTCGCAAAAACGCATCTTGGGGACCAAAAATAATATCGGGAAATCCAAAGAGCACGACGGCATCCCGCAAAAACGGATATGCCTGATCCAATGTAAAAGGCGCGCCGGGTGTCTGTTCGGTTACCAGATAAGCGAGATTCAGTCCCCGGTCGTGGCCGTTGCCCAGATAAGCGGGGATGTCCCATTTCTCCCGCCGCAGAATCACATAGGCCTTTACGGCGTTGGCCTTCGCCATGCTGTCGAGCAGGCAGTGACAAGCGACAACGGGCCTTGGCGCACCCTCTTGTTCTGAATATCGAAACCCTACCGGAAATATTTCCTTGCTGCAGGGAAGAGGAGCGATCCGACTGGCCTTTCCTGCGGCAGGAATGAGTCCGATGATTTCCAAGAATATCGTTCCCGGTTATCTTCTTCCCCGTATCAACGCGGGGTTTGGCCGGCATAGTCAGGCCAGGTTCCGTCTTTTTCCGAAAGAATGATCTTTTCCATGGCGGGCCACTCTATATTAAAGAGCGGATCGTTCCACCGAATCCCTCTTTCCGCCGCCGGGGTGTAAAATTCCGATACCTGGTACAGCACTTCAGTATCATCGGCAAGCGCCATATAGCCATGGGCAAAGCCTTTCGGGACATATACCATCGTGTCTGAACGATCGCCCAGTTCAATGCCGTACCATGATGAATACGTGGGGGAACCGGGTCTCAGATCGATCATCACGTCATACACCGCCCCTCGGATACAACGCAGAAGTTTCGCTTCGGAATGCGGAAAAACCTGATAATGCATTCCCCGAACGGTGCCTTTCAGCCGGCTGCAGGCCGTGTTGGCCTGCACCATCTCGGTCTCAAGGCCGTGAAACGCGAATTCCTTTTTGCACCAGGCGCGTGCGAACGACCCTCGTTCATCTTCATGCTTCTGGAATCGAACGACATACGCACCTTCAAGGGGGAGCTTGTCGAAAATCATGCGGCCTTCTCTCTGTAACCGATACCGGCGTAGCGTTGCACGGTGTTCTTTTCCAACATTCTTCTGCCGTCCACTACCAGGGGTTGGATTTTTTTACCCGCGATCATCTCCGGCACCCTGGAAAACTCCTCCCACCGCGTCAGCAGTACGACGGCATCGACATCGTCCACGACCGACGCCAGCGTGTCATGATAGGAAATTTGCGCGTCTCCGAACAATTTTTGAGCTTCATGCCGCGCCACCGGATCGAATGCACGGATATCGGCACCTTCAGCCTGAAGGCCCTGGATAACGGGAATGGCCGGAGATTCTCGCATGTCATCGGTATTCGGTTTAAAGGCCAGCCCCAGTATTGCCACACGGAGACCTTTGAGACTTGCAAAGTTTTCTCTGAGAATATTGAGAATCTGGTCAGGTTGCGACCGGTTTACCCGGATCGCCGCATCGAGGAGAGACATGGGTTGCCCCACATGCCTGCCGTGGGCGATGAGCGCCTTGACGTCCTTGGGAAAACAACTTCCGCCAAACCCGCAGCCTGCCTCGAGATAGGTGGTGAAAACGGGCGTGATGCGTTGTCCGTCGGAAAGAATGGGACTCAACCGTTTGTCAAGGTGTACGCCCCGCATCACTTCGACCACATCGATGTCCCCCAGAGCCGTGCATAGATTTCCGATTTCATTTGAAAAGGATATCATTGTCGCCAACAGGGAATTGGCCGTGTATTTGATCATCTCGGCGGTCTTGCATGACGTTCTGATCTTATCCACGTCGGTGAAGGGGCGGTAGAGTTCCGCAAGACAATCGATACTCCGTTCATCGATGCCGCCCATGACGATACGGTCGGGATTCATGAAATCCTCTACGGCGTCGCCTTCCCGCAGGAACTCCGGGTTCATCCCCAAGCCGAATGCGCTGCCCGCGCGTTTGCCCGAGGCTTCCTCCACAACCGCACGGACCACTTCATCCGTTGTGCCCGGAACCACGGTGCTCTTCACCACGATCACGTGATAACCATTCTTGTTCCGCAACACCGTTCCGATCTCTGCCGCGGCCGCCTTGATGTAGGAAAGATCGATATTGTCTCCGTCGAACGGGGTGCCGACGGCGATGATCGACAGCTGGGTGGCGCAAACAGCTTCCGTAAGGTCCGCCTGGGCCCTCAGGTTTTTACCGATATTTTTTCTGAGCAGGGTTTCAAGCCCGCGTTCGTAGATGGGAGGGATACCGCGGTTGATCTGTTCGATCTTGACCGGATCCATATCCACACAGATCACACGATGCCCCTTTTCGGCCAGGCAAACACCCGATACGAGTCCGACATACCCAGTACCGATGATGGAAATATCCATATCAGGCATCCTCCGCAGTTTGATTACCGGCATACCACATCAACATTCGCTTGAGCCCTTCATCCAGATCGATGCCCGGGGCGTATCCCAATTCATGGCGTGCTTTTTCGATGATGGGGCATCGGCGGTTGGGATTATCGGTCAGGTAGCTCTTATCATCACTTTTACGATGATCCACCTGTCCGGAATATCCGAAAAGTTCACTGCCTAAATCCGCCATCTTACGGGCCAGTTCCCGGATGGATATTTCCGGTTGGGAGACGCCTATATTATAAGCCTCTCCGGGTCGCCCTTCAACAAGGATTTTAAAATATCCGATAATGGCATCCGCCACATAACAGAATGTCCTTGTGGGCGCGCCGTCCGACAACAGGACAATATCCTCTCCATTCAATATATTCCTGGCAAAATCAGGTAGAACGCGTCGGTCGGAGATCTTGAGACCGGGCCCATAGTTGTTGAACGGTCTGGCAATTTTGATGGGAAGGAGATGTTCCCTGGCAAAATTGACCGAAAGCGTTTCGCCGAAGCGCTTGGATTCGTCATAACAGGCGCGCGGACCGGTGCAGGAAACCTGGCCGGGGTAGGTTTCAGGCGTCGGAATGTTTTCAGGCGTAGGATCGCCATAGATTTCACTGCTCGAAAAAAACAAGAACCCTTCGACGGCATTGTTCACGCTTTTTTGATGCAGACAATACTCCAGAAGTCGCCGGAGTCCGTTGACATTCGCATCGATTGTCTCGATCGGATGCAAGCGATAATAGATGGGAGACGCAATCGAAGCGGCATGAATGATGTATTGAAAATCCGGCATGTCGTCCGGCAGAGGCCCGGCAATATCATGCTTGACCAGTGTCAGGGAGGGATCCTGCGACAAGTCCTCCAGCCAGCGGGGAACGCCCCGGATATAATTGTCATAGACGGTAAGCGCGATAGTGCGATCCAAAGAAGTCCCCGCGTTCCATGCGAGAATGGCCTGGACGAGGTAATAGCCCAGAAATCCGGCGCCGCCCGTAATGAGAATCTTTTTCCCGCCGAGCTTGCGGAATTCGTTCTTCAGGCCTTCTTTGATGTAGACAAGATCCTTCTCGACGATTTCCCGATCATTTTTCATCTGCTGCATCATCTTACCAGACCTTCCACGGAGGTTTTCCACTTTTCCACAATTTTTCCAGCTCCATTTTATCCCGTAAGGTATCCATCGGCTGCCAAAATCCTTTGTGGCGAAAAGCAGCCAGTTCTCTCTCTTCAGCCATTTTTTCCATCGGGGCTCTCTCCCAAACGGTATCGTCGCCATCGATATAATCGATCGCACCGGGTTCCAGGACGAAAAATCCACCATTCACCCAGGCCCCGTCTCCCTGGGGTTTTTCCCGGAAAGCCTCGATTTTGTCCTCTCCATGCATCAGCTTGAAGGCCCCGAATCTTCCCGGGGGCTGAACAGCGGTCAGTGTCCCGGTTACCTTTTGAGATTTGTGGAAAGCGATCAGCTCGGTTATGTTGAGATCGGTCAGACCATCTCCATACGTAAAACAAAATGTTTCATTGCCGATGTATTCCCTGACGCGCTTGAGCCTTCCGCCGGTCATGGTATGTTCACCTGTATCCACCAGCGTAACCTGCCAGGGGTCGGCATCCGTTTTATGCACCTGCATGCTGTTTTTGGTCATATCGAAGGTGACATCCGACGAATGGAGGTAGTAGTTCGCAAAATACTCCTTGATATATAACCCCTTGTATCCCAGGCAAATGATAAATTCATTCAATCCGTAATGTGAATAGATTTTCATGATGTGCCAGAGGATCGGTTTCTCTCCGATAGCAACCATGGGTTTGGGTTTAATGCCTGTTTCCTCCGAAAGACGGGTACCGAATCCCCCAGCCAAGATAACGACTTTCATGTCCTCATCCTTATATTTCGCGTTTGAAATCCTTGATTGTTCAGATCATATCGATCGATGTCATATTATTCGGTCACATCGCGCCGCTGCCCCGTAGAACAACGGGTATGGTTTTGAATATAATTTTTAAATCCAAAAAGATAGACCACGTCTCGATATATTTCAGATCGAGCTCGAGCCATTTGGAAAACGGCAGGCTGCTGCGTCCGCTGACCTGCCACAGACAGGTCAGGCCGGGCTTGACGCTGAATCGTTTGCGCTGAATGCCGCGATCGAAAAGGTCGACATCTCTTATCGACATCGGACGCGGTCCGACAAGGCTCATCGTTCCGCCCAATACGTTAAACAACTGAGGCAACTCGTCCATACTGGTCCGGCGGATAATTCGACCGACCCGGGTCACCCGGGGATCGTTGGCAATCTTGAATATAGGCCCCTCCGCTTCATTCAGATGCTCGATTTCCTTTAATTTCTCCTCGCTTCCCACGTACATGGAGCGAAATTTCAGCATCTTGAACCGCCGCTTTCTCAGGCCTATCCGCTGTTGAACGAAGAATACCGGGCCGGGAGAGTCAAATTTGATGGCGATCGCGATACACGTCATCAGGGGTATCAACACAGGCATCATTACGGCAACAATTCCCACATCGATCAAGCGCTTCAGAAAAAGCTTGCCCTCATCGAGTGCAACGGGCTCCAGCGTCAGCAATGGAATGCCATCCAATTCCATAAGACTCACCCGCGCAACCTCGAGATCGTATAAATCGGCCATGATTCTCAATTTGATGCCCTCTTCCTCGCAGGCATGGGCAATGGATTCGACATCTCCGATGAGTGTGCGCGGAACGGCTAGAATAACCTCGTCGATGACATTCTGTTTTAATACCTTGCCGATATCTTCTACCGTTCCCAAAACCGACGCCCCTAACACCCTGGAGCCTACCCAGTCAACCTGTGGGTCGAGATACCCGACAATATCGATGGCCCAGTCGGTTTTTTCGCGCAGCACCTCGGAAAGCTGCGCCGCACGGGCACCGGTGCCGATAATCAGGACTTTTTGATAATTCTCGCCTCTTTTCAACGTGCCGCGAAAATAAGCGATAATGATAAATCGGTCTAACACGAGGAGCAGGAATACCAGGGCGGTAAAATTGATCACAACGAAACGACTGACATATTTCATCTTCATGATGAAAATGAAACCGAGAAGCCCTGTAATCGTCGCCGCCACACTGATAAAAACCGCCCAGGCATATTTCATTACCGTCATCCGCCGCGGCGACGAATAGGCGTTAAAATACGACAGATGAAAAAGCATCAGCGCAAGAATCATGGGCAACAGTGACATATGCGAGAGCAGATTGGCGGGAGCATTGCCCATCACCAGGAACCTCAATGCGTAGGCCGAAAAAAATGCCACCATCGTCGCGGCGATGTCGAGCATCAACAAACTTCGTTGGAATTGTTTTGATTTATCCTCAAACATTTAACCGCTTCCTTCTTTTTATTGGCAATGGATCGGACGGGCTGTTGTCGCTCAACTCAATTGACTGCCTGCCGAAACAGCTCCGCATGGTCAATGCCGCCGAATTATCGTCGCTAACCTATTGAAATTTATTTAAATTTATTACAAAAAGACGACTTTCGCACCGACAGGCGTCTCTTTCATACCGACCAAAATCGGGCGCGGTCCGGTATCATCGATGCTTGCCGCACGGTTTAGCGATTGGGAATGTAATTTCTATCAAAAGACGTCTTTTTGGCAGCTTCGCCCCTTTTCACGCTGCCAAGAATTTTATCCCGGCCAATCAGCGTAAGCATTTCTTTGACATTCTCCGGCGGCATCACGCCATAGTCTATCACCATCAACGATCCGCCGGCGTCTCCCATTTCATTCATCCCGCCGCCGTTTACAAATGGCGCTGAATCAAGAATAACAGTATGATTCTCGTAGGAAGAAACCAGTTCATCAATCAATCTGCTCATTTCCGTTGAATGGGCGCTGTCTTTGGACAGGATATACATTTGTCCGTTATCGATTTTATGCAGCTTCTCGCGGCACAGGACGTTGCCGGTAAAATATTCGCTCAGACCGACCACGCTCCCTATTCCAAAAAGGTCATGAAGCTGCGGCTGACGCAAATCACAATCGATCATCAATGTTTCTTCCGGCCCCTCGCATGTCATTAATATCGATCGCCTGATCCGAGATGAAGAAGGATACACCATCAATGTTCGGAATAATTTGAAACACTCCGCCTCGATTGAATCCGACGTCAGGAGAAAAGCTATTTTCGGATTCATAGAATTTTCATAATTTCCGCCGTGATTTTTAGTCCGAGAGGATAACGGATATTCACGCACCTGCGCGTTCGAAACCTCAGGATCATTATCGGAAGACGGCCTATGCTTGACCGACCGCTCTTTTGCCGTGTTGATCGCGTTCTTGAGCTGTGTTTTTACGCCCTGTATTTTTTCCGGTTCGACCTTTGTGGGAGGCAGTCTGTCAAAGGGTTTGTTTTTTTTGCCGGCAGCCTGAGAAGCATGTTGATTTTTTGCTTCGGCGTCGTTGAGATTGCGTTTGATAAGAACAGGATCGAAAGGGTGGAAATGGCGGTCATCTCCTTCATTTTCGACAGTGGGAAGGGAAGCGGAGACATCGCCCGGAGAATCATCAGGGAAGGATTGGGGACCATCTACAATTTTCGAATGACGCATATCGCCTTGCCCTACGTTCAATATATTTTTCATCAAGCTCTTTTTCATCATTCGAATTCCATTCGGTGTCAGCTTCCACTTCATGGCAGATCCCTTCAAAGCAATAATGGTACATGTTTTAATTGATCAGGGTCGCCTTCGTTTCGACAGGATACCCTGCTATGACCTGATGAAAGAACATGATATCACCCTCCTGCAGAAAATATATTTACTTAGTGTCCATCCATAAACGGTTATTTTGCTC
>AMWB02027684.1_pt1 | contig 12232 bp, 7 predicted proteins | sample 200311 | NCBI WGS metagenome assembly AMWB02 (sample SAMN02737377, study PRJNA173069) | bioreactor metagenome | biome: anode biofilm in microbial fuel cells | place: USA: California | collected 2010-12-16 | reverse complement strand
CCCGAGCCGTAAGCGGCCATCTGCGAAAACCTGACCCTGTCTTCCGGCTTCGTCTTGTGTTCCATAGCTACATTTAATTCAGCCATAATCCAATGTTTTGTATCAGTCTTTTTTATTATTGATCAATAATAAATCACCACTTCAGCCGGAATCTCTCTCACCGTTATCTCCTTTTCACTGAACTCTTTAATCTTCTTCCCGTTAACTATTACTTTCGCAGGAAGCTCCGATCCATTGAAATTCCTGATTTGTATGCCATTTTCCGGCAGATCGGCGTCGCCGGTAACAGAAAAGCGATATTTACTCTTTTCCTTGATGACCGAATATGAAATATCCCCATAATACGTCGGAAGGTTTTCAACCGACATTCCGCCCGGGGCATCGATCCAATCCTGGTAAAGTGCAGCAGCAAGGACCAGCGATTGATCATATTCATTTTCATACACGAACATCGAACGGATGGCGTTCAGAAAATCGCTTCCGCACCAGGTATGCGGCATATCGCCGATGTAACCCGGGTGCCGGTCGTCGTTCCACACCACCTCGGCCCAATGATTAAATCCTTGCGGACGTTGATCGCTGAGGAAGAATTCGATCAGCTCATGGGCTCTTTCCGGCTGGTCGAGAATGATGAATGACCCGATAAGCCTGTTTTCATAAGGGGTATAGTTGATCCAGTACAGCTGGCCGTCGCGCCGGTTTTTAAAAAATTCGTAATATTTATTAAATGTGTTATAAACCTGGGGTTTTGGAAGATTATGCAGTTCATTGCAGGGGGTCAGTGCGATGGTCGTCGAAGTGGCGTCAAAATCTCCCAGCTCAACACAGCCCGGGATATAATCAATCCCTTTGTATTTCATAGCCAGGTTCAGGGAATTGTAAAGGTTTTTTTTAAATGTATCCCTTGTAACGGCTATTTTGCTGTAATTCTCTTCTTCTCCCAGTATTTTCTGAATCTCGGCCGCATCTTTCAGGCCTTTCATGATAAAAAAATCATCCCAGTAAGAGTGCATTGGCTTGGCCGAATATCCCTCATGGCTTATGGATTCGGGAACGAGACCGTAAATGGCGCGCAGGCTGTCATTCCCGTTTTTGTAATAGTCTGTCGATCGTTGCGCGATCAATTCTTCAATGTACCCGACAACCTTGAGGATATTCTTATTTTGTGACCTCAAAAAGGCTGTATCTTTTGTAAAATTGAAGTATTCGCGGATGAGATAAATGAATTGGCCGTGACTGTCGTTCTCCGGTACCGGGTCAGGTCCGCGGAAATCAACCACACAGGGCACTTTGCCGTTTTCATACAAATGTGCCGAATACCAATCGATGAAATCTTTCACTTCTGGTACAATGCCTGATTTGAGCAGGGCTGATGAGGTAAGGGCGCCATCCCTGATCCAGCTGCGTTCATACGACCTGGAACCGGGCTGGATACCGGCCTTGTCGCGGTTGATCAGAACATAGACCAGGTTACTTTTATAGGTGTCGATGATCTTTGCAGCAGATACCGGAAGATTGAATTTAATGTGGTCCACTTTCCTTTTCCAGAAATTCAGCTCATCGGCACATTCCATGGAAATGCTTACATCACTGATATAATCTTTCGCAGGTTGATTTCCATAAAAAGGCACGACGACGTAAAAGCCATCCATCTCGCCCGGATTAAGCTGAATGGCGTACTTGATGATACCGCTGGCCATGTTGTCCGGATCGGTCGCATAGTTTTTCCCCGGCATTATTCCTTTCCGGATGAAATCCACCGGGTTTCCTTCATCAAATGCCGAAGCGCCAAATGTTTCATACCGGCCTGTCGTCATCACGGTTTTATCATCAACCCTGATCATGCCATGGCTTTCCTCCGCGATATCATGGATCTTTCCGGCACCACCGGTCAGGTTCAGCCACTGATAGTAAGGATTGACCTGGAACGGTCTGATTAGTAGGTAAAGCTCAAATGAAACCGGCTTTTCGGAAATATTTTCGAAGGCGTACCGGATATTGAGATTTGAGCTTTTATTCGCTTCGCCGGTTGAAATCACGGCCGTGAACAATTTAATGTCTCGGCAATCCCAGGTAACATTGGGCAAAAACATGTAATTGCTGTCATTCCCGCCATGCTTCAGCGATTGGGACGCTTTCACATTGCTCCAGTTGAACAGTGAATCCCCGATCTTTATCATCGGTTCAATGGAAAAAAGTCCCTTGTCTACTTCCACCATCCCGTCTTCACTGATCATGGCTTCTTTCACATCGTTATTGACCCCGGTAATGGTCCAGTAAGTAGCTTGTTCAAGGAAGGAGCGGGGAAAATTGCCTACCCGGGAATTCTTCGCGGCATAAATCAGGAAATCGTTTGGTGTTAGTGAATTTTTTATGGTAAGAAATCTGATTTCGTTGATCCCGAACCATTTCTTTTCATGGCTTTTGGTCAGGTCTATTTTAAGATATTGTGCTTCTGCCTCGGGCAACCGGATGAAGCTCGATTCAGTCCTGTTTGAGGTCACCGAATAAACCTTTTCCCAGGTCTTCGCGTCGTTGGAAAGCAAAATATCAAATCCTTCAGCATAACGCCCTTTCATCCAGTCGATCATCAACCCGCCAAATTCCCTTCTGGTCCTGAAATCAAAAATAACGTACTGGCCGGCAGTGCTGCTGGCTTCCCAGCCCGAATTAACGGAGTTATCCTGCATGTATTCAGGTGAATGACCATCAAGATAGGTGTTCACATAAATGCGCGGAACAGGGTAAATATGAGTTTCAGGCGGTAAAGGCTCAAATTTCAGGTCATCCAGCCAGATGGTCCCTTTACCCCCCACATAGGATGCGATGGTAAATTCAATCCGGTCGATCCGGTGGAGGTTCTGGTCGGTCGTCGGCCCCCAGGCAAACGCGATATGCCTTTTCTTGATCCTGATCTTTTTCCACTCTTCAGGAAAATCGTAATTCCGGTTATTCACCCACCAGACATTGTTTCCGGTGCTGTCGATGAATTTGAACTCGAAATTATTGGCCGGGGAATCGGCTTTCAGCCAGAAGGTGAATTCATAATTGTCAGGCAGGTCGATGGGAAATAACTTCTGTATGCCGCCATAGCCGGTCCCTTTGGTAAAATCATAATCGAAGCGGATGGCATTGCCGGTGATGCCGGTTGCAGTGTCCATCTTGACATTTACCCCGTCTGATTTATTGAAATTCCATCCGGTGATGGATTCAAATTCATCAAGGGATTTTTGTTGAGCATGACAAATAATTCCCGCACCGGATATTAATAATATTATAAGGATGGTCCTCTTACATATTCTTTTCATAAATACAGATATTTTAGTCTCACAGATTGCCACAGATTTAAACCACAGATCTACACAGGAAGGAATTGATAATTAGTGGAATCTGTGATTGTAATCTGTGATCATCTGTGAGAAAAACAATCATTTCAAATATTCAAATCCCAATTTCACCAATCCATCCTGAATAATCTTATCATTCATCATATAATCCCAAACCATTCCGGTCCTGAAATTCTCGATCATGATCAGCATCGGTCCCTGGTCTATGCCTATATAATCGTTATCAAACCAACCCGCCGTTAAATTGAACGAATCATAAAATCCGTATTTCCCCCATAGTTTATTGCCGTATTTTTCAATCATATTTCGTGCTGTCGGGATCACAATTTCCGGTGCAAAAGGAAGCGATGATAAGGGACCGTACGGAGCTATCGTCCCGTCATCAAAATAGTTGTAATCCGGACCGCTGGTCCCTCTTCCGGCATAGCCGAGAAATTTTTTATCGTCAAAATTGTACTGATCGGTCGGGCCATCACAGGCCGTGATCCCCCAGCAAAGCGAATCGTAACCAACCCAGCCGTAAGGGTTATCTACAGCGTATTGCCGTTGGGTATAAGTTGCACGTCGGGAATTCTCGAAATAATCGATCCCTTTTTGTTCCATATACCGGTCGGCCAAACCGCGGCAATCAATAAAAGCCTGTGTGAACTGGTGCCCGAACAGTGGTGGAAAAACCACATGGGAAAGGCCTTCGTAAGGGGTTTGCCATTTGTAGGAGCTTAACCAGGCCTCATAGCTCTTCTCAACATTCTTCATGCCGGATCCGGCGGCCAGGACATAGAGCAGCAAAGCCTCGTTATAACCGGTCCATCCCCAGTCGTGCAGACCCTTTTCAGGAGTCCAGCCCATCGAAATTGTGCGGGCAAACCGTCCCGTGTCGGGCATTACCACGAAATCCCATTCAATCCGGTCCAGCAAACGATCAGCGACCTGCCGGATCTGCTTTTCGGTCTCATTGTCCAGGTTGTAAAAATTCCGGGCAAAAATGACGCCCATCATGAGCAGACCGGTGTCAATGGTTGAAAGCTCGCAGTTCCAGGTGCGGGTTCCCGAGTCCATCGCCAGGAAATGGTAGTAAAAACCTTTATAGCCGGTCACATTTTTAGCATCGCTCTGGACTGAATTTGCAAAGAAATTCATGATGTCCAGGGTGATCTGTGCTGCCTCTTCGCGTGAGATCCATTTTCTTTCCGCTCCTATCGCAAAACAGGGTATCCCAAAGCCTGTCGAAGCAATGCTGGCCGGTGCCCATATAGCCGTCCGGTCTTTGACAATGCCCCATTGCGGGTGATGTTCATTCAGAAAAAATAGGAACGTCTTTTGCTGGATTGAATCGAGCATTTGTTCATCGATTGCGGTTAAAGGATAGGCAATTTTGCCACGGGATTTAAATTCGGTTTGACACGGCTGATTACATGCAGTAAATATGAGCAGGCTGCATAAAATGGTCTGGATAATTTTCATGGAGTCAGGATTTATTTCCTTTATCAAAGTTATGCAAATAATGATAAACAGAAAAGGTATTAAATCATCCCTGGTTCCTTGCGTAATTATGTGAACATTTCTTCTGAGCCAGGTTGTTCAGCAAGATTACAGGAAAATTAAAAGAAGATATAGACGGACAATATGTTGTTGATTAAACGACAATATTTAGTAATTTAGACCAATTATCAATGTTTTTCGTTATATACTCATGAAAATAAGGAAGAAACGAGACAGGTTTAACCCGGGGAAAAGCAACTTGTTTGAATCCCTTGTCGCCGCCTTTTTGCTGGTATTATTCAGCCTGGTGATCATCGCCGGGATATTGTCTTACAACCGGTTAAACCAAATCACCCAAATAGTAAAAAGCAGTGTCAGGCCCGACAGGGTCCTCATCCTGGTAAAAGAGATCAATTATAATTTATCGGAAGCCGAAAACTGTGTAAAATCATTTTCACTGACACGCAGCGAAGATTATATTGTCAGGTTCTATGAACTGACGGAAAACACCGGGGAAAAATTTGATGAGCTGGAAAACCTGGTCAATGAAAGGAGAACACTGGTGCCTTATATCGATACCCTGAACCAGCTTGTTGGAGATAAGTTCACCATTCTTGACCGACTTCTCAGCGTTCTGGATGAATACAGGGTACAGCAGGCCATGCAGCAGGTGGTGGAAAGTATTAAGGAAGAAGAGTTAGCACAAATAGCCGCTGGTAAGGAAGCGGAATCAGCCGTTATCGACACTTCATCTGCTTCAAAATCCAGGAAAAAAGACAATTTTTTCTCCCATCTTTTTAAGAAAAAAAATAAAAAAAATGAAGAAGCCCAGGATTCGATTGAAGTTCCGGGAAAAAAGGATATGACATTATCGCTTGATCAGATCAATGAAAAAGTTGGCCGGGTCAGGAATGAAGTTGTTTCAAAGGATCTGAGAGAAAGGCAGGAAGAGTGGGAACTCCTTCAGCAGGACAAAATAGTTATGGAAAAGATCAGGGTTTTACTGACTTTTCTTGAAGAAAACGAAAAAGCCAACCTGTTAAAACATGCACAGGAAGCTGAAAACAAAGCCGGCGAGTTAAGGCTGATCACCATTGCCTTCGGCGTTGTTGCTTCAATGTTCATCATCCTGGCAGGTCTTGTGGTGTATCATTATATCAAAAGAAATAATGAATACAGGAGCATCCTTGAAAAAGCCCGGAAAGATGCCGAGGAACTGGCCAAAGCCAAGGAACTTTTCCTGGCCAACATGAGCCATGAGATCAGGACCCCGATGAATATCATCTCCGGTTTCCTTGACCAGGTCTTACAGGGCGATCTGAATACCGGACAGCGCGAGCAGCTATCGATCATCAGAAAATCGTCTGATCATCTGCTTCGGCTGTTGAACGACCTGCTTGATCTTTCCCGGCTGCAGGCCGAACGGCTTAGTTTATCCGAAACCAATTTCAGCCCGGAAGACATCATCCTCGAGATCAGGCAATCCTTCGAACCATCGGCCAGGGAAAAGAATATCCGGATCATGGTTGAGATCGGACAAGGGTTCCCTCCGGTTATTTACGGTGATTCGCTCAGGCTGAGGCAGATTCTTTTCAACCTTGTTGGCAATGCCGTAAAATTCACTGATCAGGGTGAAATTACCATCAAAGCATACCTGCGGAAAATTTCGGAAGAAGAAATCCACGTAGTTTACCAGGTCATTGATACCGGGATCGGCATTGCTGAAAATGAACTGCAAAAAATTTTCGGTGTATTTGATAAAGGCATGATCATACCGGGAATAAATGCGGAAGGTGCGGGTCTTGGATTAGCCATTACCAGGAAACTGGTGGAATTGCAACAGGGGCATCTCCGTGTTGAAAGCAAACCGGGCGAAGGCTCCGTTTTCACGGTTGAAATTCCTTACCGGGAAAAGCAGGATGTATCTGGCGTGCAACCCTCCCTGATAAAGGATGACAAACCATTCGGCAACCTGAACATATTGGTGGTTGACGATGATGAATTTAACCGCCGGCTTGCAAAAACGATCCTTGAAAAATATGGCGGACTGGTTGCCGAAGCCGGGAGTGCAGAAGAAGCAATATCAATGATCCAAAACCTTTTATATGACCTTGTACTCATGGATATCCGCCTGCCGGGCATGAAAGGCCCTGAAGCGGCCCGGGAAATCAAAAAGATCGGAAAAAGCTCAGGGAAAGCCATCCCGGTCATTGCTGTCAGTGCAGCTATCAACGAAGGAGAACCGGAGAAATATGATCAGGATGGTCTCGATGATTTCATCATGAAACCTTACCGTGAGGAAACACTGGTGGGTATAGTCATTAAATATTGCCCTGAACGATCTGAAAATCTGGATTATGACCTTGAACCGCTGAGAAAAAGCAGCAACGGCAATGATAAATTCTTTCGTGAAATGGCCGGCTTATTCATCCGGGATACCGGCAACGGACTCGAAGCCATCCGGGGCCATATTGAAAACAAGGAATGGGAACAGGCCGGCGAACTTGCCCATAAGCTGATCTCGCCCTGCAGGCATCTTAAAGCGGAAAAACTGAGCGGACTATTGAAACGACTGGAAAGGATGAGAATCGAAAAAGGACCGGTGCCTTCCGTCCATGAAATACTGGAGGAAGCCATGACTGAATTTGAAAAAATTGCAAAGGATATAACAATAACAATAAAACTATAGACATCTCAGGTTATGCAATCCGAACAAATGAAAATTTTCGTCGTGGAGGATAATGAATGGTACAACCGTTTACTTGTCCATCATATCAATATGAATCCTGATTTTGAAGTCAGGGGCTTCCTTTCCGGAAAAGAACTGCTGAATAACCTGAATGATTCACCCGATGTGATCACGCTGGATTACAGGTTGCCCGACATCAAAGGTTCTGATTTGCTAAAAAAGATCAAGGACTATGATGAGTCGATTGAAGTGATCGTCATTTCAGAACAGGATGATATCCAGGTTGCGGTTGATCTGCTGAAAGAAGGCGCTTTTGATTACCTGGTCAAAAATGATCAAATCCAGACACGGCTTCACAGCACCCTGAATAAGATCAATAAAAGCTCAGGATTGAAAAAGCGGATCCAGGTCCTGGAAAAGGAAGTGACCAGCAAATACGGTTTTGAAAAGGTGATCGTCGGAAAAAGCCCGGCTGTGCAGAAAATTCATGAATTGGTCCAAAAAGCGGCAACAAGCAATATCACCGTGGTAATCACCGGTGAAACAGGCACCGGGAAGGAAGTGGCAGCCAAAGCGATCCATTTTCATTCATCCCGGAAAAACAAGCCTTTTGTACCGGTGAACATGAGTGCGATCCCTTCCGAACTGTTCGAAAGCGAATTTTTTGGTCATGAAAAAGGAGCGTTTACAGGAGCGGTTGTTCGCAGGAAAGGCAAGTTTGAAGAAGCTGACGGAGGAACATTATTTCTCGATGAAATCAGCGAAACCGACCTGAATTTTCAGCCGAAACTGCTGCGGGCAATACAGGAAAGGGAAATCACGCGGATTGGGAGCAATGAGCTGGTTAAATTTGATTGCCGCATCATCGTGGCATCTAACCGGAATATCCAGGCTGAAGTAAAGAAGGGAACGTTCAGGCAGGACTTGTTCTACCGCCTGTTCGGATTACCAATTGAGCTTCCACCTCTTCGTGAACGCGACCACGATGTCCTGATCCTGGCCCGGCATTTTATAACAGCCTTCTGCAAGGAAAACCAAATCCCTGAAAAACAATTCACCGATGAAGCCACGGCAAGATTGCTCAGTTATTCGTGGCCCGGCAATATCCGCGAGCTGAAATCTGTTATCGAACTCGCCATTATCATGTCTTCGGGAGAAAACCTCAAAGCATCCGATATCATGTTCAGCAATTCGGATGTGCTGAATGAAGTCCTGACGGAAGAAATGTCGCTCAGGGCTTATGCCCGGAAAATCCTGGCTTTCTATATGAACAAATATAACCGGAATATCCCGTTGATTGCCCAAAAGCTGGATATTGGCCAGGCAACGGTATACCGTATGCTCAAAGAATGATCACCGGTCTTTCGGTATCAAATTGAGAATTTCTCATTCATTTTGATTTCTCCAGTTTTCACCTACTTCTTTGAAAACCCAGGCCAGAAAAGGATTTGTAAATAATGACCATTTGGCACTGATTTGGTATGGACGTTCTTAATTAAAAATTAAGGAGGACTAACTATGAATACTACAAAAAATTATAAGACGATTCCGTTAATCTGGGCAGTCATCATTGCACTGATCATTGCCGTAGCGGCTGCAGTGATTATCTATGTTCAATATGATCAGCATCAGAAATATATTGCGGCAAACGAAGACATGATTAAGGCCAATGAAAACCAGGTTTTATCGGCTTTTGAGCGAATTGAAGCAAACCTGGCCAGTATCAGGGAAAAGGAAAGTTTGATCCGGCAGGATTTAACGTCGCCTGAAAATTACGGTAACCAGGGACCGGAAGAGAGGATTCAGCATGAAATTGAATTTATCCAGCACCTGATGGATGAAAATAATGCGCTGATCTCAGACCTCTACCAGCGAATCGAAGAAAAGGATTCACGGCTTACTAAATATGAAGGAACCTTAAGGGATTATAAGACCAGGATCAGCCAGTACCAATCGGATCTGGACAAGTTGTTTGCTGAAAATAAGTCGCTCCAGGTCAGCCTGGAAGAAACAACGATGGCAAAGAATATGCTGACCGCCAAAGTGGATACCCTGAATGAGGATATTGCACAGAAAGCCGTTGAAATTGAGAATCAGAAATTAAAGGTTATCGAAAGGGATAATGCCCTGAACACAGCGTATTACGCCATTGGGCCATATAAGGAACTGCGCGATAAGAATATCATACAAAAAGAAGGCGGATTCCTTGGCATTAACCGGGTGAAAACCCTGACGGGCAATCCTGATCCGACTTTGTTCCAGCAGGTAGACATCCGTGAAATCAGGAAGATCCCGGTGTTCGCAAAAAGCTGGGAAATTGTGAGTGGTCAGGATCCCTCATCGTATGAAAAAGAATACATCAACGAAAACCTGGAATGGATCACCATTACTGATCCTGAAAAATTCTGGAAAAAATCAAAATACCTGGTCATCGTCATCCGTGAGAAGAACGCTGATGACCTTGCATTCTCCAGGTAATCTTTATAACCTCCCGGGTGGCGGGTAAAATCCGCCACCCGCTTTTTTTTTGAGATGGCATCTCAATTTACCGGCAAAAAGTCTCGAAAGACAGGATTTAAGCCACTTTCCATGAGTGAAATGTAAAAAATGAGATGGCATCTCAATTTTCTGTATAAAAGCTCCAGATTGCACTATTTAAACCACTTTTCAGGGACCGCAGGTTTAAAATGAGATGGCATCTCATTTTAATTTTTTTTTACTTTTAACTTCGAAAATCAGACATCGATTAGATGTCTTATCAAACCTAATTTCTCCTAAAATGTACAAGCCAGTCTATTTCTTAGCCCTGATCTTTATGTTGTTTTCAATCCAATCCTTCAGCCAGTGCGGCGCCATAGGTATGATTGGCGAGTTTAACGGGTGGGCCGATGATTTATTTTTGGAACAGGATTCGCTTAACCCTGAACTGATGAACACCTCTGTGACATTTGATGCATCAAATGACAATAATTTGGATGGGATCGTAGAAATGAAATTTCGCCAGGATTCGTCATGGGTAATCAACTGGGGTTCAGTGGATTTTCCTGAAGGTACTGGCGCACAAAATGGTCCCAATATCCCCGTGCCTTACGGAGATTATTACGTGACCTTCAACTGTGTGACTGGTCATTACCTATTCTCACTGAGTTGCGGAGAGATAAGCATGATGGGTGAATTCAACGACTGGACGAACGATATTGTGATGACCCGGGATAACGATAGTTCTTACATTTACAGGGCATCAGTTATATTTTCGCAGGAACATGACCTTTATCCGGATGGAAATATTGAGTTGAAATTCAGAGCAGACGGCAACTGGGATAAAAATTGGGGAGGAACCGGTTTTCCTGCTGATATTGCCGTATTTAATGGCCCATCGATCATCGTGCCTTATGGATACTATGCCGTGTCATTTAATTGCATGACCCTTGAGTACATTTTTATTAATACCTCATCTGTGGATGAAAAAGTGAAGAATAGTCAAATTGCAATCCTCCCCAATCCGTTTCATCAGGAGGTCAAGATCGAATATACAATTCTTACTTCAAGCCAGGTTTCGCTGGTTATTCTTAATTCAACCGGACAACAGATCACAAAATTAACGAATGAAAGGCAAATGCCGGGAGTATACCAGGCAAGCTGGAACGCCGAAGGATTCCCCGGCGGCATGTATTTCTACCACCTGACAATGGATGAAATGGTTCTTTCAGGAAAAATGTTGTTGCAGGACTGATCACTATATTTGTTCTGATAAATAGATACTTTCTATCATTCTCATATCCTGATAAATAAACTTTCGTTTAATTTTTTTTCTTTTTTCATAAACAAAAATTTTAATCAGTTGTTTTTAAATCATTGATTGACGAAATGTCAATTCATGAATCAAAAAAACTTTGTTTGAAATTATAGTATAAATCTTAACATTGAAAAAAATGAAAAATCTGTTTATCTCTCTTTTAATGATCGCAATTTCAGCTATTTCACTTAATGCCCAAACTTTAAATGTCGATGTGGCAAAATCGAACCTGAAATGGCATGGCAAGAAAGTCACTGGTGAGCATTATGGTCATATCAGTCTGAAATCTGGAACTTTAGAGATTAAAGACAATATGATCGCCAAAGGAAAATTCGTGATCGATATGAACAGCATCACCAACACTGATCTTACTGATCCGGGTTATAATGCGAAACTTGTCGGCCATCTGAAATCCGATGATTTCTTCGGTGTGGCCAAACACCCGGAAGCCGTGATCGAGATCGTGAATAGCACCCCGTTCGTTAATAACGAATCCACAGTAGAAGCAAAGCTGACCATCAAGAACATTACCCACCCCATCACCTTTAAAGCAAAGAAAGAGGGTAAAACATACGTTGCCGATCTCGTGGTCGACCGGTCAAAATATGACGTCAGGTACGGGTCAGGTTCATTCTTTGATAACCTGGGCGATAATATGATCTATGATGATTTCGAAATGAGTGTCAGGCTTGAATTGATGTAAATCTTGCACGCGACCGTTGCCATCGAAAGAGGCTGCTCAGGAAACTGAGTCAGCCTCTTTTTTTATATTTATTGTTAATGGTATGTTAATTAGCTTGATATGATATTTTTTGTATATTAATTTTGGAAAGTTCATTGAAAAAAGCCAGGTCTTTTTTCCAGTTATCCTTTTTTAATCATTAAATATCACTACTGACCGACTAAAATAATAAAAAA
>AMWB02076422.1_pt1 | contig 12246 bp, 4 predicted proteins | sample 200311 | NCBI WGS metagenome assembly AMWB02 (sample SAMN02737377, study PRJNA173069) | bioreactor metagenome | biome: anode biofilm in microbial fuel cells | place: USA: California | collected 2010-12-16 | reverse complement strand
GTGCCCATTCCCCATGCACCTAAATCTAAAAGTAAATCTAAAATTTCCGGTAATGGGAATATTTTATGTTTAAGTATTGGAGCAAATGTTACAACTCTTAATCCTTCACGCGATATCCCATCAAACACAGCATCATTTTCAGGTGAGTAAGTAGAACCAACAGTAAATAAAGTTCCATCTTTTTCTGAATCATATAAATTATATTTTTTTACAAGAGAGTCTTCTGTACTTTCAGGATGGTGTGCAAGTTTTCCATTTAGATCTAAAGCGTAAAATTCCTGTTGTGCATTTTTTAATGTTTCTTTGGAAGAAAAAAATTGTATAAGATGTTTCGGATATTTTGGGCAAAACCGAACTGTGTTTCCGCCTTCAACAACTGTTTTACCCAATCCCAATGCAACATGAGCAATACCATCGGTAGATTTTTGTGGCGGAACCGGATAAAAATTATAAGACTTTGCAACACCTGCAAAATCAGGATAAAATCTTTGATCTCTTTGTGCGCCAACTAATCTTTGGATAACAACAGCCATCTTTTCCTCTTCAAGCCGGTATGAAGTAGCCTTCATATAATCTTTAGCTTTTTTGTGGAAGGTTGAGGCATAAACAGATTTTATTGATTGAAGAAGTTCATCTAATCTCACTTCAATATCAGGGTTACTATTGGGAATCATATAAGTTTCATAAACACCGGCAAACGGTTGAAACTGTGAATCTTCTAACAAGCTGGAGGATCTTACTGCTAGTGGTGTTGTAGAAATATCGAGATATTCTTTTAACTTAAAAATTATATCATCAGGAAATTTTGGTGCATCAACAAATGCTGTTGTTATTTCAAGATCATCAATATCAAGAAATGCATATTGTTCTAACTTGTTTTCCTGGATAAAACGATCGAAGATATCCGTACCAATTACTATTGCCGATGGAACACTGATTTCAACATCATCAAAGTTTCTGTTAATATTATAATTTGTAATCATAGTGTTGATAAAACCGAGACCGCGTGCTTTACCTCCAAGAGAGCCGCCCCCAATTCTTGCAAAACTATTTTTAGGATCAAAAAACTCTTTATTAAAATCCAGGATAATACCGCGCTGCTGAAATTTCCTATATTCCTGAAGTGAACTTAATAACCTATCCCGCAAACCCTGAACAGAATTAAAGTCTGTAACTTTGTGTGGACGTAATCTGTGTGCCAGGTAAAATTCTGTTCTGGCTTTTAGCCATTTTGAAAAATGATTTCTTGAAGCATGATAAACTAAACTATCATCGGGAATCACCTTTAATGCTTCTTCAAGATCTGAAAGATTGGTTGCTCTAAAAACCTCAGTCCCTTTCGCATCAATAAAAACAAAATCACCAAAACCAAAATTCTGAAGCATAAAATCGCGTAATTCGTGTAAAAGTCTGGGAGAGTTTTTATAAAGAAAAGATGCTCCTATTTGCAAAGCCTTTTCTTTAAAGCTTGCATCACTTGATTGTAGAAGAATTGGAATATCATCGTGTTGCGCTCGTACATTAAGTGCAAACTTTATTCCTGCTTCGGGATCCTTTATTCCGTTACGTTTAAAGTTTATATCGAGAATAAGTCCCAGCACATATTCCTGGTATCTTTCATAGTAAGACCAGGCTTCTTCATAGGTTGTACATAAAAGAATTTTAGGGCGGGCGCGCATTCTTAAAAATTTGTGTGTCAGGTTTATTCCTTCATCAAGCAGCCGCTGCGATTGTTTAAATATCTCGGTATAAATAATTGGTAAATAAGACGAGTAGAATTTTATATTATCTTCTACAACAATAATTGATTGAACCCCAATATTCTTTGTATCATTTTCAACGTTAACCCGATCTTCAATATACTTTACGATGGCAATTATAAGACGATAATCACCAGTCCAGATAAATATTTTTTCGAAGATTGAAGTATCATAATTAGTTGTAAGTTCCTTGCGCTCGCGGTTATCATAAGCAAGCAGAACAATTGGAAGATTGATCCCTGATTGTCTTACCATTTGTGCAAACTTTATAACGTGCATATCCTCAATATGCAGGGTAGTGATAATAAGATCATAAGTATGCGTACCGCTAAGCATTTCAAGGGCTTCTTCGCCCGTTGTAACGTGGATAAGCTCAGGAGCAAAACTTAAATTTAAAGATTGGTATTCTTCACGAATCAACTCATACAGTCTGCCATCTTCTTCAAAGAGAAAATTATCATATATACTTGAGACAAGAAGTATCTCTCGTATTTTATAACGCATCAGTTTCTGAAATTTTTTTATACGCGAACTAAATGCGTCTTCTAAACTATGCTGCCTTATTTTTGATGATCTGGTTTCCATTTACTTAGATTAGATTTATTGATGTTTAAAATATAATGAATTGATTATTAGAATTCAGTAAATCTTAAATGGAATGATGAAATTAATAACCAGCGAACAGAGAAATAGGATAATACTAAATAAAAAAGGCGACTCTCTCGAATCGCCTTAATTGCATTTTCTAAATTTTTAATTTTTCATTAACAATTTTTAATTTAAATTACACAAGACCCTGATCAAGCATTGCATCAGCAACTTTTAGGAAGCCGGCAATGTTTGCTCCGTTAACATAATTACCCGGTGTTCCATATTTTTCTGCCGTAGTAACACAGGTACTGTGGATTCTAATCATAATTTCGTGTAATCTATTATCAACTTCTTCACGGCTCCAGGGCAAACGCATACTGTTTTGTGACATTTCTAACCCTGATGTAGCAACACCGCCAGCGTTTGATGCTTTACCCGGTGCATAAAGAATATTAGCATCTGTAAATACTTTAAATCCTTCTATTGTTGTAGGCATATTTGCACCTTCGCAAACGCAAATACAACCGTTCTTTACTAATTCTTTTGCATTACCTTCATTCAATTCATTTTGTGTTGCGCAAGGAAGTGCAACATCGCACTTAACTTCCCAGGGACGCTTGCCGGGAACAAATTTTACTTTAAATTCTTTTGCATAATCTTCAACTGCATCTTTGTTGCTTGCACGAAGTTTTAGCATATAATCTATCTTTTCACCTTTAATTCCATCCGGGTCATAAACATAACCATCAGGTCCGGAAAGTGTAACAACTTTTCCACCAAGTTCTGTTGCTTTTTGAACAGCGCCCCAGGCAACATTACCAAATCCTGAAACTGCAACAGTCTTTCCATCAAAAGAAGTTTTTTTAGTTTTTAACATTTCTTCTGCAAAGTAAACAACGCCAAAACCAGTTGCTTCAGGGCGAACGAGCGAACCGCCCCAATTTATTCCTTTGCCCGTTAGTACTCCTGTAAATTCATTTCTTAATCTTTTATACTGACCGAATAAAAATCCAATTTCTCTTGCACCAACTCCAATATCACCGGCAGGAACGTCAGTATCAGGTCCTATATGTCTTGAAAGTTCAGTCATAAAGCTCTGGCAGAAACGCATAACTTCGTTATCAGATTTTCCTTTCGGATCAAAATCACTTCCGCCTTTACCGCCGCCCATAGGCAATGTGGTTAATGAGTTTTTAAATACTTGTTCAAAAGCTAAAAATTTTAAAATGCCCATTGTAACAGATGGGTGAAATCTTAATCCGCCTTTGTAAGGACCAATTGCGGAGTTCATTTCAATTCTGTAACCGCGGTTGATGTGGATTTCGCCTTGATCATCAACCCAGGGAACACGGAATGTAATTGTTCTTTCTGGTTCAACCATTCTTTCTAAAATTTTCATTGAGCGATATTCAGGATGGCGTTGTAAAACTAATTCAAGTGATCCCATCACTTCTTCAACAGCTTGATGGAATTCAGGTTCAGCAGGATTTTTGGCTTTAACATCAGCCAAAAGTTTATTTGTGTAGTCAGACATAAAAGACCTCTATTTTTGTTTGTTGTTCATCATTGATGAATTAAGTTTGTGTAAGATAATTTTTTATTAAGTGATTGTACAGGCAAGGATTTGTTGGAGTAAAAACTGCTTTCTCTTATGAGAAATTTTGTTGTTGCATTTAGCATTTGGTGATAAAATCAATAATTTTTGTGCATCAAAATTAGAAAGAAAAAGACTAATTCCCTAAATAAATTAAGTGACTAAAAAAGTTGATTATTTGTCTTTTTTTGTTGTGATATATTGAAAATTAAAATCAATAAATTTAAAGTAATATTTTATCTAATTTTTTAAGTGAGGTTTATATGTCTTTGGAAATAATTAAGGAAAAAGTTGTTCAAGCCGTTGATATTTTAAAGGAAAAGGATATTGATATGTGGTTAACCTTTGTACGGGAAACTAAGGTTATTAAAGACCCGATAATGGATATGACTGTTGGAGATCACTCAACATGGCAATCCGGATTTTTTATAAACAAGGATGGGGATACAACTGCAATTGTTGGTGAAATGGAGCTGGAAAACTTTGTTAAGTCTGGCGTGTATAAAAATGTTATTGGTTACATGAAATCTTTTAAAGAACCATTAGTTGAATATGTAAAAAAGAAAAATCCTAAAAAGATAGCAATTAACTTTTCGATTAACTCTGTACTTGCAGATGGAATGACACAAGGTATGTACATTTTGTTGATGGAATATCTTAAGGGAACCGGATATGAAAATAAAATTGTTAGCGCAGAAGAAATTATATCAGCATTACGCGGCAGAAAATCAGAAAAAGAACTTACGATAATGCAGGAAGCAGTTGATGAAACATTAAAGATTTTTGATCTGGTAACTGCTTACATCAAACCAGGCTTAAGTGAAAAAGATATTGCTGATTATGTTTTAAAAATCACAAAAGAAAAAGGTTTTGGTTTAGCGTGGGATGAAGAAACTTGTCCCGCTGTCTTTACTGGTCCAAATCCATCAAATCCTCATTCTGGTCCATCAGATAGAAAAATTGAAAAAGGACATTTGATCAATATGGATTTTGGAATAAAGTATAAAGGTTATTGTTCTGATTTGCAAAGAACCTGGTATGTTTTAAATGATGAAGAAACAAATGCACCTGAAGCAGTGCAAAAAGGATTTGATGTTATTCGTGATTCAATACAAATGGTGGCTAATGCCATTAAGCCCGGTGTAACCGGCGTTGAGATGGATGATATTGCCAGGAATTATATTGTTAAAAATGGTTATCCAGAGTACCCGCACGGCTTAGGTCATCAGGTGGGAAAAGAAGTTCATGATGGCGGTGCAGGCTTATTCCCCCGTTGGGAAAAATATGGCAACGCACCTTTTTTAAAGCTTGAAAAAAATCAGGTCTTTACAATTGAACCAAGGTTGCCTGTTGAGGGTTACGGAGTTTCTACACTTGAGGAAGAAGTTTATTTAACCAAAGATGGCTGTAAATTTATTTCAAAGCCGCAAAAAGAACTTATTTTAATAAAGTAAAATGAGATGTGATATGATTAATGGTTGATGTTTATTGTTTTCTGAAAATATTTTAACACTATCATCCATTAGTTGATGGAAACGGAACAAGAACTTAATTAATATGGCACCATACGCAAGACAAGAGATGACATCTTTATTGAAAAAAACAAACATTCAATTTTATTTTGAACACGTAATTTTTATCAGAGTTTACGGTAAGAAGAAAGATGTCATCTCTCATATATGGTACAGCCATTTTGCCTAACGTGAATTAATAAGTCACCATACGCAAGACAAGAGATGACATCTTTATTGAAAAAAACAAACATTTATGGCTTGCCACCTGTGGCTATGCCATCACAATGTGAATTTTATTTTGAACACGTAATTCTTATCAGAGTTTACGGTAAGAAGAAAGATGTCATCTCTCACATATGACTCAGCATTTAACCCGAGCCATTTTGATTGTCCCAACAAAATATTTTACATTTTATAACTATCGGTTAAATTTTCCGCACTTATTTACAAATTATTATGTCCGCCCGCCAAAAACCTTCATAAATGGATTAAAAATAGCTTATTTGATATTAAATGTTCTAACGCAGATGGAATGAAACTTGAATATAGATTAAGTGTTTTGCTTAAAATACGATAATATCTAAAAGAAGAAACTTGAAAGATAAATTTGAAAAACGATAGTTTATTCGGAAATAAGGAATTAAAAGATCTTGTATTAATGTCTGATCCTGTAGAACACTTAGTTATAGCAGATGAGATACCGGCACTTTTATGCAGATTTAATAAAGAAGGGAAAATAATATTTGTAAATAAAGCGTATGCTAAATTTTTCGGGCAAAAAAAAGAAGAAATAATTGGAAGCGATTTTCAATATTCACCTGAAGAACTTGGGAAAATTGATTCATCTAGACCGTTTTTGAATCATTATAAAAAACAATTCTCCTTAAAGTTAAGTGAAAATAAAATCCATTGGATTGAATGGACTATCAACCGGGTTACAAGTAAGGATAGTGGTGGATTTGAATATCAGGCAATAGGGCAGGATATAACAGAATTTAAATTGCTTGAAGAACAACTAAGCAAAATACTTATTGCTGTTGAACAAAGCTCATCAACTGTAGTGATAACTGATATTGCAGGAAATATTGAATATGTAAATCCAAGATTTACCCAGATAACCGGTTACTCTTTTGATGAAGCGAAAGGAGAGCATACAAGAATATTAAAAGGTGGTTTTACAAAGGATGAAGTTTATACAGAACTATGGAATACAATTACAAGCGGGAAAGAATGGCAGGGAGAGTTATTAAATAAAAAGAAAAATGGTGAATTGTTTTGGGAATTAACAACAATATCGCCAGTAAAAAATAAAGATGGAATTATTAAAAATTTTATTGCCGTTAAAGAAAATATAACCGAACATAAAAAGTTTGAAAAACTTCAGAACGCTATTTATAAAATTTCACGCGCTGTTATTTCTACGGAATCATTAACAAGCCTTTATTCTTCCATTCATCAAATACTTTCGGATGTTCTTCCCGTAGAAAATTTTTATATTGCAACTTATGATGAATCAACAAATCTACTAAGCTTTCCATATTTTGTGGATCAATTTGATGAAGCATCAGAACCGCAAACCCCCGGCAGGGGCTTAACAGAGTATGTTTTAAGAACAGGAAAACCGTGCCTTGTAACGCCGGATGTTTTTAACAAACTTGTTGAAGAAAAAGAAGTTGATCTTGTCGGTACAGATTCACTTGATTGGCTTGGTGTGCCGTTAAAAATAAATAATAAAACAATTGGAATAATTGTCGTTCAATCATATTCAGAAACTATCAGGCTAACTGAACGTGAACAGGCTGTTTTGATTTATGTTTCTGATCAAATTGCACTTGCAATAGAAAGAACCCGAACACTTGATTTATTAAAGAGTAGCGAAGAGCGTTATAGATTAATTTTTGATAAAGCCGCAGATTTAATTTCTATTATTGATAGAAAAGGTAAAGTTCTTGATCTTAACTATATTTTTGAAGAAGAAACAGGATATGATAAAAATGATGTAATTGGAAAAAACATTTTTGATCTTAAAATTCTAACTCCCAAATCGACAGTAACTGCTGCTTTTTATTTCTCCCGTCTTATGTCTGGCAAAGATGTACCAATATTTGAAATTGATATCTTAAAGAAAGATGGCAGTCTTATCAATTACGAACTTCGTGCAGTTCCAATAACTGAAAAGAAAAAAAGAATTGGTATCCAGGCGATATTAAGAAACATAACAGAAAGAAAAAAAACAGAGACAAAACTTCAACAGAAAGAAAAGCAGCTATCAACACTGATGTCTAATTTGCCAGGTATGGCTTATCGAAGTAAATATGATAAGCAATGGGAAATGGAATTTGTTAGTCAGGGTTGTTTAGAATTAACCGGTTACACATCAGAGGAATTAATATCTAATAAGGTTATTTCGTTTTCAGAATTAATACATCCTGAAGACAGGGAAAATGTTTATAAGACTTTGGCAATATCTTTACAGCAGCAAAAATCATTTCAACTGCTTTATCGGATTAAAACAAAAAATGGCGATGAAAAATGGGTCTGGGAAAAAGGACAGGTACTTTTATCAAATAAAAGGAAACCTGGAATTCTTGAGGGATTTATAAGTGATATTTCAAGCCGCGTATATGCTGAAGAAGCATTAAAAGAAAGCGAAGAACTTTATAAAAAGTTGATTGCAACCCTTCCGGATATAATTACAATTACTGATGTAAAGGGTAATATAATTTTTCTTAATGAAGTTGGAATAAAATTTAGCGGCTACACAAGTTTTGAAGAAATAAAGAATAAAAATTTCATCCAGTTTATCACTGAGGAAGATAAAGAAAGAATAACCAGAGATTTTAACGCCACAGACAGAAATGAAATGACGCCTCAGGAATATAAGTTTGTAAACTTACGCGGCGAAGAATTTCCATTTGAGGTACAAAGAGAATTATTATATAGTTCTGATAAGACCATTTATGGTTTTATTTTTTCTTGCAGAGACATTTCATTTAGAAAAAAAGCTGAACTTTCTATAGCTCAATCTGAAAACAAGTATAGTGTTTTAATGGATAGTATCCAGGATGGCGTATTCTCTATTGAAAATGAAATAATAACCTACGCTAACAGGGCTTTGTCCGAAATGATAGGTTACTCTGTTGATGAAATAATAGGGCATCCTTTTTCAAAATTCTTTGTTCCTGAGGATCTTGAATTGGTAAAAAGAAATTATTCTTTAAGACTAAAAGGTCTTGCTGCTGATCCCTCCTATGAAAGACGAATGCTTCATAAAGATGGAAGAAAAATTAATATTATTCTGACTGCACGCGTAATAAATTTCTTTGGCAAAAAAGCAACCATCGGAACAATTAAAGATATAACCCGCCAGAAAGAATTAGAGCAGATTCTTTTATCTCAAAAAAACCTTTTTAAAGGGGTTGCTGATGCTGCAAATATATTATTAACAGAAAGAGATTTTGATTTAGCAATAAAAAATACGCTGCAATCACTCGGTCAATCTTTGGATATAGATCGTGTTTATATTTTTAAAAATGATATTGAGGTTTTAACCGGTAAGGTTTTAATGAATCAGAAATATGAATGGACTAATGGAACTGTTAGTTCCGAAATTAATAATCAAGATACTCAACATCTGCCATACTTACCGGTGTTTGAAGACTGGTATCTTGTGTTAAAAGAAGGCGGAATAATTAATAAACTTGTTAAAGATTTAAATCCATCTTTGAGTGACTTGCTTAGCTTGCAGCAAACAAAATCTATACTGCTTGTCCCAATTATGGTAAAAAATAATTTTTGGGGCTTTATTGGGTTTGATTATTGTAAGTCAGATAGAATTTGGAATGAGAGTGAAATATCAATTCTTAAAACTACAACGGCTAATTTAACCGCAGTAATTGAAAAAGAGGATGCAAAAAAGGAATTGATAGAAGCTAAAGAAGCTGCGGAAGGAGTTAGCAAACTTAAATCAAGCTTCCTTGCAAATATGAGTCATGAACTTCGTACCCCGCTTATTGCCATTCTTGGTTATACAGAAATTCTTTCTAATGAGATAAAAAATAGTGAATGGAATGATATGGTAAATACAATTATGCAAAGCGGAAAAAGATTATTAGAAACATTGAATTTAATTCTTGATCTTTCTAAAATTGAAGCAGACAAAGTAATTATTGAAACAAAAGAATTAAATATTGTTGATGAGATTACGGAAACAATTAACTTACTGAAACCTGTTGCGAGTAAGAAAAATTTATATTTAAAATCTAATTTTGTAAGCAAAGAGATAATAGTAAAATCAGATAGAAGATTTCTTCAATCAATTATAACCAATCTTATCAATAATGGAATTAAATATACTAAAGAGGGCGGTGTTACAATAGATACAAATCTCTTTGAAGAAAAGGGAGAGATGTTTGTTGCAATGAAAGTATCAGATACAGGTATTGGAATTGCGGAAGAAGATCAGGCTTTAGTGTTTGATGAATTTAGACAGGTAAGTGAAGGATATAATAGAAATTTTGAAGGTGCCGGGTTAGGATTAACAATTACCAAAAATTTTGTTGAAAAAATGGGAGGTAGAATTACTTTAGAAAGTTCTCCCGGCAAAGGATCAAGTTTTAAAGTTATATTCCCGGTTTTTAATAAGTTTACAATTGAAAATAAAACAATAATTAAACAAACTGATTTGGAGAATAACCTGGTTGTACAATCTGATAAAACAGAAAAAGTTTTAATAATTGACGATGATCCGGCGACAAGAAAAATCATTGAGCTATTTTTAAGAGATGAAGTTATAACAAAATCAGTTTCTAATATTAAAGACGCTTTGAATGAAGCAAGTCTGGATGAATTTTCCCTGGTTCTTATGGATATAAGCCTGGGACAGGGCGTAAGTGGAGTTGATCTTTTAAAGAACTTCCGTAAAATGTCCTTTTATAAAAACGTTCCCATAATTGCAGTTACTGCCCATGCAATGGTTGGTGATAAAGAGAAATTTTTATCTGAAGGGTTTGATGATTATTTATCAAAACCATTCTCAAAACGTGATTTGATAAATAGAGTAAAATCCTGGAAAAATGGACGCATAAAAAAATAGCGGGTTACTTTTTTAATATATTTTGTCTATAATAAAACATCGCAGATGCTTTTTAATAAACATTAAAAGTTTCAATATTTTGTATAATATGAGTTTTTAACTCCCCTTACGCAAAATAAGAGATGACATCTTTATTAAAAAATATACCTTTCATTTTAATTTGAGAACGTAATTTTTATCTGAGTTAGTTGTAAAAAGAAAGATGTCATCTCTCACAATGGCAAGCCATTTTGCGTAAGGTGATTCATTAATATTCTTTAGAGAATATTAACTTCATACTCAATCGTAACCCCAAATTTTTCATAAACAGATTTTCTAATCATTTCAGAAAAATTAAAAATTTCTTTTCCTGTTGCTCCGCCATAATTAACAATAACTAATGCGTGTTTATCGTAACAGCCCACATTGCCAATTCTTTTTCCTCTCCAGCCAGCCTGTTCAATAAGCCAGCCGGCTGATAGTTTGTAGCCGTTGTGGAAAGAAAAATATGGAGCATCTTGATATTTATTTATAAAACTATCAAACTTAGTTTTATCAAAATAAGGGTTAGTAAAAAAACTCCCACAATTACTTAGTATCAAATAATCCGGTAATTTGCTTTGCCTTATTTCGATTACTGTATCTGATAATTGTTTAAGGGTGGGATTAGTAATATTTTTTTTATTCAAAGCGTTTTTAATTGCAGGATAATTAAGATTTGGTTTAAAATGTTTTTTTAATTCAAATGTTACAGAAGTAATAATAAAATTATTTTTTTGCTTTTGTTTAAAAATACTTTTTCGATAAGAAAATTGACATTCAAAATTTGAAAAAGTAATAGATTGAAAAGTTGAAAAATCATAAGCATCAACACTAATAATTACATCTTGAACTTCCTGTCCGTAAGCTCCGATATTCTGCACAGGTGCAGCTCCAACTGTTCCTGGGATGAGTGAAAGATTTTCAATTCCCGCCCAATTATTTTTTATGGAAAACAGTACGAATTCATTCCAATTAATACCAGCGCCAGCTTTAATTATTACAAAATCATTATCTTCAAATAAAATATCAATTCCCATAATTTCATTTTTGATAACAAGTCCCTCAAAATCTTTAGTAAAAACAATATTACTTCCACCGCCTATAACTAAAACATTGTTGAATATGTTATGCTTAAAAATATCATCAAGTTGATTGACATCTTTAACAATAAAAAAGTTTTTTGCGTTTACATCAACTTTCATAGTATTAAAATTTTTAAGCGATTTATTTTCTGAAATCATTTTGATGCAGATGGGTTAATTATTAGAAAAAAGTATAATTTTATATTAAGCTATTGTAAATTTATTCAAAATATCATTAACAAAAATGAATAAAACTATTGCGTTTTCAGTTGAAGGTAAAAGAAAACTTGCAGGTGAGATAACTCCGCAAGGTGCTAAAAATGAAGCTTTACAGGTTATCTGTGCTTCTCTACTTACAGATGATGAAGTTGAGATAAAGAACATCCCGGAAATACTTGATGTTTTAAACCTGATAGATCTTTTAAAATGCCTTGGTGTAAAAGTCATTAGAATATCCAAAGGGAAATATAAATTTAAAGCTGATGAAATAGATATTAAATATTTAAGTTCTGATGAATTTTTTCATAAAAGCAGCAGCATCAGAGGTTCATTAACTATAATAGGTCCATTGCTCAGTCGATTTGGTATG
>AMWB02148886.1_pt3 | contig 12248 bp, 10 predicted proteins | sample 200311 | NCBI WGS metagenome assembly AMWB02 (sample SAMN02737377, study PRJNA173069) | bioreactor metagenome | biome: anode biofilm in microbial fuel cells | place: USA: California | collected 2010-12-16 | reverse complement strand
CCTCCTGCAGCGCCGCCGCCGCCGCATCGTGCTGGCCGAGGCGGGCATGGGCGAGGCCCATGCCGTACCAGGCGCGGTCCTGCGTCGGCTTGAGCCGCACCGCTTCCTTGAAGGCGGCGAGGGACGCTTCCGCCTTGCCGGCGTGTTCGCGGACGAAACCCAGGTTGAACCAGGTGTCGGCATCGGCCGGCAGCAGCTCGAGAACCTTCTCGAACCAGGATTCGGCCGCCTCCCAGTGTTTCTTGCCCGCGGCGATCGCGGCCAGATGGCGTGCCGATTGGACATCGCGGGGATCGAGACGAAAAGCTTCCACATACGCTTCGTATGCGATATCGGGCTTGCCGAGGAAATGAAACACCCAACCGCGGGCATAATGGCGCCAGTGATCGTAATTCATCGCTGTTTCTTCAAAAAGGAAAGTTCGAACATACCATGACTCATCCGGAGCTTCTCGTCATCGGCATCCTGCGCGCGCTCGTCGAGGTCGCATTGCTGTTCCTCCTCGGCCAAGGCATCCTCGCGCTGCTGGCCGGCAGTCGCCGCCACAACAACGGCGTCTACAAACTCTTCGTGCTCATCACCAGCCCGGTGCTGAAGATCGTCCGGCTCATCTCGCCGCCGCAGATCATCGACAAGCACCTGCCCTTCGTCGCCTTCTTCGTGCTGTTCTGGTGCTGGATCGGCCTGGCCTGGCTGAAGCAGAGCTATTGCGAGGCGCACATGCTGCAGTGTTTCTGACGTCGTCGCGCATGAAAAAGGCCAGCCCGCGGGCTGGCCTTTTTCGTTGCTGCGCTACGGCTTAGTGAGCCGAGGCGGCAGCGGCGCCGACACCCGTTTCGGAACGGATCTGCTGATCGGGATACAGGGCACGTTCCTTCTTGGCCTGCGCGCTGTTGTCCAGCTTCGATATCAGCCAGATCGTGAAGAACGCGGCAGTCATCGAGAAGATCGCGGCCGAGTTGTAGGGGAACCAGGCCGAGCCTTTCGGGTAGTGCAGCACCGCTTCCCAGACGCTGGCCGAGCCGATGGTCAGGACGGTGGCGAGGAGCAGGCCGACGGTGCCGCCGACGACGGCGCCCTTGGTGGTGCAGTCTTTCCACAGCACCGACATGAACAGCACCGGGAAGTTGCCCGAGCAGGCGATCGTGAAGGCGAGCATCACCATGTAGGCGACGTTCTCCTTCTCGAAGGCGATGCCGAGGGCCACGGCGACGACGCCGAGCACCAGGGTGGCCCCCTTCGACCAGCGCAGTTCGGTGGCGGAATCGACGTTGCCATGACGCCAGACCGAGGCATACAGGTCGTGCGACACGGCCGAGGCACCCGACAGCGTCAGGCCGGCGACCACCGCGAGAATCGTCGCGAAGGCCACGGCGGAGATGAAGCCGAGGAACAGGTTGCCGCCCACTGCGTTGGCGAGGTGCACCGCCGCCATGTTGCCACCGCCCTTCAGGCCCTTGGCGATGTCGCCATCGACGTAGAAGGTCACGGGATCGGCGATCAGGTTGACGATCGCGCCGAAGCCGATGATGAAGGTCAGGATGTAGAAGTAGCCGATCCAGGTCGTCGCCCAGGCCACCGACTTGCGGGCTTCCTTGGCGTTCGGCACGGTGAAGAAGCGCATCAGGATGTGGGGCAGGCCGGCGGTGCCGAACATCAGCGCCATGCCGACGGAGATCGCGGAGATCGGGTCCTTGATCAGCGCGCCCGGACCCATGATGGCGTCCTTCTTGGCGTGCACCTCGACGGCCTTGGCGAACAGCGCCTCGGGCGAGAAGCCGAACTGGAACAGCACGGCCAGCGCCATGAAGGTCGCGCCGCCGAGCAGCATCACCGCCTTGATGATCTGCACCCAGGTCGTCGCGGTCATGCCGCCGAACAGCACGTAGGCCAGCATGATCACACCCACCATGATTTCGGCGTAGATGTATTCGAGGCCGAACAGGATCTTGATCAGCTGACCGGCACCGACCATCTGGGCGATCATGTAGAAGGCCACGACGATGAGCGTCGAAATCGCCGCGAAGGTACGCACCGGGGTCTGGGCGAAGCGGTAGGAGGCGACATCGGCGAAGGTGAATTTGCCGAGATTGCGCAGGCGTTCCGCCATCAGGAAGGTGATGATCGGCCAGCCGACCAGCCAGCCGATCGAGAAGATCAGGCCGTCGAAGCCGTTGGCGAACACCAGGCCGGAAATGCCGAGGAACGAGGCCGCCGACATGTAGTCGCCGGCGATCGCCAGGCCGTTCTGGAAGCCGGTGATACCGCCGCCGGCGGTGTAGAAGTCGGCGGCAGTCTTGGTCCTGGAAGCCGCCCACTTGGTGATCCACAGGGTGAAGATCACGAACACGGCGAACATGGTGATGGCCGTCCAGTTGGTGGCCTGCTTCTGGGTCGCGCCGAGGTCGGCGCCGGCGGCCAGGGCGCCGCCGGCCAGGGCAAGCAGCGCCAAGCCAACAAATGCGCCAAGGGTTTTCTTGAGGGTTGCGTTCATCACTTGGTTGCCTCCTTGACGATAGCTTCGCTCTCGGTATCGAACTCGCCGTTGGCGCGGCCGACGTAGATCCAGGTGAGGATGATGGTGAACACGATCACGCCGACACCCAGCGGGATGCCGAGGGTCGTCACGCCCGCGCCGATCTTGCTTGCCAGCAGATCCTTGTCGTAGGCGACCAGCAGGATGAAACCATAGTAGACGAGCGAGCCCAGAATGGTCATGATGATCGAATAGGTGTTGCGTTTCTTGACGAATGCTTGGAACTTCGGGTTGGCCCGAATCCTGTCCCACGTTTCTTGAGCCATGTTTGCCTCCTGAACTTGAAGAGAAGAGTTGCCGTTATTGTCTTTGTCGCTTTGGCGGGGCGAACTGTAGGCGCAGGGACTTACGTCGAACTTACTGACATCTGGCTTACACAGTCGCAGTCGGCGTGGCGAAGAGGTTCAACAGGTCTTTGACGACGACGACGACAGTCCCTATAATCCGCCGCTCTTCACGGCCAGGTAGCTCAGTTGGTAGAGCAGCGGATTGAAAATCCGCGTGTCGACGGTTCGATTCCGCCCCTGGCCACCAATTCCAAAAGCCCGAACCCGTTTCGGGCTTTTTCACGTCTGCCCGCAGCGCCAGTTCTGGCGGGACTTCGCGGATTTGCCTCGCGAGCGGCACTCTTCCCATCCCCGCGCTTTTGGCCCTCCACTGCCTCTCTGTTCTCTGCTTTTCTCTGGTGGTCTCGCGAGCGTGCGCGAGGCCACTTCCTGTATTGATGCGGATTTTGAGGAGGTCGGTTGTGGTTGGCAACTGCTGGGGCGGAAGCGACTGATCAAGAACCTTGAAAATTTCTCCTTGCATCGAGCGTCAACTTTCTGGTCTGACCTACCTCACCCTGCCGACTGCAATCCCTCAAGGATCAAGTCTAGGTATTCGGCCAGATAACGCTCTGTCGGTACGACCGACCCGCCACAGCTGAACGAGTGCTCCCAGATCACGCGCATCAGAAGCGGTGCCAGGATGATGTGGGCCGCAATCTCGGGATTGACCGAACGAAACTCCCGGCGCGCCATACCGCGCATTACGACCTTGCGTAGCAGATCGATACCCGGCACGATCACGCAATCGTGATAGGTATGGGCAATATCGGGAAAATTGCCCGCCTCAGAGAGCGCCAGTTTCAGCACGGCTCCGGCCTGGTCCGATCCGAACATCCGCGAGAAATCCAGAACGAGCTCCCCGAGTAAGTTTGACGAGTTGCCCGCGTCATTTGCAAGCCGCACCTCCCACCCAGACAGCGCCGTCATCAGGCCTTCACGCACGACCGCGTTGAACAGCGCCTCCTTGCTGTCAAAGTAGAGGTAGATGGTGCCCTTCGAGACCCCGGCGCGGAGTGCTACATCATCGAGTCTCGTCGCTGCGTATCCCTTTTCGTCAAAGAGGTGCAAAGCGGCGGCGATGATCTCAGCCGGACGAGCTTCCTTACGTCGGCAGTGCGCGGGTTTTTCCAAGGAATGATCTGGCATGGTCGGTATCAGACCCATAAGCAGGGATGAATAAAGAAAGCATCCAGCAAGACAACCGTATAGACTATCCAGTATGGTAGACTAGGTAGTCTAGTAAATCCTAAGTCCGTGTGCCATTTACCAAGACATGAGAAAACCCATGGTTCGTCCGGCAGCCGAAATTGCGCACTCCGACAGCCGTCAACGCCTGATTGACGCTGCGCTTGAGGCCTTTGGGAAAGAAGGTTATCGCGCCAGCATCGACCACATTGCGCAGGCGGCCGGCGTGTGCAGACAGACCGTGTATAACAATTTCGCCAGCAAGGAAGACTTGTTCAGCGAGGTTGCCCGGCGGGCCGCCGAGGAGATCCAGACCTCGCTGGAGGGCGATGGCGGCGATGTGCGCGAGCGTCTGCTCGGTTTCGCCACGCTCTTTCAACAGCGGGTGCTGAGCCGGGAAGGTTTGGCCTTGTTCCGTACGCTGAGCGCGGAGGCTCCCCGTTTTCCGGCGCTGGGCCAGGTGTTTTACGACAAGGGGCCCAAAGGAACCCTCGATGGACTGGCGGCGTTTCTCGCCCGCGCGATGGAGGAGGGGCGACTGCGACGGGATGCCCCGCAGTTTGCCGCCGAGCTGCTGATGGGCATGCTGGTCGGTTTCGAAAAAACCCGCCGCCTGTTTTGCGCCGAGGCAGCCCGGGCGCCGGTCGAATCCGGTCGCGCCGAACGCATCGTCGATTGTTTTCTTCGCATCTATTCGCTTTGAGGACCGTTTCCATGAATCTGCTCAAGCTCGCCGCCGTCAGCATGTCCCTGATCTCTCTTGCCGCTTGCGGACCCGGCGGAAAACCACCGGGCGGCGGGCCTGGCGGGGGCATGCCGCAGGTCTCAGTGGTGACTCTCCAGTCGCAGAAGGTGACCCTCACCACCCAGTTGCCAGGGCGTACCTCCGCTTATCGCGTTGCCGAGATTCGGCCCCAGGTCAGCGGGCTGATCCAGAAGCGGCTGTTTACCGAGGGTGCGCTGGTCAAGGCAGGCGATGTGCTCTACCAGATCGATCCGGCGCCTTTCCAGGCGGCGCTGGACAACGCCCGAGCCGCATTGGGACGAGCCGAGGCCAACTTGCCGTCGGTCAGGGTCAGGGCGGAAAGATTCCAGGAATTGCTGGCGGACAAGGCGGTCAGCCAGCAGGACTACGACGACGCCTCCGGCGCCTTGAAGCAGGTGGAGGCGGACGTCGCTTCTTGGCAGGCGCAGGTGGAATCGGCGCGTATCAACCTCGGCTATACCCGCATCACTGCGCCGATCTCCGGACGCATCGGTAAATCGAACGTCACCGAGGGGGCCATCGTCACCGCTTACCAGCCGATGGCGCTGGCGACGATCCAGCAGCTCGACCCGGTCTATGTCGATGTCCCGCAGTCGAGCAGCGATTTCCTGCGCCTGCGGCATCGGCTGGAGCAGGGCGGGCTCAAGCATGGCGGCAGGGAGCAAAACAAGGTCGGGATGCTGCTGGAGGACGGTCGCCCCTACCCCCGGCAGGGAGTCCTGGAATTTCGCGATGTGACGGTCGATCCCAGCACCGGGTCGATGACCTTGCGCATGGTCTTCCCCAATCCGGACGGCGTGCTGCTGCCTGGCATGTTCGTGCGTGCGAAGGTGGAGGAAGGCGCCCTCGATGAGGCGATCCTCGTCCCGCAGCAAGGGGTGCTGCGCAACCCGAAAGGCGAGCCCTATGCCTTTGTCGTCGATAACGAAGGCAAGGTCGGCATGCGGACGCTCACCCTCGAACGCGAGATCGGCGACCAGTGGCTGGTCACCACGGGACTCGCTGCCGGCGATCGGGTGATCGTCGAGGGCGTGCAGGTCTTGCAGAGGCTGCGGCCGGGTACGCCGGTGACCGTCAAGGCAGAGCCCTTCCAGGCCGGCACCACGCCGCCAGCGGGCGCGCAGCAGGCCAACGCCGCCGCCCCGAACGGCGCTGCGAAATAAGGGAGCGGCCCGATGCTATCGAAATTCTTTCTTGCCCGGCCGGTGTTCGCCTGGGTCGTCGCCATTGCGATGATGGCGGCGGGCGCCCTGGCGATCCACAACCTGCCCATCGCCCAATACCCGCCGATCGCGCCGCCGGCCATCGCAGTCGATGCCTTCTTCCCGGGAGCCTCGGCGGAAACCGTTGAAAACACGGTCACCCAGATCATCGAGCAGAAGATGACAGGGCTGGACGACATGCTTTATCTGTCAGGCACCAGTTCCTCCTCTGGTGCGTCGCGCATCGAGCTCACCTTCGCCCCCGGCACGGACCCAAACGTCGCCTGGTCGAAGGTGCAGAACAAACTTCAGCTCGCCATGGCCAGCCTGCCGGCCGTCGTCCAGCAGCAGGGCGTCAAGGTCAGCAAGTCGACCCGCAACTATCTGCTGATCGTCGGTCTGATCTCGGAGGACGGCAGCATGAGCGGCGACGACCTGCGCGACTATGCCCAGTCCAACCTGGAAAAAATTCTCTCGCGCGTGCCGGGCGTGGGCGAGGTGGAGAATTTCGGCAGCCAGTACGCCATGCGCGTATGGGTGGATCCGGACAAACTCATTGGCTACCGCTTGACCGTCGAGGACGTGATCGCGGCGCTCAAAAGCTACAACGTAGAGGTCTCCGCCGGCCAGTTGGGCGGTTTGCCGGCCGTGCCGGGGCAGCGCATGAACGCCGCCATCGTCGTCCAGCACCTGCTGCAAACGCCCGAGCAGTTCGCCAACATTCCCATCCGCACCAACGCGGACGGCTCGGTGGTACGCGTCAAGGACATCGGCCGCACGGAATTGGGCACCGAGCGCTACGACATCATCGCCAATTACATGGGCAAGCCCGCCGCCGCGCTGGCGATCCGCCAGGCCGCCGGCGCCAACGCCCTGGAGACGGCGGACAACGTCAAGAAGACGCTGGCGGAGATGAGCCGCTATTTCCCGCCGGGCATGAAGGTGATCTACCCCTACGACACCACGCCCTTCACCAAGGTGGCCATCGACGAAGTGGTCAAGACGCTCATCGAGGCCGTGGTGCTGGTGTTCCTGATCATGTGGCTGTTCATGGGCAACCTGCGCGCCACCCTGATTCCGACAGTCGCCGTGCCGGTGGTGCTGCTGGGCACGTTCTTCGTGCTGATGCTGTTCGGTTTTTCGATCAACATGCTGACGATGTTCGCGATGGTGCTGGCCATCGGCCTGCTGGTGGACGATGCCATCGTGGTGGTGGAAAACGTCGAGCGTATCATGAGCGAGGAAGGTCTGTCGCCCCGCGAGGCCACCGCCAAATCCATGGAGCAGATCACGCCCGCGCTGATCGGCATCGGCGTGGTGCTGGCAGCGGTGTTCCTGCCGATGGCCTTTTTCGGCGGTTCCACCGGCGTCATCTACCGGCAGTTTTCGGTGACGGTGGCCGCGGCGATGCTGTTGTCGGTTGTGGTGGCCCTGGTGCTGACACCGGTGCTGTGCGCCACCTTCCTCAAGCCCGTGCCCAAGGGGCACGAGCCGGCGGAGGCCGCCATCTGGTTCCTGCGCCCGTTCTTCGTGTGGTTCGACCATGTCTTCTTCCGCTTCCGCGACTGGTACGTGCGCGTCGTCGGCAATGTCCTGGCGCGGCGGCTGCGCTACGTGCTGGTCTACGCGCTGATTGTGGCCGGTCTGGGATTCCTGTTTGCGCGCATGCCCACCGCCTATCTGCCCGACGAAGACCAGGGCATCCTGTTTGTGCAGGCGGTGCTGCCTTCCAGCTCGACGCTGGAGCAAACCCAGGCGGTGATGAACCGGGTGCGCGATCATTTCGCGCAGAACGAGAAAGAGGCGGTGGATTCCTTCCTCGGCGTCGCGGGCGTCAGCTTCTCCGGCCAGGGGCAGAACGTCGGCATCGGCTTCGCCAAGCTCAAGGACTGGGATCTGCGCCAGCGGCCCGACCTCAAGGTCAAGGCTATCGCCGGGCGGGCGATGGGCGCCTTCTCGCAGATCAAGGGGGCGATGGTGTTCGCCTTTCCGCCGCCTTCGGTGATCGAGCTGGGCAACGCCAGCGGCTTCGACTTCCAGTTGCAAGACCGGGGTGGCCTGGGGCACCAGCAACTGATGGACGCGCGCAACATGGTGCTCGGCATGGCGGCCCAGGATCCGCGTCTGATGCAGGTGCGTCCCAACGGGATGGAAGACTCGGCCGAATACCACGTCGACATCGACTGGGACAAGGCCGGCGCGATGGGCGTGCCGGTGAGCGCCATACACAACACCATCGCGGCGGCGTTCGGGGGCGCCTACGTCAATGACTTCATCCAGGCCGGGCGGGTCAAGCGCGTCTTCCTCCAGGCCGACGCCCCCCTGCGCATGCTGCCCACGGATCTCGAAAAGCTCCAAGTGCGCAACAAGGAAGGCAAGATGGTGCCCTTCACCGCCTTCGCCTCCGGCCGCTGGGTGCAGGGTTCGCCGAAGCTGGAGCGTTTCAACGCCTTCCCGTCGATCAACATCTGGGGCAGCCCCGCCCCCGGCTACAGCACCGGCGATGCGATGCGCGCGATGGAGGAGATCGCCGCGCGCCTGCCGCAAGGGATTGGCTACGATTGGACCGGCCTTTCCTACCAGGAGCGCATGGCCAGCTCGCAGACCACCTTGCTGTACGCTTTCTCCTTCTTCGTCATCTTCCTGTGTCTGGCGGCGCTGTACGAGAGCTGGCCGATCCCGATCGCGATCCTGCTGACGCTGCCGCTGGGCATCATCGGCGGGGTGATTTCCTCCAGCCTGCGTTTCATGCCCAATGACGTGTACTTCCAGATCGGGATGCTGACCACGCTGGGTCTGACCACCAAGAACGCGATTCTGATCATCCAGTTCGCCAAGGCGCGGGTCGAGGCGGGCGCAGGCTTGATCGAAGCGACGCTCGAAGCGTCCAAGCTGCGGCTGCGCCCGATCGTCATGACCTCGCTGGCCTTCGGTTTCGGCGTGCTGCCCCTGGCGCTGGCGGGCGGAGCCGGTTCCGGGGCGCAAATGGCCATCGGCACCGCGGTGCTCGGAGGCATGGTGACCTCGACCCTGCTGGTGATCTTCTTCGCGCCGCTGTTCTACGTGATGATCTACAAGCTGTTCGCCCGGCGCGTCGGGACGGCTGCGCCCGCGGGCGCAGGCATGAGTGAAGGAACTGATCATGAATAAAACCCGCTTGCTCGCGTTTTCGGGTATCGGGCTGGTGCTGGCTGGCTGTTCGCTCGCGCCGACTTACGAGAAGCCGGAAACACCGGTACCCACTGTCTGGCCGGCTGGCTCCGCCTACCCGGTGCCCGATGCCTCGGCGCCACGCGCGGACGAAGTGAAATGGCAGGAATTCTTCACCGATGCACGCCTCGAAAAGCTCATCGAGACGGCACTGACGAACAATCGCGACCTGCGCCTTGCGGCGCTGAACGTCGAGCGGGCGCAAGCCTTGTATGGCATCCAGCGGGCGGAGATTTTCCCGAGCGTGGGTGCCCAGGGCAGGGGCGGCAAACAGCAGCGCTCGCTGGACCTGATCCAGCCCGGTCAGCCCCGCACCGTCGGCCAGTACAGCATCGATCTGGGCATCGCAGCCTGGGAGATCGACTTCTTCGGTCGCATCCGCAGCCTGTCCGATCAGGCGCTGGAGGACTACCTCGCCACCGACGAGGCGCGGCGCGCGGCGCAGATCGCCCTGGTCGCCGAAGTCGCGCGCGCCTGGCTCACCCTGGCCGCCGACCGGGAAAACCTGAAACTGGCGCAATCCACCTTTGAGAGCCAGACGCAGGCATACGCCCTGGTGAAGAAACGCTTCGAGGTCGGGATGGCCAACGAGTTGGACCTCAAGCGCGCGCAGGTACCGCTCGATACGGCGCGCGGCGATGTCGCCCGCTACACCCAACTCGTGGCGCAGGACAGGAATGCCCTCGACCTCCTGGCTGGCACGCCCGTTGCGGAAGACCTGCTGCCCTCCGATCTCTTCGGCGTCTCGCCGCCGAAACCGGTCAGCGGCGGGCTCTCCTCCGAGGTGTTGCTGCGCCGGCCCGACGTGATGGCTGCTGAGCACCGCTTGAAGGGTGCCTATGCCAATATCGGTGCAGCGCGTGCGGCGCTGTTTCCGCGCATCTCGCTGACCACCACGATCGGCACGGCCAGCAACCAGCTCTCCGGATTGTTCGATTCCGGAAGGGGCACCTGGGCCTTTACGCCGCAGTTCGTCATGCCGATCTTCGACGCCCGTCTGTGGGCCGCCTTGCGGGTCAGCAAGACGGATCGGGAAATCATCCAGATCCAGTATGAAAAGACGATCCAGACCGCCTTCCGCGAAGTGGCCGATGCACTGGCCGTGAATGGCACCATCGACGATCAGCTTGCCGCCCAGCAGTCGCTTACGGCGGCCCTGGCGGACAGCTATCGCCTGGCCACGCGACGTTACGACAAAGGCATCGACGGCTACCTCTCCGTGCTGGACGCGCAACGCGCCCACTTCGCCGCGCAGCAGGGCCTGACTTCTTTGCGCCTGGCCAAAATGGCCAGCCAGGTAAGGCTGTATGCGGTATTGGGAGGAGGAGCGGACGCGGAAGATGCCTTGTCTGACCAGACAAATTCCGCGTCGAGACCATGAGCTTACACCCTTGCCGAGGCGCTCTTGGCCGGCCCGAAACAGGTCGGGCAGGCGCATAGTGGGCCTATGCAACGAGAAATCGGGGAAAAATGGACCGCTCTTCCCACCGGCGCAGTAGATCAGCCTCAAGTCCGGCAGGCTGCTAGGACCAGCCAGAGCCTTGCAAAGGGACAACATATGATGAAGAACATCGGCAAATACATCCTTACCGGCCTTGTCACCATGCTGCCGGTGATCCTCACGCTGTATTTGCTCTACTGGCTGGCGGTATCCGCCGAAACCCTGCTGGGCGAACTGATCCCGCAGGAGATATATTTTCCCGGCATGGGCGTCGCTGTAGCGCTGCTGGCGATGTTCATCGTCGGCATGCTCATGCATACCCGGCCGATCAGGCAGATCTTTCTGCGCGGCGAGCGCATCTTCTACCAGCTGCCGGTGGTGAAATCGATCTATGCCGCTTTTCGCGATTTCATGGATTATTTTTCGCCGGGAAGGAAAAAGGATTTCGAACAGGTCGTCACGGTAACGTTCGGGGATACCGGCATGCGCCTGATCGGCTTCGTCACCCAGGCCGACGATCAGTTGCCGGAGGACTTTCAGCGCGATTACGTCATGGTCTACCTGCCCATGAGCTACATGCTCGGAGGCTATGCCGTGCTGGTGCCGCGTGCGTCGGTGCCGCCCCTCAACATGAGCATGGAAGAAGCCATGCGCTACGTGCTGACCGCCGGCGTCACCCGCCTCTCGACACCGGTATAGCCGGGGGCAACCTCGTTTCCCGCCGCCCAGCGCTGTTCTTCGCATCGCAATGCCTCCGCTCACGAGGTACATGTGATGGCATCCGAAAAGCGAGGCGATGGATGCCGCTCGGTATGGCAAGTATTGCCCAGGAAACCTCAGGGACAGGCCGCTAGTTTATCCCGCGCGGCGCGGCGCCAGCAGCCCCGCCAGCGCCACCAGCGAGAACGCGGCGCCGACGTAGAACGTCATCGCAGGACCTGCCCACGTCCACAATCCGCCGGCGATGACGCTGGCGGCGAGCAGCGCAACCCCGCTCACCAGGTTGAACACGCCGAAGGCGGTGCCACGCAGATCGGCCGGCGCGGCACCGGCGACGAGTGCCGAGAGCAGCCCTTGCGTTGCGCCCATGTGCAGGCCCCAGATCGCCGCGCCGAGGCCGACGGCCCAGGCGTTGGCGGCGAGCGCGAGAACAATGTCGGCCGCGATGAGGAAAATCACACCCCAGACCAGCAGGGTGCGGCGGCTGACCTTGTCGGAGAGCATGCCGAAGGGGTAGGCGCTGGCCGCGTAGACGACGTTCATCACGATCAGGATCAGCGGCACCCAGGTCGCGGCAAGGCCCACGTTTTCGGCGCGCAGGAGCAGAAAGGCTTCGGAGAAGCGCGCCAGCGTCAGCACTGCGGCAAAGGCCACCACCCACCAGAAACGGCTCGTAAGCCGCGCCAGACTGGCGCGCGTGATGGGAAACGGCACCTTGGCCGCGGAGCGCGCAGTTTCGGGTTCCTCGACCACGAAGGCGATGAGCAGCACGCACACGGCGGCCGGAATGACCGCCACCCAGAACACCAGGCGGAAATCGTCGTGGCTCGCCGCCATCAGGCCCATGGCGGCGAGCCGG
>AMWB02146018.1_pt1 | contig 12249 bp, 7 predicted proteins | sample 200311 | NCBI WGS metagenome assembly AMWB02 (sample SAMN02737377, study PRJNA173069) | bioreactor metagenome | biome: anode biofilm in microbial fuel cells | place: USA: California | collected 2010-12-16 | reverse complement strand
CGCGCCCGTTTTCGGTCCACACAAGGTGTGGTACGTCTTGGCTGCAGCGGGCTTCGGCCTCGGAACATCGCGGTGCGAATCTGCAGCCGGGTGGAGGATTAATTAGCCCCGGCGCCTGGCCAGCAATGCCTGTCATGCGTTTTTGGGGTCCGGTAAGTGCGGGGAATGAGTCCATGAGTGCGCGTGTGTATGGATGGCGCGGACCGGCGTACAGAGCACGTGAAGGCCCATATTCGCACAGTTTGCCTGCATACATGATTGCAAGCGAGTCCGATATTTCCACGAGTAGTGACAGATCGTGCGTTATAAAAATGACCGAGAATCCAAACTTCAGGCGCAATTCCTGAATCTTTTGCAGTATGGACCGCTGCACTACCACATCGAGCGCAGTGGTTGGCTCGTCCATGATGAGAAGGTCAGGACGCAGGAGAAGCGCCATGGCAATCATGACGCGCTGGCGCATTCCACCTGACAGTTGATGTGGAAAACTCTTTATTCTATCAGCATTTATGTCGACAAGCTCGAGCATCTGGACTGCCATCTCGCGCGCTTGGGATTTTGGCACGTTTTTGTGGGCAAGCACTGCATCCACAAGCTGATCTTCGATCGAAAGTACCGGATTGAGCGCGTTCATGGCAGACTGAAACACCATCGCCATGCGTGTCCACCGGTAGGCGTTCATTGCTGCATCGTCGAGTCCTGCAAGGTCAACTCCATCAAAAAAGATATTTCCGGACTCGATTTTCGCGTTGTCGCGCAAGAGCCGCATGATGGTATAGGCAAGTGTCGATTTTCCGCAGCCCGACTCTCCCGCTATGCCGAGGAACTCGCCTTTTGCAAGCGAAAAACTCACGTCATCCACGGCGCGCACAAAACCGGCCTTTGTGGCATAGCCGGCGTTAAGATGCTCGATTCTTAAGAGGGGTTGTTCTGCCATGGTTCACCTCTTCCTCAGGCGTGGATTCGATATTTCGTCAATACCGAAATTGATGAGCACAAACGCCGTACCGGTAAGTGCAATGAGAAGCCCTGGTGGCAGAAACCACCACCATGCGCCTCGCAATATGGCCCCGTTGGCTTGCGCCCAGTAAAGGATGGTGCCCCAGCTCACAACGGTAATGTTGCCCACGCCGATGAACTCCAAAGTCGCCTCAGAAAGAATCGCCGAAAGGCTCACAAAGAAGAATTGCGACATAACGATGGAAATCATGTTGGGCAGGATTTCGCGGAAAATGATGAACGATGTGCGCTCGCCCATAACGCGCGAAGCGACCACGAAGTCTCGATTCTTGAGGGTTAGCACCTGCGAGCGCAGGAGGCGCGTGGGATAAGGCCAGCTTGTGAGTGCCAGGATCACAATTATTGGCAGAATTCCCCGCATCGGAATATAGGTCCCTATGACAATCATCAGCGGCAGCCCTGGAATAACGAGAAATACGTTTGTGAAAAAGTTGATAACGTCGTCGACCACGCCACCGAGGTAGCCAGCCAGAAGCGCAAGGGTGAGCGATACGACGATGACAAAAAGCCCTGTGGCAAGCCCAACAAAGATAGAAATTCTCGATCCCATAATGAGTTGACTTAAGAGATCGTTGCCTGCATGGTTCGTACCCAGCGGATGCTCGCGGGATGGTTTTGCCCTCAGTGGGAAATACTCGATTGTCTTTTCCCATTTCTGCGTCGTGGTAATTGTATAGATTGACTTTTCGATATCTTCGGAAGGAGTATCCACGGAGAGCGTCTCCGGATCTCCTCTATTCTCCTCTATCAGCACCGATTTCTCGCTTCGATCCGATTTTGGCGGGTAGGGCACGATAAGTGGAGCAAAGACGGCCATAAGCACAAGGACCGCCAGAATTATGAGGCCTGCGAGGGATTTGCGGTTTGCCACAAGCGTCTTAAAGAAATCTTTGATCATTTGGATCCATCCCTCACCCTCGGATCGAGGAACATGATGACGATGTCTGCGATAAAATTCGCAACCAAAACGGAGGCGGCAATTATCAGGAAGATGGCCTGCATAAGGGGATAGTCTTTGGCGTTGACCGCTTGGTAGAGCATATATCCCATTCCAGGATATGCAAATACCATTTCAGTGATGAGTCCGCCGCCAACGATAAACCCGAATTGCATGGCAAAGCCGGTAACGGAAGGTAGAACGGCATTGCGGGCCGCATACATGTATTTGATGCGCCGCATCGGCAACCCTTTGGCCATAGCAAGCGTGATATAGTCTTCAGCAAGCACATTGATCATATTGTTTCGCATCATGAGCATCCATTCGCCGACCGAGCTCAACGTAATGGTAAATGCAGGCAGGGCCCCATATTTGAGTACGGAGAGCCACCAATTCGAGCTGCCTCGCACTTCATCTATCGAGTACGCTCCACCGAGCGGGAAAATTCTCAACTTAAATGCAAAGACATAAATAAGGCACAAACCCAGCCAAAAATACGGGAAGCTTCGTATGAAGGTGAAAAAGCCTACGGTAAAAGATGCGAGCTTGTGCTGCCTTCTCCAGGCAGCCCAGATGCCTAAGGTGCTGCCGATTACAAAACCAAAGATCGTGCAAAGCCCCATGAGCCCTATGGTCCATGGAAGTGCAATTGCGATTACCGAGGAGACTGGCATGGGAAAGCGCGACAGCGAAATGCCAAAATCGCCTCGTACTGTGTTAACCAAGTATTTGCCGTACTGCACGATAAGCGGATCCTGCGTATCCAGGCCAAAAGCCGCCCTAATAGACTCAAGTTTTTCCGGTTCCACACCTTCCATGCGGCCAATTAGGGCCTGGGCAGGATCTCCTGGTATAAGACGCGGCAGGAAAAAATTTATGGTCATGGAAACGAGGAGTGTAAAAAGCAGCATTGCGAATTTTCTGGCGAAATACTTCATAAACCTCACCGTTCTAATTTGAAACGTGGGATCATTGCGGCACAACTGGAGCAATTAGAAAGGCGGCATTCTACAAAGGAATGCCGCCACATGTCAGTCACATATCAACTAAAATGCTGCCATGCGCGAGCGCCTGTCCCGTAATCGAAGGGCGACGCCACACGCGCACAGCACAGTAAGCGCACTTTGTGTGCTTACTTTAGATGGACTGCAAGCAGAATTGGCATCTTTTGCATGCCAATGACACTTGGCCATGCGTAAGGATTATCCTCGCTTGGCCAGCCGACAAAATTCCTCGTCGAATACTCAAACCATGTCGGGTTAAAGAAGAGCGGAACACAGGGGGTGTCTTTCATGAACTGCTCGATGACAGCCGACATATAGGTTTTTTGTTTTGCAGGATCTGGCTCGCGCCGATAAGCTTCCAAATTCTTGTCGATGTCATCGTTCTTGTAGCGCATGTTGGAGAAGACTTTGGCTTTTTGTCCTAGCGGGGCATAGTTATCGGAGTAGAGCCAACGGTTGAACTGATAGTATGGCGTTGTCCCTGTGTTGATAAAACTTATTGCCATGTCGTAATCGCCTGTTTCCAGACTGGTCTGGAACGGTACTGGCCATGCGCTCTGCGTTATAATGGCTTCGACGCCTATATCTTTGAGCATTTGGGTGACAGTTTCCGCAGCGCCAATCCAGTCGGTCCAGTCTGTAGGAACATAAAGTTTGAAGGACAGTGGCACTCCGTCTTTTTCGTAAATGCCTTTGGCATTAAGCTTGTACCCTTCACCTTCCAAGAGCTTTCTGGCTTTTACTTTGTCATAGGTGATGTTGTACTTGGCTTTTGCGCTTGATCCGAGGGAAGCAAAAGATTTCTTAAGCCCGGTCATGTCGGCAGGTACCGGGCTCGGACTCATTTTTCGGGTTATGTTGCGCTGATCTATAGCGTAGGCAAAGGCTTTGCGGACATTGGCGTTATTGAAAGGCGCCTTAAGGTTGTTCATGTACAGGAATACGAGGTTGCCTTCGGGGAACCAGTACTTGTTGTCCGGACTGGCTGCCGTGTACTCATCTGCGTTGGGCAAAAGATAACCAGCCCAGTCGTATTCGCCATTGATGAGCTTGAACGCGACCTGTTCGTTGGTGGTAGAAACGTATTGAATTGCGTCTATATAGGGGAGCGGCTTTCCGTCCTGACCCTTTTGCCAGTAGTTGGGATTGCGTACCATTCGGTAGGACTGTTCACTAAAGGATTTGGGGTCGAGCATAAATGGACCTGTCCCCACGGGACTGTCTTCGCCAACCCACGTGAGCGGGTCTTTGACTTTAGACCAAATAGCCGAAGGCACGACGATGAGGGACCCGAACTTTTCCAGTGTCGTGACGTTAACGTCTTCGAACTTGAAAACAACTTTGTTCGTTCCAATCGCGTTGACCGAAACAAGCCCTTCCGACCAGATGCCAGAGACATCGAGGGCTTTGTTTGTCTTGCCAAGGTTTGTTGTAAAGACAACGTCGTTTGCGGTAAGTGGCGTGCCATCGTTGAATTTGATACCGGGCCGCAGTGTAAACGTGATCTCTTTGAGATCAGGGGACCACGACCAGCTTTCGGCGAGCCACGGATTGGCACTGCCATCGGCATTGTTGAAGTAGATCAAGGTTTCGTAGACGCAGCCGATTGCCGAATCGAGCGCGGCAGGGCTAAACGGATTAAAGTTCTTGGTGAGTACGCCTTGTTTGGATGAGGTCATTTTTAGGACACCACCGCGTTTAGGCGTCTGTGCAAACGCCATGCCAGCAACGATGACGAGCAGAATTGCGACTGCAGCCATCTTTTTTCTCATAGATTGCCTCCTCTTGTTCTCAATAGGGAACCAGTTCATCTGGCCCCTTTGTCAATTCGTAACGTGTCTATTCTACAACCTTTTCTCAACATGTGGTTGAATTGTTACAGGGCAAACACCGGTCGCTTTGCACGTACCAGCAAGGAATTCGGCAACAGAGTGGGCAGAAAGCGAGGTATATTCGTAGGCAGCTAGAATCTGAGGGGTTGAACAACCGTGCTCCTTGCAGAGATCCAGTATTCCCTGACAATCGTAAGGACTGCGCATCAAGAAAATGATGAGTCTCGTATCGCGTTTTGCTGCATACGCGGCAAAGAGTCCCAGAAGGTCGAGTTGGCTCTTGTGTGAAAAAGGTGCAAAAAGTGAAAGAGCAAGGGTGAGCTCCTTACTTTTGTCATCTCGCCCGTGGTGAGGAGAGCCCGCCGCGCAAAAGTTCTGCAGGTGGTCGGAAACTGTCGCCAGTTCTTCTTGGGTAGGATTGGCTGAAACCTTCATAGCCTCCCAGCCCGGAACGTCGAGCTGCGCGAGTTCTGTAGCGATTGAGGGCAAAGCGGCCTCGTCTTCTACACCAGTGAGGTTTTCTGGAAGCACATCGACTAAGAAACCAGTTGATGTAAGACCTTCGTGGTCCGGTTCGAGTTCCTGCACGCGGTGTACTTCGTCCTGCTTCCCTTGCCGTTGTTCTGACAGTGGGCTAAGGAGCGTGAGAGAACCGCGCGATATCGTGGTCACAAGGTTGTACTCGTCTTCCAGGTTTCGCAATCTTGCTGACTCAGGTGGCGTGGACGGCTCATTACAGTATTCATCCTTGAACCGGAGGATGCGACTCACCGAATTATTGATTCTCTCTTCAGGAATTAATCCATCCATAACGGCTCTGTAAATTGACTCGGCCGCTTCGATCTGGCGTGCAGGCGTGTGACTTACCACAATGATGTCGGCACCAGCCAACACTGCCTTGACGTAGGGATCGCTGAACCGATCCGCAACTGCTTTCATCTCCATACAGTCGGTACAGATTATTCCGTCAAAGCCGAGCGTGCCACGCAGCAATCCTTCCACAATGTTCTTTGAAAAAGTAGCAGGAATTGGTTCTTTTTCCAGAGCAGGGAACTGGACATGGGCCACGAGCACCGAGGCCACGTCTTCAGCTATGAGCCGTTGAAAAGGAACGAGGTCCACTGCTTTTAGCGTTTCGAGATCATGAGAGATGATCGGCAGGTCCAGATGCGAGTCCACTCTGGTATCGCCGTGCCCCGGGAAATGCTTGGCCGTGGCCATGACACCCGCTTTTTTGAGCCCACTGGCAAAGGCAGAAGCATAGTCCGCAACAAGCGCCGGATTCTCTCCGTAACTTCGTACCCCGATAACGGGGTTGTTGGGGTTTACATTGACGTCGACGACTGGTGCCAGGTTCCAGTTGATTCCGAGTTCGCGCAGGTCTGAACCACAGATGCTTCCTAATGCTTCGATATCGGCAACGCTTGTGCTTCCACCGAGGCAGGAAGCGGCCTGTGCCATTGCCCCTGGAATGGGCACAACCCCTTTGCGGATGCGCATGACAATGCCGCCTTCCTGGTCTATTGCGACGAGCGGAAGCATGCCAGTAGCGCTTTTTATAATGTGTTGTGCGCTGCGCACCGAACCAAGCGTGGTTGCCGCGTCTGGAGTGTTGCGGGAAAAAAGAATTATATTGCCAGCCTTCGTTGTGTTAACAACACTTTCCAGTGCGGCCATTCCTGCTTGGCCGGCCGCAAAGCCGACCGCAAGCATCTGGCCAATTCTCCATTGAAGAGGCTGCGATTCAGGATCTATGGACTTCATCATCTTGGTCACTATATAGTGATATTCATATGCGGTCAAGGAAATATTGGAGCCGCAACTCGGGTGGCGCGCCGCGACCTAGGGTGTAGGGGATAAGGCTTACGCGGGTGACAAGTGCTACCTGGTACGGGGTGTGTGGAATTTTCTTGACCATGAGAGAAATTCAGTGCGTATAATGAGTCGTATGGAATACAACTACAGTGAGGAGCCCATTCAAAGTACCGTGAGCGAGGTAGTTTCCCTCTGGAACACGTCGCTGGGCAGCCATTTCCCCCTTGAAGAGCAACTTTACCGTCAACAGGCGCTTTTCAAAGCACATAACAGTAAAGAACATAACAGTGCGCTTTTCGTTGCACGGCAGAAAACAGAAGGCGAGAAAACAGAAGGCGGCCGAATGGTGGGTACGGCGCTGGCAAAAATGGGTGCTACTTTTGCCGGAACCCAGCAACCGACCGCTGGAAACCCCGCGAGTCGCGTCACCGGTTATGTATCTTTTGTTGTTGTGGCTCCTGACAAACGCGGGAAGGGCATAGGAACCGAACTACTCTCGTTGGCGGAGTCGTGGTGCAAGGATCAGGGTGCCCAGATTCTACGGTTGGGTTCTGACTATCCTCACTTTTTTCCTGGTGTTCCAGTGAGTATTCCACCTCAAGAAAGCTCATTGCTCGGCGGTGCGCCTTTCTCTGAAGACGTTGCTGTGAGCGACTTTTTTACCAAAAGAGGCTTCAGGATCGACTGGACGGAATACGACCTGATAGCGGACCTAACCAGCATTGATCTGGGAAGTTCACCATCCGAAGTTTTTGCACAACCTGATTTCAGTTTTAGTCTTTGCTCAGACAGGTTGCGCCCCGCAACGCTGGAGTTTTTGTCGGCCTCGTTCCCCGGGCGCTGGTATCAGGAGATGGTCGACGGCTTTGAAAACGGTCTCCAAAATGAAGACGTAGCACTCGCCGTGCAGAATGGCAGCGAAAAGGTCGTCGGTTTTGCCCGTATTGGCAACAGGATGAGTAGTCACTTGAGCCCAGGCCTTTTCTGGCGTGGCTTACTGGGTTCCAATTCTGGCGCACTCGGGCCGATTGGTGTGGATCGTTCGTGTCGAGGCAAGGGTTTAGGACTAGCGCTTCTGCGGGCCTCACTCTCTGAGCTTAAGCGCAGAGGTGTGGACCTTACCGTCATAGACTGGACGGACCTTGTAGGCTTCTATGGCAAACTCGGATTCCAGCCCTGGAAGGCTTACCGGGGGATGAGTAAGCAGCTTTGACCTGTGCAGGGCTGCGAATCTCTACTCAAAATGGTGCGTCGCTTCCATGGATCGATCCAGTGCCTCAATGGCACTGTCGATGTCGTTTGAAACAATTACATTGAACAGCACATCGATGGCTGCAAGCTGGCTAATTCTGGAAAGCTCGGCCGCACTGCGATAGATTCGTTCCACCGTGGGGAGTTCCAACACCAGATCGGCTCGCTCTTTGAGTGAATTCTGAGCCGTTGTCAGTGCAATGATGTAGCAGCCTTGCAGGTGAGCCTGCCGCGCCACTTCCAGCATTTCCCTTGTTTCACCAGAATAAGAGATAATGAAGGCCACCGCTGTGGGTTTGAGTGCACACGAAGCTGTAATCTGCGCATGAACATCGAGAAGGTAAAAACTTGGGATGCCAATACGCGTGAGTTTCTGATGAAAATCCGCTGCAACCAGCCCAGATGCCCCAATGCCAAAGAGTGCCGTAAGGCTTGCGCTCCTTATGTGCGCTGCCGCGGACTCGATGGCTTGTGGGCCCAGGGTTTGCGACAGCGAGGTCATGGTTCTGCGGACGGCCGCAATTGTATCCTGAATGGCGCGCGAACCAGGTGTCTGCGCTTCCAGATCGAGGCCTGGTAGGCTTTTTTCGTCCCAGCCCCGATAGACATCTCTGGCAAGCCACAGCTTGAAATCGGCGTACTTCCCTATGCCAAGATGGCGACAAAACCGGACCACTGCAGCAGGGCTAGTCCGAGCCTGCCGTGCGAGCTCGTTGATATTGAGGTGAAGCGCTTTTTGAGGTGATGCCAGGACGAAGTCAGCAATTCGTTTTTCTGCGTCGGCGAGGCTTGGAATCGCTGCTTTGATGCCTTCAAGAGCAGTGTTTTGCTCCTTGCTCTCGTTTTGTGGGTTCTTGTCACTCATCGTAATGTTCTTTCATAGCATGATGATCCTGTTGATAAGATATCTCAGACGCGCGCGAGGTGCACTTTTCAGTGTAAAGCTGCACTGCTTCTGAGATCCGTCCTTCGGCGTGTGCAAGCAAATCCTCAGCTTCTGGCGCACTCACCTTGAGCAAGACCATGATAATGGCCACCTTTGGCCTGCGGCCTGATTCGGCAAAGGCTTGTTCTGCTTCCTCTTTTGAGCATCCCGTCGCTTGCCGTATAAGCCTCTTAGACCGCTCCACCAACTTGCGGTTTACCGGCATAAGGTCCACCATCAGATTGCCATAGACCTTGCCAACGCGAATCATGCTGGCTGTGGTCAGCATATTGAGCACGAGCTTCTGTGCCGTGCCCGCCTTCATTCGTGTTGATCCTGTAATGACTTCAGGACCAACTTCAATCAGTATTTTATGTTTGGCAAGCTCAAAGGTCTTGGACTCGCGATTGCAGGAGAGCGCCCCGACAACGGCGCCGAGGCTCTTTGCATATTCCATTGCACCGAGCACGTAAGGGGCAGCCCCAGACGCGGTTATGCCCACAAGTACATCCTTGTCTGCAAAATTGATAGCCCTGAGTGCAGCTACTCCGTCTTCAGGCCGGTCTTCTGCCCCTTCTATGGATTTTCTAAGTGCTGCATCTCCTCCCGCTATAAGACCTACCACCATGGTGGGAGGAACTCCAAACGTTGGTGGGCATTCTGAAGCATCCAGAACACCGAGTCTGCCCGAAGTTCCGGCACCGATGTAGACGAGGCGCCCGTCTTTGTTAAACGCTGCGACGATATCCTCTACAAGCGCAGCGATTGCAGGCAGGGCCTTTTCCACCGCAAGAGGTACCTTTTTGTCTTCTTCGTTGATGATTTTGAGGATTTCGATGGCCGGAAGCGTATCGATGTGTTCTGATCGTATGTTCCGCGATTCGGTTGTGGCGTGTTCTAAATAGTCGTCCTCGATAGCGGCATTCATCTGTGTAGTTGCCTCCGGACTCTTGTATAAAGCTTCAGTGTGGCCACGATTCAACGTGGTTGCTCTTGAAATAATTTTTCACAGTTTTGCAAGAAAAGCAAGAGAGATGACTACCAGTTTCGCAGTTCGAGGCGTATGAAGGAGCGAAAATACGACAAAATTCTGTTTCTTGCAGTTTTTGCCACAATTTGCATTTCTTTTTTGAGCGCTCACGTGATAACATAAAAATATCTTTCGAACTTTCGGTGTTTCGATCTTTCAAATTCATTACGGGAGCAACAAAGCCGTGCGCATTCTTGTGCTTATCAAACAGGTGCCTGAAACAGACAAGGTCAAAATGGATCCGGAGACGGGTACCATGATCCGGACCGGGCAGGAGACCATCATCAATCCGTTGGACCTTTATGCTATTGAGCAAGCGCTCGTCCTAAAGGAGGCCAGACTAAAGGCGACCCGGCCCAAGGTCACCATGTCGCAGGAACTCCAGAACGTCGGCGCACCGGCAGCGGTGACGGATCCGACGATAGGCGGGGCAACCGTGACGGTGGAACCAACCGTGACAGTGCTGACCATGGGACCGCAGGATGCAGACCGTGCATTGCGGGAGGCCTTGGCTATGGGTTGCGACGAGGCAATCCTGCTCACCGACCGAGGCTTTGCCGGTTCCGATACATGGGCTACTGCGCAAGTCCTGGCTGCAGCTATCCGGAAGGTGGGGAATTACGATCTCATTCTATCTGGAGAGCGGGCAACCGATGGCGACACTGGGCAGGTGCCTTGCGAGGTTGCTGCCCGGCTCGGGCTGCCTGTTGTCACCTATGTTTCGAGCCTCAAGGTGGAAGATCCGGCCCAAGGCTCACAGCACGGGAGAGGCCTTCTCGTACGTAGGCTCACTGAGGAAGGCTACCAGATTCTTCGCGCCAGAACTCCCTGTGTGATGAGCGTCGTCAAAGAGATTGCATCACCACGGCTGCCGACCCTGCGGGGCAAAAAGGCGGCAAGGGGCGCAAGTGTTGTCCGCTGGGGAATGTCCGATTTGGGGCTTGAGCCGGGAAGCGTTGGGCTTGCTGGTTCGCCAACTCGAGTCACCAAGGTTTTCTATCCTAAGATTGTACGCAATGGGCAGCGAATAGTTGCGAACGACGTTGCATCGATAGATGCGGCAGTACGGAAGTTTGTTGAAATTCTTGACTCGAATGGCTTTTTGCAGAGCCGGCATGGGTTTACACAGAGTGTGGCAGCGCGCGTTGCAGGGGCAGGGGATGGTGCACGGGCTGGGGATGGTGCACGGGCTGGGAATGTTGTGGGGGCGGCTAAGGCCCCACCTTACTTGAATCTGGATGTTTTGGACGGGCTTTCTCTTGATAGCGTTTCTCTTGATAGCGGGGCTGCAAAACAGCTGCCACCGCCAGAACGCCCGGAATTCTGGGTCCTTGCTGAGTTTCGGGGCTCAGGAAGCGACTCTGTTTCGGAGTACAATGCTCCGGGAACAGCCTCGCTCGTCACAGAGCACACCGGGCAGGCGGAGAATACAGACAAGGCAGCGCAGGCAGCGTACGAAGCTCAGACAGCGTATGCAGCGCAGGCAGTGACGATAGATACCGTCTCACTGGAGCTTCTTGCAAGGGCCAGGAAGCTTGCGGACCAAAGAGGGGCTAATCTCGTCGCAGTTGCTTTGACAAAGAGAATCTCCATGCTGGATGCGCACACGCTCGTCGCACACGGCGCGGACGACGTTATCGCCATAGAAGGCGACAGCCTTGAACATTTTGTGTGCGAGCCTTGGGCAAGAGCCATTGCCTCGCTCATAGAGTTCAGAAGGCCGGAGGTAGTCCTTGGGGCGGCGACCTCTACCGGGCGCACTTTGCTGCCTTACCTTGCTGCGCTAGTTGGGACCGGACTCACCGCGGACTGCACCGAACTTGCCATAGAACCTGATACGGGACTTCTTCTGCAAACACGGCCGGCCATCGGTGGAAATGTCATGGCGACTATCAAGACTGCACACCATAAACCGCAAATGGCAACAATACGGCCTCATTCGGAGCGGCCACTGGAGCCAGATTTTGCGCGTCATGGCAGACTTATGCATGTCCCTTATGCTGTGACAAAAGACGAAGTCTCCACTGTGGAATTCCTTGGGCTCGAGCAGAATTCAGGCGATTTTGAGAATCTTGAAGGAATGCGACTTGTAATAGCAGGGGGACGCGGGCTAAAAAAAGCTGAGAATCTCAAGCTTTTACGGGACCTCGCTGCTGCCTTAGCGTGCGGTGGACCTTCGGCCTCGTCGGTCGGTATAGGGGCAAGTCGGGAAGTGGTGGACCGGGGTTGGCTTTCCTATCCTCACCAAGTAGGTTTGAGCGGCAAGACTATTTCGCCAGACATCTATGTTGCTGCGGGCATTTCTGGCGCAGTGCAACACTTAGCAGGAATTCGCACGGCCAAGACCATCATATCGATCAATTCCGACCCTGAGGCTCCCATCCACTCGATCGCCGATTTTGCCATTGTTGGCGATCTTTTTGAGATTGTACCGC
>AMWB02022991.1_pt1 | contig 12250 bp, 10 predicted proteins | sample 200311 | NCBI WGS metagenome assembly AMWB02 (sample SAMN02737377, study PRJNA173069) | bioreactor metagenome | biome: anode biofilm in microbial fuel cells | place: USA: California | collected 2010-12-16 | reverse complement strand
AACTATCCTAACCCGTTCAATTCGGAAACTGTTATCAATTTTGAATTAAGAAAAGACGGAAGAGCAAAACTTGTTGTTTATGATGTTTTAGGCAGGGAGATAGCAACGTTGGTCAATGAATACCTGACCAAAGGGATTCATAAAGTCAATTTCAATTTCGGAAGCACGAGACAAAAAAGTTCGGGAGGAGTATATTTTTACACGCTATATTTTAATAATCAAATAATCGATACAAAGAAATTGGTTTATATACCGTAGAAGAAAATACAAATTGATTAGAGCGCCTTAATAGAAAAGGGCATTTTAAAATAAGAGAGAGAGTCAGAAATTATGAAACACACCTTGCCCGGGTATTCATAAATTCTTACCGAACGGTACGACTCTCTCATTTTTAAACTACTAAATTCAAACATTATGAAACACATAAAAATATCGTACATAATAGCAATTTTGATATCAATTATGTTTGCCGCTAATCAGGATATTTCAGCGCAATACGGCTTTGAGTGCGGATTTAACGGTACTGCTCAAAATAATCCGTATATAAATCTGAATGATTTCTGGGGAATGAATAAGCCGATTAGAACGGATTTAAGCGGTGTCACACCGGAACCGCCATCATATGCATATTTTCCCGTGTTGGTCGTGTTTGTACAATTCGCAGATGACCCTGCTTTACCAAATTGGCCTGCTTACGGGGCGCCGGATTATCTTAACAATTTTATTACCAATGTTAAAAGTTATAATTCGAATTGGTGGGACGCTTACAGTGAAACAACGGCGCCGTTGAGCGATTACTGGCTCGAGGCAAGCAGAGGGAAATTTCACGCCCTCGGGAAAGCGTATTATGTTCAGTTGGGTAACGCTGCTGATTATTCAAGTGAAACGATAATGAATCAAGCGATTTGGGATGATTTAGTTAATAATCAGAACCTTACAGATTGGACATCTTACGATTTATGGAAACCGGTTGTCGTTAACGGAGTTCAGAAATTCAAATATGAACCTGACGGGTACGTAGATATGATATATAAAATACACAAAACAAGAGGCAGAGGTCCCCTGGCAAATCACGCGGCGGGTTACGCACATTTGACCTGGGACCCGGGTGACAACACAGAAATTCTAATTGACCCGATAAACGGAGTGTCAATCAAGTACGGTTTTTATCCAACAAGTTCCGGCGTAACACTTGACTTTACGCCAAATAAGAATATGATAATGAGCGTGTTGATGCACGAACACGGGCATACGATGTACGCTAACGGTCATATTACTTATGGAAAAGTCGTTGCAGGTCCAGGAGGAGAAGGATATTTAAGTCCTTACGAGATGATATTATTGGGATATATGTCTCCAACGCAGGCAACGTTTAATAATTCTACTCCCTATAATCTGAAAGACTACTCTGCCAGAGACAATTCTTCAGGTTACATATTAAAAGTTCCAATAGCAACGGGAGAGTATTTTCTTATTACAAACAGAGGGAATTATTCGAAATGGGATAAATTGATGATGGGAGATACGGCGAGAATAAACACATTTGACATATTTAATGAACTCGGTAGCGGGGTGTATATACATCACGTCAACAAAGAAATAACAATGCCATTCGGAAACGAGCACGTACAAGATCTGGAGTGCGCAGACGGTATATGGTCATTTGAATACGATACTCAGGTCAGAATGTATGCCTGGGACGCGGGGCATTGTTTTAATAACGGGATGTGGAATGTTTACAAACGAAATCAAGTAATTTATGACAACGATAATGGGATGAGTAATCCGGGTTATTCGGGTGACGACAAAAGCAGCGGATATATTATGTGGGCGTGGAAAGGACAGGCGCCTTTAGACCCGTGTACGATAGGAACCGAGAGAACTTATACGAATGATGAAGATTATTTTGCTTTCGATCAAAATAATGGCGACAGATTTGATCCCTGGAAAATGGATTATAATGAGGTCTTCTCACCTTATTCATCACCGAATACGAATACGTGGACGACTGTTCCCTCAAATCAAAATTCGGGTATCTTTATTGTACTTAGGGGAAATGAGACAGATAAAAGTTACAATATTGATATTCTGAAGGTTGACGGAACGCATTCGCTCGAATCAATATTATCTTCAACTCCTCCATCAAGACCGATGGGTATAAAAATTGACAGAACAGATTGCATGGACGGCAAACGGTATCCGATACTTACCTGGAACCATAACTTGGAGCCGGATATGATACAGGATTTCACGACAACCAAGAGATATAAAATATTCAGGGCGTTCGATGCTCTTAATACAGTTCCGCAGAATTACACCGAAATCGCGGATATAACTATCGATAAAGATACACCTCCGTCTTACATTGACTACGCTGCGTACGGAGAATGCGACGGAATAGGGCAGGGGGATGTAAACAGAATTAGGTATAAAATTAAAGCGGTCGATAAGACAAACTGGGCTTCCGTTTATTCAGATTTTGTAGCGATTACATCTCAATATCTGATAAGAGGCGGCGAGGAAGGCGATACTTTTGTTTTAAATCCGGAAATCCCGGATAAATATAATCTTTCTCAAAATTATCCAAACCCGTTCAATCCGGTAACATCAATAAATTACGCCTTGCCGAAAGACGGTCTTATAACGTTAAAGATATACGACAATACAGGACGAGAAGTAGCAACGCTCGTGAATGAAGTGAAGCGGGCGGGGTATTACACGATTCAGTTCAACGCATCGCGTCTGTCGTCGGGAATTTACTTCTATAGAATTACATCGGGTGATTTTGTTCAGACGAAGAAGATGGTTTTGATAAAATAAGGACATTTGCCTTGTCAATGATTGTAATATGATCAAGTACAGGAAAAGGACAATTAGAAAAAATGGAGAAATAAAAGCGTTATATTAAGAGAGAAAAAGGCAATAACATACTTGGGAGAGTTCACTTATGAATTTAAAAATTTATTTTGAACTCTCCTCCTTATATAGCGAGCAAATATTGTCAATAGCATAGCAGTAATTATTAATACATCGAAAAAGGAACAGAGTGAAGCGAATGAAAAGATAAAACGTGTAAAATTCCTTCACACCCTTTTTGTTACCGTTTTATAATGGAGATATTAATCAGGATATCTGAGATACGCTCTGAAAAAAGCGGAATAAAAAATCTGTGTTTCTGTTATGGATACCGGCCTTCGCCGGTATGACAAACGCAAAGTAAAATTCCTTCATACCCTTTTTGTTACCGTTTTATAGTGGAGATATTAATCAGGATATCTGAGATACGCTCTGAAAAAAACGGAATAAAAAATCTGTGCTTCTGTTATGGATACCGGCTTTCGCCGGTATGAAAAACTCTAAAGATATCTTTTTCAGATGTCTCTAATTATTAATTTAAACTGTTAACTGTTAAGTGTTAACTGAAAATTGATTTCAGTACCTGTCCCGCGACGTTTGGATTTTCCTGAAAACGCCGTATTGAGTATTCGTACCACCTCATTCCGAACGGCACGTAAACGCGCATTCTGTAACCCTCGTTCACGATTTCGGTGCGCAGTTTTTCGCGTACTCCGAGCAGCATCTGAAATTCGAACTTATCATTCGTAAGTTTGAAATCCCTGATTATCTCCTTAGCGCCATCGGTAAGATAGTCGTCGTGTGTCGCAATTCCCGCGTAAGCATTCTTTTCGAATATTATTCTCAGAAGTCTGAGGTAGTTGTCCCGTATTTCCTGTCTGCCCTTGTAGGCAATGGATTCCGGCTCGATGTAAATCCCTTTGCAGAGCCTGAAGTTGGATTTCTCCGCGGTCAGTCTTAGTATGTCGCTTTCTGTTCTGCGTAGGTATGCCTGAAGCACGAGCCCGACGTTGTCGTATCTCTTTCTCATTTCTTCGTACATCTTTATGGTTATATCAGTGACCGATGAATCTTCCATATCAATTCTTACGAATATATTCTTCTCCTTCGCGGAGTCGAGTATTTCGGAAAACAGCCCCCTGCACAGGTCGTAGTCCATTGCGAGTCCGAGCATCGAAAGTTTCACGGACAAATTTCCGTCGAGTTTTTCCTTTACGATAGTATCGAGAACTTCAAGAGATTCATCCCTTGACTTCGCGGCTTCATCTCTGTCCTTTATGCTCTCTCCGAGCACGTCGATGGTCGCCATTATATTGCCGCTGTTGAGTTCCCTTACGGTCTTCACCGCGTCGGTTATGCTGTCGCCTGCTATGTATTTGTTCGCGAAAACCCTTACGAATTTTTTCGGCAGCAGCGGGATTGTCTTTACGAGTATGTAATTAAACGGGTTCATTATTTTAAAGATTATCGGTTGATAAACGGCCTGTGAAACCGCCGTCTATTGTATGCCAGTATTGAATGGAAGTTTCTCCGAGCAGGTAGCAAAGATAAACCTCTTCGCCGTTATCCCGTATATGCGGAAAATCAATTAGTCCTATGTTTATGTCTTTTATCAGTATTCCCTTCACGGCGAAATCCTTTACAACAGCGACGAGTTCTTCCATCTCGGGAGGAAATTTCCCCGTGCCGTTAGGTCCAATGCCGCCAAAGTATGCGTGACGGTAAATATCGTATCCCCGCTCGTCAAGTTGTTTCTTGAGTCCGACGATGCGCTTCAATCCGGGAAGAATAATAAGCAGCATCTCCCTTGCTTCGCTCAGCGTATAATGTTTCCGGTGCAGCATTAAATTTGTTTCATTAAATTTATTGTCTCTATCAATGATTCGCCCGCTTCATAACCCTTGTTGTTTTCACTGCAGCAGTCTTTGATTTGACTCCTCTTTTCCGCCTGCTCGTCGGTGTAAGTTGTAAGCACGCAGAAACCTACCGGCACGGAGTACTTTGACGCGATGAGATTTATGTTTTGCGATACCGACGATGATATGTATTCAAAATGCGCGGTCTCGCCTTTTATGACGCATCCTATCGTGAGAATTCCGTCGTACTTGTAATCGCCGTTTTTCCTGCATATGCTTTCAAGCACGGAAGGGATTTCGTATGCGCCGGGTATGTAATACAATGTGATGTCCTTCTCGCTCACGCCGTTCTGTTTCAGAGAAAGAACAGCGCCCTTAATCAGGTTGGATGTAATTTCTTCGTTAAAGCGGCTTGCGATAATCGCTATCTTAAATCCTTCACCGCTCAATCCGCCTTTTACTGTCTTTATCATATTTGATTTAATTTTTCTTTCATTCTTAAAACCGCGTCTTCGTCAACGCAGAATTTTCCCAGATTGGAATAATCGGTGTCATAAAATCCGTGAAAGTCCGAGCCTCCGCACGTGAGCAGATTATTCTCTTTCGCAAATTTAGTGAATTTATTCACGTGATTTAAGGTATGCGACGGGTGAACAGTTTCTATCCCGTCTATTCCGGATTCCAATATTTTTTTTAAAGTGCTCTCCCTGAAATAATTCCCGGGATGCGCGAGGAACGCCAGCCCTCCCGATTTATGTATCAATTCTATGATTACGTTGAAATCAAGGTTCTCTTTTCTCACGTGAGCAGGCTTGTTGTCGCCAAGATATCTCTGGAACGCGTCGCCGTAATCTTTTACGAGACCCTGCTCGACGAGTTCGTTAGCGATATGCGGACGCCCGATTGAATTGCTCACCGAATATTTTTTCAGGAGGTTATCCGGTTTTATTTTTACACCGAGGTCAAGAAGTTTACGGATTATCTTTTCAAAACGTACTACCCTCAGATTGTCTATGAAATCCAGATGTTCGATTAACGCTTTGTTGTTGAAATTCAGGAAATAACCGAGTACGTGTATTTCCTTGCCGTGAAAATCCGCGCTTATCTCTATGCCGGGTATTATTTTGATTTCCTGTTTGCCGTTGAATTCAAGCATCCTTACCGAGCCCTCGAAATTATCGTGGTCCGTCACGCTTACGATACCCAGACCTTTGGTTTTCGCGATTTCAAGTACCTCTTTCGGTGTCAGTTTTCCGTCGGAAAAGTTTGTATGTATGTGAAGATCAGTTTTCAGCAACTTTGTTTATATTATCGGACATATTCCTAACATAAAAAATATGTTCAAAATTCGAGTTTATAAAGTCAAAATGAAGTAATCCCGATTATCCGTTTTGCGCGGGAATTTACCGGGAATGAAGTCATTTACCTGCCTGAACTGCCGGTTCGAATTTACGGCGCTATTTCCTCGTATTTCACGGTTTGTAAGAAAAAAATCAATGTTTTTATACTATAATATAATGATTATATTTATTGTTTTATTGAAAATACATGAACATTGCATTAATAACAGGTGGATTATCGTCTGAAAGAGAAGTCGCGCTTTCTTCCGGGCGCGGAATACTTAAGGCTTTGAGAAATCTGGGACATAACGTGACTGTGATTGATCCCGTTTTCGGAAGTGAGAAAGTCGATGAAGATGTGATTTTCCGCGATATGGTTTCCAAAGAGTACCCCTCTCTTGATAAGTTAAAAAGCATTCAGGGCGAAAACTCGAGAAAAATGCTCGACTGCGTTAATTCGCCGCTGTTTGATAACATTGACATCGCATTTCTGGGACTTCACGGCAAGTACGGTGAAGACGGTATGATTCAAACTCTTCTTGAACTAAGGGGGATTAAATACACGGGTTCGGGAATCAGGGCTTCCGCTTTCGCGATGGATAAAGACATTACAAAAACGGTATTTCAGGCGAACGGAATTTTAACGCCTGAATGGGTTGCATTAAACAGACAGGATGAATATAATATCAAGGAATTTCCGAAAATTTTCGGAAAACCGCTCGTGGTTAAACCGAATGACGAGGGCAGTACGGTTGGTCTGACTATTGCCCGCGACGAAAAGGAACTCGAGAATGGTATAAATACGGCATTCCTGTATTCGGACAAGGTGCTCGTGGAAAAATACGTAAAGGGCAGAGAAATTACTGTCTCAATTGTTGACGGCAGGGCGTACCCCGTAATCGAAATCATACCTAAAGAGGGATTTTACGATTACGAGCATAAATATACAAAGGGTAAGACAGAATATGTTTGTCCCGCTGAAATAAAAACGGCGGTATCGGATAAAGCCAAAGAAATAGCGATGAACGCATTTAAGACTTCGGGCTGTGAAGTTTACGCGAGAGTGGATTTCCTGCTTACGGAGGATGATGAATTGTTCTGCCTTGAGATTAATACGCTACCGGGAATGACTGAACTATCGCTCGTTCCTATGGCTGTGAAATCCGAAGGCATGGAGTTTAACACATTGATTGATACGGTTATCAAAACGTCGCTGAGGAAATATGAATAACCGCGGCACAGGTGAAAGTGTTCTCGTAAAGACACTGCGTTTTATTAAGTATAACAAACTGCTGTTTATACTTGTTGTTATCGCGGTGTCGGTACTGGTCTTTTCCGTTTTCGCCGATAAAGGGCTTCTGACGAGACTGAAATTTCAATCGGAAAAGAAGAAACTGGAAAAGCAACTTGAGGACGAGAAAAAGAAACAGGAAGAACTGAAAAAAGAAGTTGATGAACTCAACAACTCTTCCGAAAAAATTGAAAAAATCGCGAGAGAAAAATACGGAATGACAAAAGAAGGCGAACAAATTTTTAAAATCGAGGTTGACAGCACAAAATGAAAAGTAATAACGAGAAGGTAATATTATCGGGTATGAGACCCACGGGTAAACTTCACATCGGACATTATGTAGGCGCGCTTGAGAACTGGGTCGCGCTTCAAAAGGATTATAAGAACTATCACCTGATTGCCGATTACCATACGCTCACTACAAATCTCGATACGACTATGGTATTTGAAGATTCGATTGAAATGGCAATCGACTGGATTGCCTCGGGAATTGACCCTGAAAAATCGCCGATGTTCAGGCAATCGAAGATAAAGGAGCATACGGAATTGTTCCTGATTTTTTCAATGCTCATAACAAAGGCAAGGCTGGAAAAAAATCCCACTCTTAAAGAGCAGATAAAAGCGATGAACCTCCAGACGATTACATACGGTCATCTCGGTTATCCTGTATTGCAGGCGGCCGACATTCTTCTGTACAAGGGTGACCTCGTTCCCGTCGGCGAGGACCAGGTTCCGCACGTGGAGATAACAAGGCAGATTGCGGGTGTGTTCAACGAGAAATACTGCCTGCCTGACGGGCACAGCATATTTCCCATTCCCGAACCGAACATAACTCAGTTCGCGAGACTGCCGGGTCTGGACGGAAAAGCCAAGATGAGCAAGTCTCTTGACAATACGATTCTTCTGTCGGACGACGAGGAGAAAATAAAGACTAAAATGAAAAAGGCTTTCACCGACCCGAATAAATTAAGAAAAGGCGATAAGGGAAATCCGGACATTTGCCTGGTTTATACGTATCATAAGAAGTTCAACGGAAACGAAATCAATGAAATCAGGGAAGGCTGCAAGTCAGGCTCGCTCGGATGTTTCGACTGCAAGATGAATATTTCGTCGAAGATAAGCGGGTACTTTGCCCCGATTCGCGAAAAAAGAGCCGAACTCGAACAGAAGAAAAAGGAAGTCCTCGAAATTCTTGAGGACGGTGAAAATAAAGCAAGAAGCGTCGCAGTGCAGACAATGACAGAAGTCCGCGAAGCGATGAAATTAGGATAATAAATTTTAATAACAAATTTGATAACTCCTACAGCAAAAGACAAAGCGGTACAGGACGAACTGAAAAAACACGGGGAAATTCCCGAACACATCGCCATAATAATGGACGGTAACGGGAGATGGGCAAAGTCGCTGGGAAAAACCAGAGTGTTCGGACACAGACAGGGCGTTGCGTCCGTAAGGGACACTGTCGAAGCGTGCGGACAACTGGGCGTGAAATATCTTACTCTCTATACATTCTCGACTGAGAACTGGAAAAGACCTAAAGATGAAGTCACGATTTTAATGAAACTTCTGATTAAATCCCTGAAGAACGAAACCGACAGGCTTCACGAGAATAACGTAAGGCTCATTGCTACGGGAAATCTGGAAAAACTTCCTGACATTGTTTTCAAGGAACTTCAGGACGCGATGCGCAAGACGAAAGACAATAAACTGATGACTCTGAACCTCGCGCTCAGTTACAGCGGCAGGTGGGACATCATAAACGCTGTCAGGAAAATCGCAGGGGACGTCAATAGCGGAAAAATAAAGACGGAAGATATTAACGAAAAATTATTTCCCTCTTATCTTGCGACAAACGGAATTCCCGATCCCGATCTGATGATAAGAACGGGAGGCGAGTACCGGATAAGCAATTTCCTTCTCTGGGAACTTGCTTACACGGAAATATACATTGATGACGTTTTCTGGCCCGAATTCAGAAGACAGCATCTCTACAACGCTATCAGAGAATTTCAGAAACGCGAACGCCGATTCGGGCTGGTAAGCGAACAATTAAACAAAAAGTGAAACCAATAATGGCAGTAAAAAAAATCCAATACTTATTCGTGCTGATGCTTGTGATGCTGTCCGCCGTTTTCACCGCGGATTCATTCGCCCAGGATGAAAATACAACGTACAGAATTGTAAACATTTCCGTTAAGGGCAACAGAGTCTATGATTCGAAAACTATTGTCGCTTATTCCGGACTCAGGGAAAATATGGAAATAGGTATCCCTTCGGATGAAACAAGAGAATCCATAAGAAGACTGTGGAAACTGGGACTATTTTCTAACATAACCCTTACAATCGATAAGAAATTCGGACGCGATGTATATCTGGTTATAACCGTTGATGAACTGCCGAGAATCGAAGGCGTGGACATCACCGGCAACGACCATTTTTCGGTCAGCGAGATAAAAGAAAAAATCGGGCTCGCTAACGGTGAAGTCGTTTCCGAGCAGAAACTTAAAGATGTCGCGTACAATCTTGAACTCTATTACGCCGAAGACGGCTATGCGCTTGCATCAGTTAAAGTCGACAAACTGATATCTGCAAGCAACGAGGCGCGAATAAGAATAAAAATTGATGAAGGCAAGAAACTGACCGTAAGGGAAATTTCTTTCGAAGGAAATATCGATGTCCCTTCGAAAAAACTCAAAGGCGCGATGGATAACATCTCCGAAAAAGTTTGGTGGAAATTCTGGGACGGTGCGAGATTCGAGAAAATCAAATTCGACGATGACAAGAAATTAATCGTGGATTATTATCACGAACTGGGTTACAAGGACGCCGAAGTGGTGAGTTCTGATATGAAACTCTCGCAGGACAAGGAAGATGTATTCCTGAAAATCAAGGTTCGCGAAGGAAGACAGTTTAAAATTGATACTCTCTATTTCGAGGGCAATAAAATTTATCCCGATTCAATACTCTACGCCAGAATCAATATGAAAAAAGGCGATATCTTCGATATGAGGAAATTCCAACTGAACCTGTACGGCAACGAAACGGAGAATGACCTCAGCGCCCTTTATTATGACAACGGTTATCTGGGATTCACCGCCGACGTTAATGAAACTAACGTGGGCGTTGACCGCGTAAAGATTAAAATAAAAATTACCGAGAACAACCAGTACAGACTCGGGTTAGTCTCCTTCGAGGGAAACGACAAGACGAAAGATAAGGTTCTCAGGCGCGAAATGTACACGCTGCCCGGAGAATATTTCAACCGCGCCAACGTGAAGCGCAGCATACAGCAGTTGAACGCACTAAACTACTTCAACCCCGAGCAGTTGAATCAGGACATATCGCTTGCAAACGATTCAACCGTGAACATAAAGTATATAGTTCAGGAGCGGTCATCAGACCAGTTCAACGCCTCAGTGGGTTACAGCGGTTATTACGGATTCACGGGCGCGCTCGGACTCACATTCAATAATTTCGACATAATGCACCCGTTCTCAGGCGGCGGAGGTCAGGCGCTTAATTTCTCCTGGCAGTTCGGCGAGGCGGGGACTTACAGAACATTCTCCGTCGGACTTACTGAACCCTGGTTCCTCGATACACCGACATCGCTCGGCTTCAACCTTTTCGATTCGCGTACGTTCTATTCGTACGACGTCCGTGAAACAGGGCTTCAGATAAATCTCGGAAGAAGATTCAAGTTTCCCGATGACTTTTTCAGAGGCGACTGGTCTGTAAAAGTGCAGAATACTGACGTCATAAACGGCGGAGGATATTATCAGGAAGGGAACAGAACGCAGTTCAGCCTGAGGCAGACAATAAGCAGGTCGTCGGTTTTCGACCCGATATTCCCGCTTACGGGTACAAGAGTAGCGCTGACAACGGAACTGTCGGGCGGTCCGTTCCTTCCCGGAAATACGGATTTTCTTAAAAACATTTTTACTGCAGAAACTTACACTCCGCTCTTCAGGAATTCGAGACTCGTCCTTTATTCCAATTTTAATTTCTATCTGGTTAATTCAATCGGAAGCGATAAGTATCTTCCCCCGACTGAATTATTCTATATGGGCGGCAATGGACTTGCTTACAATACTATCGCTCTCAGGGGTTACGAAGACCGCGGTATCGGTCCGAAATACAGCCTGAGCGGCAGCAATCTGGGCGGAAAAGTCGCTCTTAAATACGGCTTGGAACTCAGGTATCCCGTATCGCTTGACCCGATTCCGATTTTCATTTTAGCGTTTGCAGAGGCAGGAAACGTCTGGTCGGAATTCGCCAAGGTTGATCCGTTCGATTTGCGGAAATCAGTCGGATTCGGCACGAGACTGCAACTCCCGGCGGTCGGGATGATAGGATTCGATATCGGTTACGGTTTTGACAGAAAAGCCGCCGAAAATGAAGACCCGAAATGGCTGTTCCACTTCCAGTTCGGAAGAGGTTTCTAATTAATAAAAATATTATATTTTCATAATCAAATTATATAAGGAGCTATTTTTGAAAACGAGTAAAGTGTTATTGTTCTTCTTGATTCTTTCAGCATTCGCGTTTGTAAATGAAACAGGCGCCCAGACGATAAAAGTCGGGTTCGTTGACAGTGAAATAATTTTAAAGCAATTGCCGGAATCGCAGAAAGTTATCGCCGAACTTGACGGATTGAAGAAATTATATATCGATACCATTCAGGCAAAGGAAAAAGAACTTAAAACAAACGCCGAATCATTCAAGGCGAAATACGAAGAAGCCCAGAAAAAAGTCGAGTCAGGCCTTGTGAAAACCGAAGCCGAAATGAAACAACTAAACGAGGAAATTCAGGGACTCCAAAAAGCGCTTCAGGAACAGGATGATGCTCTAACAATCTACAAGCAGAAAGTTCAGGAAGACCTCGTCCAGAAACAGAACGAGATGTTTAA
>AMWB02016745.1_pt1 | contig 12250 bp, 8 predicted proteins | sample 200311 | NCBI WGS metagenome assembly AMWB02 (sample SAMN02737377, study PRJNA173069) | bioreactor metagenome | biome: anode biofilm in microbial fuel cells | place: USA: California | collected 2010-12-16 | reverse complement strand
AGCAGGAGTTTGATAATATATTTATCAACAAAGGGCTTCCGGATGAGATTGAAGAATTTAAGGTCGGTGATATTAAGGAAATTAATATTTTAGATATAATAATTTTAGTAAATTTTGCTTCATCAAAAAGTGAAGCCAGAAGATTGGTTATGCAGGGCGGAGTTTCTATTGATGGAGATAAAATTAACGATGTTCAACAAACAATTTCTGTTAATAGCGGGATGATTTTAAAAGTAGGTAAACGTAAATTCATTAAACTTATTTAACTTAGAAAAAGAAAGGGATAAAAATTGTATCTACCAACAAAAATATTTTTCACTAAAGGTGTTGGAAGACACAAAGAGTATTTAAGCTCTTTTGAACTTGCATTAAGAAGTGCAAGAATTGAAATCTGCAATCTTGTAACTGTTAGCAGTATTTTTCCAGTGGGTTGTAAACGTGTTTCAATTGAAGAAGGAGTTAAACTAATTACTCCCGGTCAAATTACACATTGCGTTATGGCGCGTAACTCTACAAACGAACCAAATAGATTAATTGCTGCATCACTTGGTGTTGCCCTGCCTGCAGATACTAACGCTTATGGCTATCTTTCCGAACACCATCCGTATGGTCAAACTGAAAAAGTTTGCGGTGAATATGCTGAAGATTTAGCTGCAACTATGCTTGCTTCTACACTTGGTGTAGAGTTTGATTCGGAAAAAGATTGGAGTGAGAGAGAAGATATTTATAAAATGTCTGGCAAAATTGTGCGAACATTTAATGTAACACAATCTGCTGAAGGTGATAAAAATGGCTTGTGGACAACTGTTATTGCAGTTGCTGTACTTTTACCATAATCAAAAATTAATATGTTAACTGAATATACATTCTGGTTTATTTTTTCTGCTGTCATTGCGGTTATGTTTTTTATTGATTTATATGCTACTGAGCATAGGCATGGAAAGATAACTTTAAAAGCAAGTCTTATCTGGAGCGGTGTGTGGATAACCACTGCTCTCCTTTTTAATCTATTTTTATATTTTTATTTAACTAATGGGCACCAAAAGGCATTAGAATTTTTAACCGGCTATATTATAGAAAAATCTCTTTCGGTTGATAATCTTTTTGTTTTCCTCATGATTTTCAGTGTTATGAATATAAAACCTGAAAATCAACCACATATTTTAAAGTGGGGCATTCTTAGTGCAATTGTTTTTAGAATAATTTTTATTATTGCCGGCGTAGCTTTAATAAATATCTTCCATCCTATTATTTATTTATTTGGGATTATTCTTCTTTTTGCTGCATATAAAATGGCATTTGGCGGTGAACAAAAAATAGATACTGAAAATAATTGGTTGATAAAAATTGCAAAAAAATATTTCAAGCTAAACACTGAGTATATCGGTAAAAGATTTTTTGTAAAAATTGATAAGAAGGTTTACATCACCACCACATTTCTTACATTATTGCTCATAGAATCTTCCGACATTGTTTTTGCTGTTGATTCAATCCCAGCAATCATTGCAATAACAAATGACACTTTTATTATTATATCATCAAATATTTTTGCAATATTAGGTTTAAGGGCGCTTTATTTTGCTTTATCCGGATTGGTTGATTTATTCATTTACTTAAAATACGGGGTTTCAATTATTTTATTTTACGTGGGTATAAAAATGTTGATCTCCGAGTTTTATAAAATCCCTACGGAAGTTTCATTAATTGTAATTCTTATATTTTTAGGTGGCTCAATTATTTTATCTTTGGTTAGCAGAAAAAGATTTGTTCAATAAACCATAGAAGTGTATTAATATCGCGAAACTTAATCCTACAAGCATTGGCTCAAATTCTTGTAAAAACACCTCTGAAAAATTTTCTCGAAATGCAAAATAGCTAATGCTCACTAATACGGTACCAACCATCTCAAAGATCAGAATATTGTTTGAAATCTTTAGCCTTTGATAGTATGCGCTAATTACTGGCAAAATAATAGCAGGAATAAATAGTGAACCAATTGTGTACCATATTTCTACAACCGATGGAATTAAATATGCAATAACAATTGATATGATTCCTGATATTATCAATCCAATAATCGTGTAATATTTAGTTTTATTATCTTCAGTTTGTTTTTTTATCCTGAAAATAAAATCACGACTTATTGTTGTAGCGCTTAAAAACAAAAAGCTATTTAGGGTAGATATTATTGTAGCAAACATACCAGCGTAAAATATTCCTTTTAAACTGGGTGATAATACTTTTTCTGCAAGCAATGGAAACGCAAGCATCGGTTGACTTAAATCAGGTAATAATGCCTTTGCATATAAGCCGGTTGAAGTAGTAAGAAAATCAAACAAAGCCCAAAATAATATTGAGATGATAATCCCCTTCTGTGCTACATTACCGGTTTTAGCTGCATAAGACCTCTGGTGAAAACCTGGATCAGCAAAAGTCCACATCGCAATTAAAAACCATATAATTAAAAAACCGGGGGAAGCATTGCCTGTTAGCTTTAAATAATCAGGTGGTAGATTTTGTTGCAAATAGTTTATTCCACCAAACGAAGACAGGCTTACAAAGAATATTATAATGAAGCCGATAAACATTACAAAAAACTGATACGCATCGGCATAAACATTAGATCTAAATCCCCCTTTAATTAGATATGAACCTGAAAGAATTATTCCGATTATCAAGGAAATAAAAATTGGGAAATCAAAAACTATTGAAATCAGGTTTGCAGTCATCAATAAGTAAGGAGCTGGTGAGACCAGAATAAATACAAATATTGCAGAAATAATCCCAACTTTTTTGTTGTAAACCTGGCTTAGTTTATCAGGGATTGTAAACAAAGAAGCTGCACGAATTTTTTTTGCAAAAAATATTGCGAACAAAAAAGCAAAAATGTAATACGGTAATCCCTGTGTAAACCAGCTTAACAGTCCATAACGATAAGTAAACTCACCAACACCTAAAATTCCGCCATACCAGGTAGAAACATTTATAAGTATAAAAAGGATCAATCCAACTTTTCTTCCTGAAAGCAGATAATCCTCGGAGCTTGCTTTAGTTTTTTTTGATGATATAAATCCAATCAACAGAAGTGAAATAAAAAAAAGAACAATGATTATTAAATCAAGTGCACTAAATGAGATCATGTTTTTTTATAAAATTAAAATCACGAATTACAAATATTAATCCTCCACTAATTTTTAAGTTTACTAATGAAGATGTAGAAACATTAGAAGTGCTTTCTCTTACCCCAAATGGCAATGCTGCATTATTTAATTTATACTTTAATCCTTGTGAAGTAATTTTTGTTTTATCACTAAATGCATATAAAGAAATTGTTTCGCCTTTAATAGATTTTAATTGTATTGGTTTATCAGCAGGTGTTAAAAAAGAATTTTCTGAATTTATTAAAATTTTTATTTTTTTGTAAAATTTAATAACAATACCAAGATTACAAATTGTATGATCTAATCTATCCCCGGTTACACCAAGTAAGATAACTTCTTGATACTTTTTCTTGATAGCATACTTAAGGCATTTTTCAACGTCTGTATCGTTTTGCCTTTTATACTTTATGATTACGGTTTTATCTTTAAAATAATTTAGAACGTTCTTATTAACACTATCCAAATCGCCAATAATAAAATCCGGAGTGATGCCAATTTTCATTGCAGAATTAGCTCCACCATCAGCACAAATAATTGTATTGAATCCTTTTGAATAAAAATAATCAACAACTTTTTTTGTTGGTGATTTTCCGTTAGCAATTATAATACAGCGTTTCATACTTTATTTTTTTAATTTATTACAAGCCACTAATTTCACGAATTATTAACAATTAAATAATATTTTTCGCGTTAGTTAGTGCAATGCTTTCCTATGATTTTTAATTATAAACCAAATGATAATCCAATTATAATATTTCTTTCTGCTGATGGAAAATATTCCTTCCCTATTGCATAAGCTGAATATAAATTATCAAAAATATTAGTTACCTGCACAAACACTTTTGAATTTGATAAGCCATTAAACAGATTAACTTCAAAACTTCCAAAGAAATCCATTACAAAATAAGCATCATTTATGTTATCGCTATACGATATAAAATCAGGAAATTGGTTTAAATATTTTGTAATGTTTGCACCAAAATTATCAGAATAGAATTTGCCAACATATTTTGTGTTCAGTTTCAGGAATACTCTATCTTTCTGAAATTGTAATCCGATATTTGATAACCATTCTGGAAAGCCTCCAATAGTGTTATTAGATAGGTCTATTATTTCAATCTCATTTACAAAATATTTACCATTAATAATTTTATTCTTTGTAAAACTAATATTTCCCGCAATCTGAAAAATATCAGATAGTTTAATCAAACCCGATAACTCAACACCTATATGATCTGTCTGTGCAACATTACCTGTAATCGGCTGACCAAATCTATCAAGTTTCCCGTTTTTAACAATTTCATCTTTAAAAAGCATATAATACAAATTAAGATTAAGAGTTATTTTATTTGTGTTGAATGAACCACCTATTTCAAAATCATTCATAGTCTCAGGTTTTACCAGGGGAGAATTAAAGTTGTAGGTTCCATTAGGATTTAATTCAAACTGTGGTTTTTCACCGGCACTTGATTCAGCGGCATCATAATAATTTTTTAATCTTGGTTCTCTTGTAACCCTGGCAAAGGAGATAAAAATATTTTGACTTTCTGAAAGTTTATAATTAATTCCAATTCGTGGATTAAGGAACAAACCGGTTAATTGAAAATTATTTTCAATATATTTTTCATTGTATAATCTGTATTTATGATAAGCTAATTGTAGTTCTGCAAGTATATTGATATTATTATTCAGATTGTAAGATTCGTGAATAAATCCATTATAAATATCTTTTGCTCCGTTATAAAAATAATATCGATAATCTTTTGATAATCCCGGCGGCAAATCATCTGCAAAATTAATACTGCCCCAATGCTCAGATTTATGAATTCTAAACTCACCGCCCAAAATTAGATTTCCATTTGCATGTTCAATACTTAAACGTGGAATCCAGCCATATTGTTTATTTTCAACCTGTGCTCTGATCAAAGCATTTGTTGGGATATATGTTGTATCGAATCCATTTTGTTTAAGTCTAAAATAATCATCGTAATAAACTGACCATGAGCCATCATAATCAAAAAACCCGGAACCAAGTACAAGAAAAGCTGCGGAATTAAATTTTATTTTTTGATTGAATTGATATTCATTTAACAATTCAAAATGTGGTTGGCTGAAATTCTCAATTTCTTCAGGTCTTCTCTCAACAGTATATGTGTAGCTATTATTATCAGCTTCCCAATAAGAGTAGTTAGCTTTACGAAGAGTTTTATTTTTGATTGCAAACTTTGCAATTCCGGTATAAGCAAGTCCGTCAGAAATTGGTCCGCCGTAAAAATTTAGTTGTGATGTTAATTTATCATCATATCTAACAATCGAGAAGTGATACGAATTTAATCTGCTCCACGATAAATTTCTATAACCACTGCTTAAAATCTGCGATAGTTTTGCATAAACAGAATATTTATTTGCTATCAAACCACTTGAAAAAGCGGCACTATATTTTCTGGTAACATAACTTCCATAAGAAGCAGATAAATCAATACTGGCTTTATCAGAAAATGGTGAGGTAATTATGTTGATTGAGCCACCCACTGCAGGGTAGCCGATAACCCCTGAACCAGCGCCTCGCTGAACCTGAATAAGTTCAGTACTTGCAAGCAAATCAGGAAAATCTAACCAATAAACATTATTGTCTTCAGGATCGTTTTGAGGTATTCCGTTTACTGAAACAGATATCCTCCTCTGGTCAAATCCACGAATATTTAAATAATTGTATCCAATCCCGTTTCCATTTTCTGAATAAAATGTAGTGGAAGGAAGTTGAGATAAATAATTAGGGATGTCCTGTAAGATGTAATCTTTCTCGATGTCTTTTCGATTAAGTTTATCAAATGTTATTGGGGTTATTCCTTTTTGCCCAACAGTTGCTTCAACAAGTATTGTTTGAGATGGAAGAATAATTTTATGAAGTTCAACAACTAATTTTTCAGAATTAATTTCAGATATTTTTCTTGTAAAATCTTTATACCCTATATAACTTACAACCAATGTATCATTATCATTAAATCTTCCTGTTAAAATAAATTTTCCGTTTTGATCGCTTGTAGTGCCCAACCCTTTACTTTTGATAAAAATATTTGCAGAAGGTAATCCTGCTTTAGTTTCATAGTCTTTAACGATACCCGATAATTTGTTTACCTGAGAAAAAATTGGAAAAGAAAAGAAAAGGAAAAGAAAAAGAATGATTATTTTTTTCATAATATGACTCCTAATAAAAAAAGCCGTTGGAGAAACGGCTTAAGAATCAATCATTCTTTAGCCCGTTTTCCTACGCTGGCATTATCCAGATCAGGTACTAGGGTATTATCTCAGATATCCCACTGGGTAGCGGGATAACACCCCTAACGGCTCATTTAATAAATAATTTGGTTAATTAATTCTGATTTTTTGTCCTGGTTTAATATTGTTTGATTTCAAATTGTTTAACGATTTTATCTTTGCAACTGTAGTTTTATTTTCTAACGAAATTGAGTAAAGTGTATCACCTGTTTTTACCATATAAAAATCTTTATCAGATTTTTTACTAACATTTTTATTAACTGTTGGGATATCATTTACATTAGCATCCGAATAAATTTTCAAATTCTGACCTACTAAAATTTTGTTTCCGCTTAAATTATTCCACTTTTGAATATCAGAAACTTTTACTCCATATCTTTCTGCAATACTTCCAATCACATCGCCGCTTTTAACTTTATAATAATTAATGTTAGAAGTAGTTTTAGTAGTCTTATCACCATAAGAGGATGAATTACTGCTGCTATAAATCTTTAAGGTTTTCCCTGCAATTATATTGTTTCCGGAAATCTTATTCCATTTTCTTATTAATTGTGTGGAAACACCAAACTTTTCAGCGATCTCACTAATAGAATCTCCACGTTTAACTTTATACTTATAAAGATTAGTATTGGAATTAGTATTTCTTGTTTCAGTTGAAGTAACATAATCAGAACCGCCATCAGGGTAAATTCTCAGGCTAACACCAGCTATAATTTTATTACCGGATATATTATTCCAATCTCTTAATTGATTAACACTTACACCATACTTTGCAGCTATTAAACCAAGAGTTTCGCCTCTTCTAATTTTATGATATAAAGTTGATGAATTCTTGTTGTTTTTAGCTGTAACTAATTTTGAATCGTTTTTAACATCGGTTGTTTTATCTAACGAAGCATAATAATCTTTCATAGCTTCGGGAACGTAAATGTTAAGTGTCTGTCCAACTTTTATTGTAGTAGTATAAGGTATATTATTCCAGTTTCTAATGTCGCTTACTCTTGAATTGAAAAGGTCAGCGATTCCTAATAAACTATCATCATTTTTTACTTTATAAGTTACAGCGACAGTTCCTTCAGGTATTATTGAAGTTGTCAAATTTGAGTTTTCACTATCAATGGACTCTTCATTTTTAGTATCATCAGAAGCTAAGATATTATTTATATCACTAACTTCTTGTGATTCAGTTTCATCTTCATTAGTTAAATCAGTTGAAATACCATTACTGCCATTTAAACTAGCATAAGGAGATACATATTCTCCATCGGTATTATTAACAGCAAGGTCCTCCGCTACTTGAGTATCACTGTTATCCGAATAATCGCTATTAGATAAAGGTTTTAAAACCGGGATTTTTAATTGAATGCCGGAATACAATTTAGATTTTGTAGTTATATTATTTGCATCAGCAAGATCAGATTTTGATACGCCATACTTTTTGGCAATTTTTGTTATTGTCTCTCCCTTTTTAACAACGTGTACAAGAAATGTACGTTTTGCTGATTCTGGAATGTTTTTAATATTATTAGCAAATTTTTGAACAGAACCTTTGGGAATTTTTAGTGGATATCCACCTGAATAATTTGATGGAGTTGAAAACTGTGTCAGCTCAGGGTTTATCTCTTGTAACGTAATCAAATCTGTACCAGCACAAGCAGCTAAGAATTCCATATCCAAAGCTCCTTCCACATTATAAACATCATACTCATAGGGTTCAGCTAAATTTAAGCCCGTAAAACCATATTTTTCAGGATTCATTGCAATAGCACTAACAGCAATGTAAATAGGAACGTAATTTTTTGTTTCTTTTGGTAAATGTTTTCTTACACCCCAAAAAGTATTGTCTCCAGCTTTTTTTATTGCCCGCGTAACCCTGCCCTCACCACAATTATAAGCCGCCAATGCTAAATACCAATCACCAAGACTATCGTGAAGGTCTTTTAAATGTTTTGCTGCGGCATAAGTTGATTTAACCGGATCGCGTCTTTCATCAACATAAAAATCAGATTCTAATCCATAAAGCTTTCCTGTAGATTTTATAAACTGCCATAATCCAACTGCACTTGCCCAGGATCTTGCCGTTGGATTAAGTCCACTTTCCATCATACTTAGATACACAAGTTGTTTAGGAACTCCAACTTCTTCAAAAACTTTGGTCATTAATGGGAAATATTTACCTGAGCGTTCTAACCATCTTCTCATTACTCCACTGCCTTTACCAGTAAAATATGTTATCCATTGATCAACGTAGGAATTTATTTCTAAAGGAATATCGGCAGGAATAACAACACGTTTTGTTTCATCAATTTCTGTATTTGCTATCTCAATTTCCGGGACTGATTCTTTCATCCACTCTTCATAAGCGGCAAAAGAAATTCCTTCCGGCAATTCGGAAAGACCATCTACAAAATTTTTATAATCATCAATTATGGAGGTTTCTAATTCTAAATAAGCAGTATTTTCATCTATACCGGGAAAGTAACTTAAATTATTTACTATTCGTAATGCAGCCTCATAGTTTTCAACGGTTTCTTTTGTACTATTCAATTCCTGTTTTTTTAAAGCCAAAACATAATATTGCCTGGCTTCTTCTAACATCTCCGAAACAATTCCAACACGATTACTTTGACTGGGAGTTTCAGTTTGATTTTGATTTGTAATTTGTGTATTGCTTCCACAAGATGTTATGAAAGCGATAATAAAAAATATGATGGGAATCTGAATAATTCTCTTCATTACTACTCCGTTTTTTTTTCTGAATTGCAATATAAATTACACTAACTGTTAAATCAAGTAAATAATTAACATATTTAAGATAACCTATTATTCTTCAATCCTTTAAATAATCATAAAGGGATGTTGCCATGTTTTTTCTTTGGATTATTATCAACTTTATCTTTTAATAAATCAAATGAGTTAATTAAAATTCTTTTTGTATCCTTCGGTTCTATTATATCATCCAAAAATCCGCGTTCTGCGGCAATATAAGGATTGGCAAATTTTTGTATATACTCATTTAATTTGCGTTCAAGTTCAAGTTCAGGATTTTCAGATGCTTCAATTTCTTTTTTAAAGATAATTTCAACAGCACCTTTAGGTCCCATAACTGCAAGTTCAGCAGAAGGCCATGCAAAATTAAAATCACCACGTATATGTTTGGAATTCATAACATCATAAGCACCACCGTAAGCTTTACGGGTAATCAAAGTAATTTTTGGTACAGTCGCTTCGCTAAAAGCATATAACAATTTAGCCCCATGTCTTATTATTCCATTCCATTCCTGTTCCGTGCCAGGTAAAAATCCTGGAACATCTACCAAAACAAGCAAAGGAATATTAAATGCATCACAAAATCTTACAAACCTTGCACTTTTTACCGATGCATTTATGTCCAAAACGCCCGCCAAAATTTGCGGCTGATTGGCGACAATTCCGACGCTCATTCCACCTATATGACAAAACCCGCAAATTATATTTTCTGCATAATTTTGATGAACTTCTAAAAATTCCGAATCATCAACTAAAAGAGAAATCACTTCTTTCATATCATAAGGTTTATTTGGATTGTCCGGAATTATAGAATCCAGTTTTTCTTCGGGTTGTAATGATTCAAAATCAAAATTAAGATTGTCAGGTCTGTCTTTATAATTTAAGGGTAAATATCCCATCAACTTTCTAACGTTTAACAAAGTTTCTATTTCATTATCATAAACGAAATGCGCTACACCGCTTTTTGTTGCGTGTGTATCAGCGCCGCCTAAATCCTCAAATGTAACATCTTCGTGTGTAACGGTTTTTACAACGTTTGGACCTGTAACAAACATGTAACTTGTTTTTCGTGCCATAAAAATAAAGTCAGTTATTGCAGGTGAATAAACAGCACCTCCTGCACAAGGACCAAGTACAACTGATATTTGTGGAACCACTCCGGAAGTAAGTGTATTTAGTAAGAAAATATCCGCATATCCACCAAGACTAATAACGCCTTCTTGAATTCTTGCTCCACCAGAATCGTTCAAACCAATTATAGGGATTCCAGCCTTTAAAGCAAGCTTCATTATTTTTATAATTTTTTCTGCATGGGTCTCTGATAATGATCCACCCAAAACAGTAAAATCCTGTGAAAATAAAGCAATAGGTCTTCCATTGATTTTAGCAAAGCCTGTAACAACTCCATCACCCGGATAATTTATTTTATCCAACCCAAAATCCGTTGCACGATGTTTAACAAACATTCCAATTTCTTCAAAACTTCCATTGTCAACTAAAAGATCAATTCTTTCGCGGGCTGTTAATTTACCTTTTTCATGTTGATTTTTAATTTTTGCTTCGCCACCACCTAACTTTGCTTTGTCTTTTCTATTATAAAGTTCTTTTGATTTTTCTTTCATTTATTTACTTTCTTGATTAGACTAAATAATGAATTAAAGTAATACCAGAATGAGCTTGGAATTCTGTTTGTATTTTTTGGGATATAAATTTAAAGCTTTCAGAAGTTACCATAGTTTGTAATTCGTTAAATTTATTTTCATTCTTCAACTCAAAAAATATTTCCGCAGGGTTTTTACTCATTAAATATATTTTCTCGGATAAATAAATTGCTTCAATTATGTTTGTTGTTGTCAGGATTATTTGCAAACGATATTTATCAACTACAAATTTTAACATTGTATAAATTTCATTACGCGTGTCTAAATCAAAATTGTTAAATGCATTATCAATTAAAATAATTTTTGAATTGAAAACCAGCGCACGCGCAAACGCAATCCGGAATTGAAAACCTGAATTTATATTTTGTGGATAATATTTTTCATAGTTAGTAAGCCCAACATCATCAATTATTTGATTTAATTTGTCATCAGATACTATTTCATTTTTCAATTTTAGCCAATGCGTAATATTTTCTTTAACACTTAACCACGGCAGTATTGAATTGGATTGAGGAATAAATGGTTTGATCTTCAAAACTGAGTCATGGAAATTAAGATTACCAGAATCATATTTCTCTATGCCCGAAATAATTTTTAATAACGTACTCTTCCCTGCTCCAAAAGGAGCTATGATTGAAGTTATATTTCCGTTTTCATAAAATGAAATTGTTAATGATAAGTTTTTGAGTACAGTTTTTCTTACCCCGTTTTTCTGGTCAAATGTTTTTGTTAAATCTTTTATTAAAATTAAGTCAGTCATTTAATTCCAGAAGAAATATTTATCGTTAATAAATTTCAATAATTTTTCTGCGGCATAAACTATAATTGCAATTAGAATAATAAGTGAAATTATAATCGCTAAATCATTAAACTCTAAGGCACTTCTCAAGACAAAACCAATTCCATCTGAATTTTGTATAAATTCAAAAGCAATAACTATTGACCACAAGTAAACATGGTTATCAATTAAATTCTTAAATATTTCCGGCTCCATAAACTTCCAGATTATTTTTTTTCTAACCATTCCTTTCGTAACAGATAAAGATTTTACCGCATCAATTTTATCAGCAATCTTGGATAAATCATATTTTAAGATTGTTTGATAGATGAATATTGAAATAATAAATACAGCATAAAAAAGTTTTATAAAATAACTATCTCTGAACCAATAAATCAGGAGAGTTCCAATTAATATTTCAGGTACAATAAAAAAGAATTTTGGAATCTGCATCAAATAATTAATTATCCGGGAGTTATTGTTAATAAACGGATATTTAATTTTAATAATTAGGATTGTTATAAAAATAGAAATGTATATAGCTGAAACACTTGAAATTAGATTTAGCAAAAAATNATAGCTTGAAAATAAATCTTGTGATG
>AMWB02167471.1_pt1 | contig 12263 bp, 11 predicted proteins | sample 200311 | NCBI WGS metagenome assembly AMWB02 (sample SAMN02737377, study PRJNA173069) | bioreactor metagenome | biome: anode biofilm in microbial fuel cells | place: USA: California | collected 2010-12-16 | reverse complement strand
CAGGCCGTATTCTCCGAAAAAAATGAGACAAGAGAGCTCCATCTTGCGGCCGCTACGGAGATCTTCCATGCGGCAACGCTTATCCATGATGATATTATCGATTCCGCGCGCCTCCGGCGCGGTATCCCCACGCTCAACGTGAAATGGGGCCCGCAGACCGCTGTACTTGTGGGCGACTTTTTTCATGACCGGGCGATGGGTGAGATCTTTCAGTACGGCGACGACAGGATCATTCCTCTTTTTCTAAGGACCGCTGGTGAGATCTGCGACGGGGAGGTGCGAGAACTGAACGAAAAGAACAATCTCGATCTGACCGAAACTATGCACCTTGAGATCATCCGAAAGAAAACAGCATCGCTTTTGTCATGCTCACTCGAGACCGGCGCTTGCGTGTGGGGTATGGGTGAGAAGGAGCTTTCAGCTCTTGGGAATTTCGGTGTTTTTTTCGGGATGGCATTCCAGATCATTGATGATTGCCTTGATTTTATGGGGGAGGAGCAGGAATTCGGGAAATTCCTGGGCGGAGACCTTGAGGAGGGAGTTTATACGCTCCCGGTGATCCGATTACTCGCCTCGGCCGATCGCGACAAGGCCGTGGGTCTTTTACGTGATACAGGGAACGGTAAAAGATTTGAAACCCTCCTGGAACTGCTCCGTAAGAACGGCGCGCTGGAATATGCGCGCGAAAAAGCCAGGATGTTCATTGACAAAGCGCGGGCTGAACTTCAGATCTTCCCCCCGTCGGTGTTTCGCGCAAGCCTCGAACAGCTGGCCGATTATGTGCTGGAACGGAACCGCTAAGCCGTCATGTTGACGATCGTTCCAACGCCTATCGGAAATCTTTCGGACATCACCTTTAGAGCGCTTGAAGCGTTGAAACAGGCGGACATGATCCTTTGTGAGGATACGCGTCAGACACAAAAACTTCTTCAGCATTACGGGATCATTAAGCCACTTTTGAGTTATCATGAACACAGCTCTGCCCAAAAAACAAAAGAGATCATTTCGCTTTTGAAAGAAGATAAGCGCTTGGCGCTTGTTTCGGACGGCGGAATGCCGCTTGTGTCCGACCCGGGGTTTCAAGTTGTTCATGCGGCACTTGAGGAGCAGTTGCCGCTTGAAGTATTGCCTGGACCTACGTCGGTCACAACGGCGCTCATTTTGAGCGGTCTTCCAACAGACAGTTTCAGTTTTCTGGGCTTTCTTTCCAATAAGGGGCAGAAGCGTAAAAATGAGTTGAAGGCCCTGGCGGAGCGCGAAGAAACGCTTATCTTTTTTGAATCGCCGTTCCGGATCGTGAAAGCACTTCAGGACATGCTCGAAGTTTTCGGAGACCGCGAAGCAGTGGTGACGCGCGAATTAACAAAAAAATTCGAAGAAGTTCTGCGCGGCCGCTTATCCGAACTTATCCTGGATATGACAAAAAAACCGAGAAAAGGTGAAATGGTGATGTTGGTAGCCGGCAAGGACCGGAAGAGCGTTTTGCCGAAAAGGAGCCAAGCATGAAACGGATCGCTTTTTTAGTGTCCGGCAGTGGAACGAACATGGGGAATCTGATCAAACGAATCAAAGCGGGTGAAATTTCCGCGGATCCGGTGATCGCTATTTCTAATAAGCCCGGTGTAAAGGCGCTCGAAAAAGCGGCTGCGCTTGGCGTAAAAACAGTTGTGATCGATCATAAGGCCTATGCAGATCGCGCAACTTTTGATAAAGCGTTAGAAGAGTGCCTCGAAAAGCACAAGATCGATTTTGTCGTACTGGCTGGGTTCATGCGGGTGTTGACCCCTGACTTCGTCAGGAAATACTACGGCCGCCTTATCAATATCCACCCGGCGCTCTTGCCAAAATTTCCGGGGGCGCACGCGATCAAAGACGCCTGGGAGGCGAAGGTCAAAGAGACCGGTGTGACGGTCCATTTTGTCGACACAGGCATCGATACCGGCCCCATCATTTTACAGAGAAAGATATCCGTGTTGTCGCACGACACTCTCGAAACCCTCGAGGAGCGTATCCACGGACTCGAATACCAGCTCTACCCCGAGGCTCTCGATCTTGTATTGAGGGGGAAGACCAAGCCCTGAGCTATAGTCCCAATTCTTATCAATTTCATCGTAGATGAAATTGGGGCAATCCTTATCACCATTTGAGAGTAAAATACCAGACAAGGATAGACACCCCCGGCGGATTTGCTATAATCACGGTCTGTTTTTCATAACTTTCACCGAAACAACCAAACACAAAGCCTGCCTGCCGGCAGGCAGGGAGTTCTAAAATGACCCGAGCCATCATTGATCAGATTAAAGCACGAGAGATCCTGGATTCCCGAGGAAATCCCACCGTCGAAGTGGATGTTAAGTTGAGGGATGGGATTGTGGGCCGCGCAGCGGTACCTAGTGGGGCTTCCACCGGCGAACATGAAGCGGTCGAGCTCCGGGACGGGGATAAGGCCCGCTATCTCGGCAAAGGTGTACTCAAAGCTGTGGAGAACGTGAATGGCGAGCTCCAGAAAGCGCTCAAAGGCAAGGACGCCGCCAAACAAGAAGAGATTGACAGCTTCATGATCGTTCTTGATGGGACACCGACCAAGTCGCGCCTCGGGGCGAACGCCATTTTAGGCGTTTCGCTTGCTTGCGCTCGCGCGGTCTCGAGTTCCCGCGGGATTCCGCTTTATCAATATCTTGGAGGCGAATCCGCCCATCTGCTTCCGGTTCCCATGATGAATATCATCAATGGCGGCGTCCATGCGGACAATAACGTCGATCTTCAGGAGTTTATGATCATGCCGTTCGGGGCCGAGACCTTCAAGGATGCCCTGCGCATCGGCGCCGAGGTTTTTCATAATCTCAAAAAGATCCTTCATGATAAAAAACTTTCCACATCGGTTGGGGACGAGGGAGGATTTGCGCCCAATCTCGCGTCGAATCACGAAGCCTTGGACGTTATCATGGAGGCGATCACGAAAGCCGGATATCAGGCGGGGAAGGATGTGAAGATCGCGCTTGATCCCGCGAGCTCGAGCTTTTACAACCAGGACAAGTTTGGCGGGAACAAAAATCCCGGCAAGTATGTCTTGTGTGCGGAACAGCAGCCGGTCAAGACGGCAGAAGAAATGATCGAATTCTATGCCGCGCTTTGTGACAAATATCCGATTTTTTCGATAGAAGACGGTCTTGCGGAAGACGATTGGGACGGTTGGAAAAAACTCACGGAACGTCTTGGCGCAAAGACCCAGCTTGTGGGGGATGATCTTTTCGTGACGAACACAAAACGGCTCGAGCGCGGGATCGAATCTAAGACCGCCAATTCGATCCTGATCAAAGTCAATCAGATCGGCACGCTGACCGAGACCATTGCGGCGGTCCGTTTGGCCCAGAAGAACAATTACACCGCCGTCATGAGCCATCGGAGCGGCGAGACCGAAGATACAACAATTGCCGACCTTGCGGTTGCCTTGAATACCGGCCAGATCAAGACCGGTTCGACCTCGCGCACGGACCGCATCTGCAAATACAACCGCCTGCTTAGGATCGAAGAGGCTCTCGGTTCAAAGGCTGTCTATGCGGGTCCCAAGCTTGCCACCACGCGATGCTGAAAAAGTTTTTTATTATCCTGGCGATCGCGTTAGCGGTCATTTTGGTGCTTTGTTGGATCTATCTGCCGTCGGTGACACGTTATCGGGAGTTAAAATCGGAAGAAGAACGTCTTAACCAAAAGATCCAGGAGATCGACAAAAAGATCAAGGTCCTTGCGGACGAGCGCAACCTCCTGCAAACCGATGTGGCTTATCTTGAAAAAGTGATCCGGGAAGAGCTTGGGTTCGTGAAGCCTGGGGAGATCATCTACGAACTTGTCACCCAAAAGACCCCCTCAAGTTCCTCTCAAGCGTCTTCCGATGTTTTCGTAACCCATGATGCAGGAAGCACTTCCGTTACTGAAGGGTCTATTTCAAAAAAACCGTCTGCTTCTCCCGCCACAGTGATGGCTTCTTTGGCCAGCACAATCCCCAAGGTTTCGAAGAAAAAATCTTCCTCGGTCCGTTCCCCTTCTTAATTTCATATAAATCAAAAAAATTTCCAAGAAAAAGGCGTTTTCAGAGCCTTTTTTAGCTACGTTGACAAGGCAGGGGTTATCCATATAATAATAACCTCTTTTATTTCAAAGAGTTACGCCAATTGCGGTCCCCAAGATCAGAGGTTCCTATGAAAAACTGGCAGAAGAGTATTTTCTTTCTTTTTGTAACGGTTTTTGTGATTTCTTTCAGTCTGTCCGGCTTCGCCGATGAAGATACGGCGACCATGCAGGAAGAGCCGGATGAAGAAATAGGCGTCGAAGAGTCTACCGCAATATCTCCAAAAGCCGAGCAACAGATGAAACTTGATGCGACTACGCTTCCCGACGCTATAGAGGTGGAATCTGCGTCCTCAGCTCCATCGGTTGAGGAGATCAAAAACCCGGCTTCCGACGAACCGATCCAGAGCGTATCGGTACCATCGGGGCTTGTAGAGGTCGAGGGGTTCAAGTATCCGGTATATCTTTTCATACCCAAGGATTACAAAACCGACCGAACTTACGCGATGATCATGATCGCCCCAGCTGAGAATATAAAAGCACAGGAGCAGATCGAGTATCTAACCGGTCTCGCGCAGCGGAAAAGCATTTTTGTTTTGGCGCCTTTTGTGCTTTGGCCGAAGTCGGGGACGACTCCCTACCAGTTGGACGATTGGCTTTTGTCCGTGAAAAAGGAGATCGCCGAAAGATTTCCGATCAATAAAAAACGGATTTATCTGCTCGGGAAAGACTCGGGGGCCCAATATGCGGGATATCTTGCGGTCAAATACCCTCAGGAATTTTCAGCGATTGCGCTATTAGGAGAAGCATGGGACGGGCCTTTCTCTCAGCTGGTCCATCTCCAGTCGGGTGCGATTAATCAGGTGCCTTTTTACGTCGCCTTGAAAGCGGACGGGGACGCAAAGGCGCGTAACCAGGTTTGGTTTGATGCATTTCAGAAGAAAGGCTATCCGATCCAGCTCGTCGATTACAAAAACGATGACGAACTTCAAAACCTAGAATTTAAAAAATCTGTTTTTGACTGGATGGAGACAACGAGTCAAAACTGGGCAATTTCTGTGGCTCAGAGCCAAAAGGACTGGAAAGGAAAATTCAAGAAGAGTGTAAAGGACTTCTTCGCAGTCTGATCTTTCCGAAGGAAGAACACGGTATGAAACTCACAGGCGCTCAGATCCTCATCAAGAGTCTCGAAAAAGAAGGCGTGGAGCATATTTTTGGGCTCCCGGGCGGGGTCATTTTGCCTACGTATGACGTGCTTTACGACTCCAAGATCAAATTGATCTTGACCAAGCACGAGCAGGGCGCGACGCATATGGCGGATGGTTATGCGCGGGCGACGGGACGTCCCGGTGTTTGCCTGGTGACTTCGGGCCCCGCGGCGACGAACACTGTGACCGGTCTCGCAACGGCCTACATGGATTCAGTGCCTTTGATCTGTATTACGGGGCAAGTGACCACGAACGCGATCGGAAGCGACGCGTTTCAAGAAGTGGACATCGTCGGGATCACGCGGCCTATCACAAAACATAATTTCCTGATCAAGGATGTCCGCGATATCGCGCGCACTGTGCGCGAAGCATTTTATATCGCCACGACCGGAAAGCCCGGTCCCGTATTGATCGACTTTCCGGTGGATATCAGCCGGGCCCAGACGGATTTTGTGTGGCCCAAAGATGTTTTTATCCGCAGCTATCAGCCTGATGTGGAGTGCCCGGGGGTGGACGAGCAGATACGGAAAGCCGCGGACTTGGTCCGTGCAAGTAAAAAACCCGTTCTTTATGTAGGTGGGGGAGCGATCATTTCCGGAGCCGAAAAGGAGATCCGCGAATTTGTAGAGAAAACCGGGATCCCGGTCACAACGACGATCCTGGGGCTCGGGATCTTTCCCGAGACGCACGAATCTTCGCTCCGGATGCTCGGGATGCACGGAACCCATTTTGCGAATTATGCGGTACAAAATTCCGACGTTTTGATCGGTGTGGGCGCTCGATTTGATGACCGCGTGACCGGCAATGTGACAAAATTTGCGCCGCATGCCAAAATCATTCATATCGACATCGATCCCTCTTCGATCTCAAAAACCGTGCGGGTGAATGTGCCCGTTGTAAGCGATGTCAAACATGCGATTGAGAGATTGAACCAGCTTGTGTCGGATAAACGCCCGGATATCAAGAGTTGGCTAACTCAGATCGTAGCGTGGAAACAGAAACATCCGATGAAGTATGAAAAAATCGGTCAAAAGATCCACCCTGCTTACGTGATCGAGCAAATCGGAGAATTGACGAAACACCAGGCCATCGTCGTTACGGGTGTGGGCCAGCATCAAATGTGGGCGGCTCAGTGGTACCGGTTCGACCGGCCACGCACCATGCTTACTTCCGGAGGGCTCGGGACCATGGGATACGGTTTTCCCGCCGCGATCGGCGCGCAGCTTGGAAAACCTAAGGAAACAGTGATTTGCATCGAGGGAGACGGATCGTTTCAGATGACGATGACTGAACTCGCGACCGCGGCTTACAACAAGGTTCCGGTCAAAGTCTTTATCATGGACAACGGTTATTACGGTATGGTGCGCCAGTGGCAGCAACTTTTCTATAAACGGCGTTATTCCGGCTCCGTGACCGGACCGACCAATCCTGATTTCGTGAAATTAGTGGGTGCTTACGGGATCCTCGCGCTTCGGGTCCGGCAGAAAAAGGAAGTGATTCCGGCAATCAAAAAAGCGTTGGCGCACAAAGGCCCCGTGGTGGTGCAGTGTCTTGTTTCCAGAGAAGCGAATGTGTATCCGATGGTCGCGGCCGGAAACGCCCTCGACCAGATCATGGATATGGCCTAAAAGGATCAAAGGAGCTCTTATGCAACATACGATCTCAGTCTTAGTGGAAAATCATTTTGGAGTATTGGCCCGTGTGGCGGGGCTTTTTTCCGCGCGCGGTTTTAATATCGACAGTCTTGCGGTAGGAGAAACCCAGGATCCCGAGGTATCGCGGATGACCGTGATCGCAAAGGGGGATGACCGCGTGGTCGAGCAGATCATGAAGCAGCTCAATAAGCTCGTGGATGTAATCCGCGTGGAAGATCTGACGATAAAAGACATGATCGCGCGGGAACTTGTACTGATCAAGGTCGGGGCGAACGCATCCAACCGGAACGATATCATGCATGTCGTTAATACATTCCGCGCGAAGATCGTGGATGTGAGTCCGGAATCTTTGACCATCGAAGTGACGGGGAGCGAAGGCAAGATCGACGCAATGCTCGAACTTTTACGGCCGTTCGATCTTCGCGAAGTTGTCCGGACCGGGCAGATCGCCATGGCACGGAGAGGCGAACTGAAGGCCCCTTCGAAGTGTGGTAGAAAAACCGGAGTTTGTAAAAAGGCGAACAAAACAAAAAAGAACTAATCTCAACAGGATCACGATCCAAGAAAGGAAAAGAAAATGGCAGTCAAAATTTACTACGATAAAGATGCGGACCTGAATCTTCTTAAAGGCAAAAAAGTTGCCATCATTGGTTACGGGATCCAAGGCCGCGGCCAAGGATTGAACCTTCGCGATTCCGGCGTGAATGTGATCGTCTCTGAAATCCCCGGGACGCCGAATTACGAACAGGCCACCAAAGACGGTTTTAAACCCATAACGGCAAGTGAGGCGGCTCAGCAAGGGGATATCATCCAGATCCTGACGCAGGACCATCTTCAGGCGGAGATCTATGAAAAACATATCGCGCCGCAAATGAAGGCCGGCAAGTCACTTTGTTTTTCTCACGGGTTCAACATTCATTTCGGCTACATCAAGCCCGCGAAGGAGATCGATGTGTTCATGGTGGCTCCCAAGGGCCCTGGCTCCTTAGTTCGTTCACAATTCGTGGAAGGCGGCGGCGTGCCATGCCTCGTGGCCGTGCAGCAAAACCCAAGCGGCAAGGCCCTGCAGACCGGTCTGGCTTACGCGAAGGCGATCGGCGGCACCCGTGCGGGCGCGATCGAAACCACTTTGAAGGAAGAGACCGAAACCGATCTTTTCGGCGAACAGGCCGTGCTTTGCGGCGGCTTGAGCGATCTGATCACGGCCGGTTTTGACACCTTAGTCGAAGCCGGGTACCAACCGGAAATGGCGTATTTTGAATGTCTTCACGAAGTGAAACTTATCGTGGACGCGATGTTCGTTCACGGGATCGCCGGGATGTATCGTCGCGTCTCCGATACTGCGGAATATGGCGGTTACAGCCGCGGGCCGCGCGTGATCACGAAGGACACACGCAAAGAGATGAAGAAAATGTTGGAAGAGATCGTGTCCGGAAAATTCGCGAAAGAATGGATGGAAGAGAACAAGAAGGGCCGTCCGAATTTCAAAAAAATGCGCGAAAATGGCGACAAACATTTGATCGAAAAAGTTGGCGCCCAGTTGCGCGGTATGATGGAATTCATCAAGAAAGCGAAATAAGAGAGGAAGCAACCAGGGTTGTTATGGCTGAAAAACGCAGGATCTACATTTTTGATACGACTTTAAGGGATGGGGAACAATCGCCCGGGGCGTCGCTTACACCGGACGAGAAACTGAAGATCGCCCGTCAACTTGAACGTCTGAATGTGGACATCATCGAAGCGGGTTTTCCGGCTTCTTCGCCGGGGGAGATGAAAGCCGTTTCGATGATCGCAGAAAGTGTGCGCAAACCTGTGATCTGCGGCCTCTCTCGTATGATCCCGAAAGACATCGATGCCTGCCGGAGAGCGCTTGAGAAAGCCGCGAAAAAACGCCTGCACATGTTCCTCGCGACCTCGCAGATCCATCGCGAGCACAAGCTCAAGAAGAACAAAAAAGAGATCTTGGTTATGGTGAAACAGCACATTCTCTCTGCGGCCAAGGATTTCAAACAGATTGAATTTTCGCCGGAAGACGCTTCCCGGACCGAACGGGATTTCTTGACGCAGGTCGTTGGCGCCGCGATCGATGCGGGCGCTACTTCGGTCAATGTCCCGGACACCGTCGGTTACGCGATCCCGGAGGAATTCGGCGAGTTGATCCATTTTTTGATCAAGAAGAATCCCGCGCTCGGAAAGAAAGTGGTGCTTTCGGTTCACTGTCACAACGACCTCGGTCTTGCGACCGCGAACTCTTTGGCGGCGGTCTTGGCCGGAGCCAATCAAGTGGAGTGCACCGTAAACGGGATTGGTGAGCGCGGCGGGAACGCGTCTTTGGAAGAGATCGCCATGACGATCGACACGCGCAAAGACTTCATGGATTGCTACACGGACGTCAGGCTTTCCGAGATCACCAAGGCCTCGCGTCTGGTATCAAATTTAACGGGGATGGTCGTTCAACCCAATAAGGCGATCGTGGGGCGCAACGCTTTTTGGCATGCTTCTGGCATCCATCAGGATGGGGTGCTCAAGAAGCGCCAAACCTATGAGATCATGGACCCGAAAAAGATAGGGCTTTCCGGGAACCAGCTAATGCTCGGAAAACTTTCGGGCAAGCATGCTTTCGAGATCCACGTGAAGAAACTCGGGTTTCGGCTGGCGCCTAGAGAATTAGACCAGGCTTTCGTTCAATTCAAGGCGCTCGCGGACAAGAAGAAATATATTTTTGACGAGGATCTCGAAGCTATCTTGCAAAGCGAGATCGCTAAGATCCCGGAAACTTGGAAGCTGGCATCTATGAAAGTGGTGTCCGAGACCGGAGCGAAGCCCTCTGCCGAGATCAAGCTTTCCTACGAGGGAAAGCTCAAGGGAGCGGCTTCGACCGGGGATGGTCCGGTGGACGCTTGTTACAAAGCCATCGAAAAGATCGTGAATTCCAAAGCGAAACTTATCCACTATGGTCTGCAATCGGTCACGGGCGGAAAGGACGCTTTGGGCGAAGTGTTGGTCAAACTTGAGGTCCATGGCAAGGAAGTGACGGGTCGTGGTACAAGCACCGATATCATTGAAGCCAGCGTGCGCGCTTATCTTTTCGCGCTCAACAAAATTTCAGCGAATCCCCAACGGGCCACGGGCCAGTCTTCTCCGGTGTGAAAAAGAACAAGCCCCATTCTCCATCAAAAGATGTAAAGGTTAATGGGACTGGTCCTGGCAACCTTCAGTTAAAAGAAAATCGAAGCCAGGGCAAGAGCTTCGAACTGTACGGAATTTTCGGCCACCCTCTTTCGCATACTCTTTCTCCGGCCATGCACGAAGCCGCGTTCCGCGAGCTTGGGATCGACGCCAGCTATATCGTTCTGGAACTGATCCCCGCTGCTTTTAGAAAACTCATGAACCGGTCTTCCGAACTTTCTCTTTCAGGTTTTAATGTGACAGTGCCTTACAAAGAAACGGTCATGTCTTATCTTGACGAAGTCCGTCCGGAAGCGCGCGCCATTGGTGCGGTGAACACGGTTTTTCGCCGCGGAACGCGGTGGATTGGCGCCAATACAGATATGGAGGGTTTTCTCATGGCGCTTACTAAAGATGGCGGATTTCGGCCTTTCGGGAAAAACGCCGTAATTCTCGGCGCAGGCGGCGCGGCGCGCGCGGTGGTTTACGGCCTTTCGCGTGAAGGTATCCGTGAGATCCTGATCGCGGACTGTCTTCCGGAAAAAGCCCGTAAGATCGTACAAAACATGCGAAGGTTTTTTCCGCGGGTAATTTACAGGGCGGTTCCGGCAGGAGTTTCGGAAGTCAAGGAGGCCCTTCAAAAGGCCGATGTTATCATTAATGCGACCCCTCTTGGCCTGAAACCAAAAGATCCCGAGGTGGTCCCGGGATCATGGGTTCCGGGGGTGGGTGTAAAAAAGAAGTTTTTTATGGACCTTATTTATAATCCCGTTTTGACGCCTTTTTTGAAGGCTGCGCAAAAGAGAGGTTATAAAACCTTGAACGGGCTCGGGATGCTCCTTTACCAGGGCGCTCGGGCCTTGGAATATTGGACGGGGAGGAAAGCGCCGGTGGCCGTGATGCGCCAGGCCCTCCTCCAAGCGTTGAAAGAACAAAGAGGCTAATATGGATTCTATGATGTCGTGGTTCGTTTTTGCTATGGGAGCGATCGTTGGGAGTTTTTTGAATGTGTGCATTCATCGAATGCCGCGCGATCTTTCGATCGTTTTTCCGAGATCCTTCTGCCCGAATTGCAAGGCGAAGATACCCTGGTATGAGAATATTCCGCTCGTAAGTTATTTGCTGCTTCAGGGGAAGTGCTTCCGGTGCCGGAGGCCGATCAACATCCGTTATTTCCTGGTGGAGCTGGTTTCGGCCGTGCTCGCTCTGCTTTTATGGCAAAGGTATGGCCTTTCGGCGGAATTTGTGGCAAGCGTGATCTTTTTCGCGATGCTCATTGTCGCGACCATGACGGATTTTGAAACCGGTTTAATCCCGGATCGGATCACGATCCCCGGAATGATCGCGGGGCTTGCGCTCAGCGTGACCGGGCACGGACATTTTTTCCAAGTATTATGGTATCAGAGGCTTTTTGAGTCCGCGCTCGGGCTTTTAGGCGGGGGCGGCATTTTGTTCCTGGTCGGATGGTTCGGGAAATTGGTTTTTCGCAAGGAGAGCATGGGAGGCGGGGATGTGAAACTTTTGGCCATGATCGGCGCTTTTGTGGGATTGACGAAAGTCGGGATCATTTTTCTACTCGCGCCTTTTCCGGCCTTGCCGTTCGCACTTTGGCAGCGTTTTATAAAAAAAGAAGAAACCATTCCTTTCGGGCCCTTCTTGGCGCTTTCGGGGGCACTTGTTTTTATGCAAGGGGATGCGGTCCTCAACTTCTTGTCAAAATTATACGGAGTCTAATACCGCATCACATTAAAATTTAGGGGTATGCGGTATAGCACTTGATTTTCATTAACAAAAAATGATCAGAAATCAGTGCAGTCCAAGTCGCCATTAATGAAAAGAAATAAAGACTTGGGTCGTACTGTTAACCCCTAAAAATAAAATAAAGAACAGGTGCTAATATGCTTAAATATATCACCGCGGGAGAGTCTCACGGTCATTACATGGCGGCCATCTTGGAAGGTTTCCCGAGCGGGCTTGCGATCGATCTTGATTTCATTAACGGAGAAATGCGCCGCCGGCAGGGAGGTTATGGCCGCGGGGGCAGACAGAAGATCGAAACGGACGGTGTTGAGATCATGGGGGGCGTGATCAAGAAGGTCACGACTGGTGCGCCGCTTGGTTTTCTCCTCACTAACAAAGACGTCAAGATCGAGGAAATGCCGGA
>AMWB02162627.1_pt1 | contig 12264 bp, 5 predicted proteins | sample 200311 | NCBI WGS metagenome assembly AMWB02 (sample SAMN02737377, study PRJNA173069) | bioreactor metagenome | biome: anode biofilm in microbial fuel cells | place: USA: California | collected 2010-12-16 | reverse complement strand
GTTTATGTTATCCCTGATGAGCACGTGGGCATTGTGGATCTTGTACTCGTTAAGTATGTCCTTGATAAGGTCGTCGTCCAGCTCCAGCTCCTTTGTAGAGCTTATGATGACACCGCCCCTGTCCTGCTTCTTGATCACCACATCAGGGACTCTCTGGTCGAGCCTGATGCCAGCCTGATACAATTCCTCTTTAAGGATATCATAGTGCTGTAGCTGGAACACGTCCAGCATGAACAGGACGAGATTGGTGTTCCTGACCACGGCTATGACCTCTTTTCCCCTGCCCCTGCCGCTTGCTGCACCCTTGACCAGTCCGGGCACGTCCAGGATCTGGATGGTGGCGTTCTTATATTCCATGGCTCCGGGAATGACGTCCAGCGTGGTGAACTCATAGGCCCCCACCTCGGAATTGGCATCAGTGAGCTTGTTGAGCAGCGTGGACTTACCCACTGACGGGAATCCCACCAGAGTAACGGTGGCATCGCCCGATTTCTTAACAGAATAACCCTCACCTGAGGACTTGCTTGCAGCTCTCTTTACCACCTCATCCCTAAGACGCGCAAGCTTGGCCTTCAGCTTGCCTATGTGATGGGAAGTGGCCTTGTTATAGACGGTGTTCTTTAACTCTTCCTCGACCTGCGCGATGTCTTCTTGTATACTCATCCGGACCTGCCATTATAATAATAGTAAGATATAATTATACTTTTGCTGCTATTGCAGCTTTGAATCTTGTCACATGATGGCAATGGGAGTATAAAAAGACATTGTATAGGGGAGAAGGTAGGAAAAGAAAATAAAAAAGCAAAGATTAACTCAACTGTAGATAAATATAAGTAAGTATTAGAAAGTAATACACTTAAGATGATTTGAATGATTAATATCTATACGCAAGAAAAATTCACATTAGATTTAGCAAATTACATCATTTCTAAAGTTGTAGGAACACATGATGATGACACAGTAATTAATGAGAAACCTAATCGTTTGTACCTCATTGGAACGCTTGCCCCGAGAAAAATAAAAGATACATCCATCGAAGAAAGAATAGATGAAGGAAAAGCAGCATCTATTCGGGCATCAAAATTAAAAGTTTCAATACTAACTCGCAGGGAAAACATAGAATTTGCTCCAAAAGTGGTAGTAAAAGCTACTGGAAATGTGTATTACAAAATAAAAAACAGCTCTTGTGAGAAAAGTAGTGACAAGGAAACAGATAAAGGACATGAAATTAACTCTTGGAAAAGAATTGAATTTGTTAACGAGTTTAATTGTGATTTGGCACCTAATTCTAATTATATAGTAGATTTTTCGGATGTAGTAAAACAAGCAAACAGTGATCCTTTGATGTCAAGGAAAGTTTCTGATAAATTGTGGAATGCAGAAATAACCGTTAATTTGAGGTCATATGGTGGCAATGATTACTTAATATCATTTGGATTCGAAAATATTAGTAATAATCTAGAGGAAGGAGAAGAAGATGGATCCACAAAAAAAAGTGACTTTGAGCAGACACTATTTAACTGCAAGCTTGAAGTAAATTTAGGAGATATACAAGTAAAAGAATTCATCGATGAGTATTCATATGAAGGACATCCACAAAGATATTTCTACGATTTTCGAACTATCAACTGTCAGGCAAAATGGATAGATAATACTCGAAGTCACTTTATAACAGATCATTTTGCCAGATTTGAGCAACCAAACATTCGGCCAAGAGAAGCAATTTTAGGGATAGATCTAACATTTTCTAATCTGATGTCATCAGAAAGTGCAATAACTGCATTAGAAGGATATCTAGATCAAATGAAAAATCAGAATAGAATATATAAAAACAATATTCCTTCAAATGTTAGTGAAAGTGATTTTCAACCAAGAATAAAGAATAGACAGATTACTTGGGGAGAACGGATTAAACTGGCCTCGCATTTTGAAAATTTAATTTTCCGAATAGAAAAAGGAATTGAGTTGATAAAAACAGATCTCAAAGTAAAAGAATCTTTTCTCAAAACAAATGAGGCTTTTTACAACTACTATTTAAATCAAGAAAAGCCAACTTCTAATGCTGGCTGGAGATTATTTCAACTTGCATTTTTTTTGTCAAGCATTGAATCAGTCGTAAAAGAATCAGAGTTGGATACTGTAGATGTTTTACATGTGGATACAGGAGGAGGGAAATCGGAAGCTTATTTTGCACTTGTTGTTTTTACTTCACTTTACGAAAGATGTATTGGAAGAAAAGAAGGTGTAAGTTCAATTGTTAAATTCCCATTAAGAATGCTTTCTATTCAACAACTTGAAAGAGCTACAAGTATAATAATTCATGCAGAAGATGTTCGCAAGAGGTATGAGAATATTTTCCCAGGTTCACCTTTTTCTATGGGTTATTATGTAGGTAGTAAAAGTGGGGAGTTCCCTGATTTATACTCTAAAGTTAAAGAGAATCTTTATGAAAAGGGCACACTGAAATCACCTGCGCCTATATCCAAAATTATTTCTAAATGCCCGCTTTGTCCTCCAAATCTAAAGGGTACGATTCGTCTCATCGAAGACTCGACACATAAGAGAATAATCCACAAATGTGATAGATGTGGAAAAGAATACCAAGTTTATTTAAGTGATAGAGAAATATTTAGATGGAGACCAACCGTAATCGTGTCTACTGTTGACAAATGGGCAAGTTTGTCTACACAAAGAAGAGTGCGCAATCTTCTGGGCGGTACCGGAAGTATGTGCCCAGAAGGACATGGTTTTATCCCATCTGGAGACAAGTGCGAAGACAAAAAAGAAGAGGATTTCCAATGTTCTAATTTAGGTGAAAACAATTTTACCAACGGTGGGCCAAGACTTTCAATTCAAGATGAAATGCATTTATTAAGAGAAGGTTTTGGAACGATATCATCTCATTTTGAAGGTTTGATTGAAAAAATAGTTGAAGATAGAACTAATCGTAAATTGAAGCATATAGCTATGAGTGCTACTTTAAATGGTACAAAAAAGCAAATCAAAGAGTTATATAATAAAAAATATTTTGTTATTCCTGGTCGTTGTCCAGAAGGCTCTGGCGTTCAAAATGATTTTTTCTTTGAAAAAAAAGATGGACCGAAACGTATTATCTATGGAATGAAACCAAACTTAAGAGATAATCACTATGCTTCTCTAAGATCATTGTTACATTTTGCAGAATTTATTACCAGTGCACAAAAAAACCTAAACTCAAATCCCTATTATTTTTGTTCTAAATATGATTTAAAAGATGCCTTCGAAGCGCAGAAATTATTAAATCAATACCTAGTCCCATTAACATACCATATCAAAAAACAAGATGCTTACGACATGGGCCGCCTAAAAGATGCAGTTATATCAGATTCATTAAAAAAGAATTATGGATCTGATATGCAAGGTAAAGTTTTGACAGGTGATAGTGATCTTGAAGAATTGAAAGAAGCAATTGACAAAGTAAGAGACTTCGTTATAAAATATGATCCCAAATCTGTAGAGTCAGAGGGAATCGTATTTGAACCTATGTATGCAACCTCAGTAGTATCTCATGGGGTAGACCTAGATGAATTAAATTTTATGACTTTTCAAGGATTACCATATTCAACTTCAGAATATATCCAGGCTCTTTCTCGTGTGGGAAGAAAAAATCTAGGGATGATTATGCTATGGTTTTATCCAAATCGTGTTCGAGATGAGAGTTTCTATCGCAATTTCATAAGATATCACGATTCTCTTGACCATGAAGTGCGTCCTGTCCCAATTAATCGCAATTCAAGGCTTGGATTGATGCAAACTGTTAATTCTATATTTTGTGCCGGGATAATAAACTATTTATCTAGCAAAAAGGGAAGACCACTCTACAGAAAAAAAGATATCATAGAGTTGAGTTTAAAAGAAAAAGAAAACTTAGTTGAATTTATTGAACATATTTATGGACAGCCTGCATTAGAAATTGATGTTCCAAAGGAAGTTGAAGACCGGGTTAACGAAATAGTGTTGGGCAAAGATAAAGAAACACAATTTTTCCCTAATATCCTAACCAAGTCCGGGAATACATTTTTTCATACCCAATCAGGGATGAGGGGGATACAAAAACAACTAGCACTAAATTTAAAAGTTAACGATGAAAAAATAATAAAAAGAATGGAGCAATAAGCATGAGGGAAGATTTTATTCATTCTATTCCTGAAAGCAGTTGTTTTTTCCAGGGACATATAGGACAGTTCTTTTCACGTAAATTTGGTAAATACTTGAGTTTTCAAATTACATATAATGACAAGGATATTTTAGACGATTTTAATATTGAAAAGTATATTCCTATTTTCAGTAAACTGATCAACAAAAAAATTGCATTAAGAATGCAAGATGGAGGAAACTTTCATGAAGTCAGTCCAGACGATATTACAATAAAAACAATAAAACTGATAGATGACGTTGAGGAGGAGGGGCCTTGTGGACAATTTAAAATATATCCACCAACTGCAATTTGCTTAAAAGACGGGTGCAATCAGTACTTTGAAATAGATAAGGGAAGGAAATGTGGGCATAAAGATACAGATCCATGGGAACAATTTACCTTTCTTGCTTTTTGTGATGAATGTGGTAGATATTTGCCATTACACTACATGACAAATATTAATGACGATTGTAAAAAGTGTGGTGCTAAAGCAAGCCTAACAAAAATTAAGTGGACTCGGGGAAAAGACAATATTAGTTCTTACAAAGTCCTCTGTAATAAATGTGGACATGAATATGGATTATATTTTTATGAATGTGATCACACAATTAGAGCTACAGAAGAGTGCCTATCTACAAGAAAGCCAAAAAGATTTACAGGTGTTCCTGCAAGGGCCGGTGCTATAGTACATCCTTTTGTAATTTCAATTCCAGATTTATCCCATGAAGACAACAATGGGTTTCAACGTAAAAATGGGCAAAGAATGCTACTTTCAGATTCTTTTGCTTACTTTTTTAATTATCAAATTGATGAATCAAAATTAGATCTTCCAGAATTTAAGGAGAAGTTACTAAATGAAACAGCATTTTGGAATTTATCAAAGGTAACAGACCTTCTAGATGATATTTCTGATGATTTAAATATAGATCATTCGAATAATTCGGAAATGACACCAAATCAGTTTGATATACTCATTAAAAGGATACTCAAAGAAGCTAAAACTCGAATTGATGATGGTGCAGATGAATCCAAAATTAAAGAAAGATATGGAATTATTCATATAAAAAACGCATTGGAATCCGTAAAAGAAATTGATTTTGAAGAGCATGATGTACAATGTTCAAACCTAATAAGTTCAAAAAGCTGTAATAGGAAAGTTGAACCTGTATGCAAGCCAAATGACTACGAGGCATTATGTGAAAGTGTTGGTTTTGCTAAAATATTTCATTTTGCAGATTTAACGATGATTCAAGCACTTTTAGGTATAATCGAAGGTTCTACAAGACGTAACCCTGTACTATTTAGAGCTATAGAAACTGGAAAAACTAATCATAAAAAAACTACGATCTTCGTGAGGAAATATCCAACTGAAGGCATTTTGTTCCAGTTACAACATGAAAAAATAATCAGATGGTTACATGAAAATAAACAACAAATTGGATTTAGCAGCAATCTTTTAACACCCAATGGAACAGACACGTACACACATTTTAGAACAGTATTATTAAATGATGAAATTTGCAAAAATGCAGTTAAAAAATTACTACACACGTATTCGCATATGCTTATCCAACAATCCACAATCGATACTGGATTAGATGTTCAAAGCCTATCTGAAATAATTTGCCCTTACACAGGTTCAATTTTTTTGTTTTCGACAAACAGCATAAACATAGGTGGTCTAGAATTTACATATGATTACCATTTGGTCGATTGGTTCTCAAGGGTTAAAGAACTTGCAGAAGATTGCCCCCAAGATCCAGGCTGTATGCTTGACGAAGGAGGTGCATGTAACTCTTGTAGTTACATACCTGAATTTGTATGTTACAATTTTAACCAAGATCTTGATCGATCAACTCTCATAGGTGGTTCTAATAGATTTGCTAAAGGATATTTACAATGTTAATCAATCCAAATATTGAAAAAACTATCCAAATATATATTGAATGTTTTTTGGATGAACATAAGATTTGTAGTATAAAAGACATCATAGATAATTGTGATGTTTCAATTAAAGCAACGAAAGCTGAATTGATAAAAACCATCAATCAAGCATTGATGAAAAAAAATATTGCCATCATTGATGAAAAAATACCGTGGGAAAACTCAAATATAGTCTTAGTAAAGAGGTTTTTATTTACTACTGTAATGGACTCTACTTCTATTGTAATCTCAAAACCAAGATTAAGGGAACTAAGTTTGAGGAATATAGAACAAAGAAATAATCTTATTGATACTGTAACTTGTTTTGAAGAAATTATAATTTCTTCTACATATATCCTAAGAATTTGTTCACCATTTGTTCAAGAGAATGTTATCGACAATGATTCTTTTCCAAAACTTAGAGAGCTTTTGACAGACGCATTAAGGAGAGATGTAGAAATCAAACTCCTCTCAAGAGAATTATTTCAAGGACGTGCTACGGAAATTCAATGGATAATCGATACTGCTAATAATTTGCGAAAAAGAGATAGGCTTAAAATAGTAGATTATCACTTATTATCTGAAAACGGAAGTATTTTGTCAAGTACGCATGCAAAACTTATAGTTGCCGATTTCAGCTTAGCATATGTTGGAAGTGCCGAGTTAAGGAAGAATAGTCTCACGGCAAATTTTGAAGTCGGTTGTTTGGTAAGAGGACCACAGGTTTTTGCCATATGTGAAATTTTTGATAATATGTTTTCTAGTGGGAGAATGTGGGATGCATAATGATAAGTTATACTCTGTTGGATATAAATTTATATCTAAAACAGGGCTTGAAAAGCAAGAAACTATAATAGATGAAAAAAACAATAATAAGTTATCTCCTATTTCTCTAAGTATCCTTGATTCTATAATCTCCAAAAAAATCACGATAATATTTTCTCAAGGCCCTTTCAACCTTTCTCCCATCGTATCATGTTTATTTGCTTCCCAAAATAAACGGGATGTACTTATAGGAATACCTAAGTTTAGATTCAATGACAGTTTTAAAAAGAACACAGAAATATATTTTTCATTGATGTATCGGAAAATAATTGATGGCATTCCTTCTAATAATTTCTACTTCTATGATGATATGCTATGGTGTAAAGGCTCTATTTGCGAAGAAACAAATGAAATGAGTGGCATAGAAGTTTCCACACGTCCAAAACACGGTAATAGAAAATTCAAAAATGATTATGATGCGATTGTTAATGAAAAATTGAAAGAAGGAATAATTCAAAACGTACCTAAAATTGTCTTGGTTCCCATTGATGACATCACACCAACTTCAGTAATCGGAAACAAACAAACTATTTTTAAAAACAAAGAATATGAGCCTCAAATTTTTGATCCGAAAATGGTGGTATACGAATCCATAAATGAAAGGAAATATAGTTTTGAAAACCTCATAGATTTGATAAATAACTCATATAATTCTAATGTTAAACTTGTATTACACTTTTCATGGCCTTATTTAAGAGGATTAGACCGTTTTTTAGAATTAATTCAAAGTAATCATAGAATAAGTATATTCCACCTTGGAAAGAGATTTTGTATAGAAAGTACTGATAGCTTCAAGCAGCCACCATCTGATATAATTCACTTATCATTAGAGGGAAACTTGTGGGAGTTATATTACTCAAAAAATAAATCAATTAATTATAAAATTGTTTTACCTCCCTTAAATAGAAAAGACAAAACCCTAACTATCGATGATGTCATGAACTGTGATTGGCCCTTTGATAAAAGGATTAAAGAAATTCAACAACGTGCTATATACGAAAATTTGAGAGGAGTGGAAAAAAACATAGTAATGTTCCCTCCTATACTCGATAGTTTTCTTTTGCCATCCGAAACAAAAAAACGTTGCATTAAAAATGGAACATGGATGACAATACCAATAGATGAGATTTTTGAGACAAAAACAAAAGATAACAGTTGTGCAACGAGTTTATTTAGAGGATTGTGTGTGGATATTGAAAAATGTAAAGATATAGCCTATGAATTTCAAAACCTTTTTACTAATACAACCGTTTCGAAAAAAACATTGTTGCAAATTTACTTAATAGAAAAAATGAATCACTGTTATCATATAGACATATCAAAAAATGATGGTTTTATACGAGTTCCTCTTTGCATTGCAAACTTGCACCCATATCTTTCAACAAGCTCATCTTTTGCTGAAACAATCAACTACTTAGCGAATTCAATAAATTCATCTACAAAATCTCACGAACTTCTTAAATTGAATTGTAGAAATCAAGAGATTTATGCCGAAATCAACTCTCCAACAGGAGAAGAATGGACCCAAGTAATATGGAAAGATGGTAGAATACAAAATAAGAGTATAAGAAAATTAATAAAAAAAATTCAAAGCTATGACTTAGACATCAATTGTGATTATTTAAAGAAAGATGGATCTTTACGCATAACTATAAAACTAAGAGATTTTGTGGAGTATTTTGAACTTGAAAAGAGTAAAGAAAGAGCAAAAAAAGAGTTCTTCAGGGGATTTACCATTTACAATGCTCTAATACGAAGTAATGGTTCTTTTGAAGAGAAAAAATGTCTAAAAATATTATATGGTCGAAAATTAAATAATTCTCGGATCAATTTGGAAATTGAACATCGTACAAAAGATAATATTTTTAAAAACACATATGAACTCCAGATTTTTTATGGAAGCCTTTTGCAAATGCAAGATTTAGACAAAGAATTAGTCCAAAATAGCGATTTATTGATCCCAGGCCCAATTCCTTTCAATACCATCACTGGCCAAGAATTAGTAATATCACAAGGATACGACGCTTTGTTATTACCATTTAGGGAAGTAGTGCTTTTTGCATACCCTGGAATCAATTTCGCACAACTAATGAAACAGATAGAGCTATATAGAGACTTAAATTCAGATCAGCCAACAAGTACATCAGCAAAGGATTTATTGTTTTCACTAAAACACACTGAAGATAGTAAACGTTTCACCCTACCAGCTAAACCTAAAGAGAATTTTACTGATGAACGAAAATTGTATAATGATACACCATTAGATTCAACAATTCGTCAAGAACTAATGGACGACCTTAATCTGGATGATAGTGAAAGTGAGTACATAAGAACGCTTAGAGAAATATGGCAAAGTGTGGATAAAAGAAATAACGTAAACCCTCAAAAACGCATTCCTACAGATCAAATAAACAAAGAACAAATAGAATTGCACGTAAAATTTGATGATGGAGAAATACAAAATATTTCATTCCCAATTAGAACCTTAATAAGAAAATATCATGGAAATGAATACATCCTCACACCCATCGATGAGTTAACTGAAGGTGACCAAATATATTATGTACAATCTGAAGAGAGAGAAAGTATTGAAAACTACCTACTAAGAACTTTGTTAAGTGAAGAAGAACTTGCTATCGAAGATCTTTTGGAACCACTAAGGACTCTAAAAATATTTTATGAAAACCTAAGTTCACTGGATTTTACTAAAGAGCCTGAGATTCAAATGAAAAAAGTAAACTGGCTTTCATTAGATGAGAAAAAAAATATCTATGAGATACTTTATAAAATACTTAACACAAACATTAGTCCAGAAGATGAACGGCTATCTAATGATATTCAGAATAGCATATGGAATGATGTTGAAACTAATAAAGTAGTAGAAATATTCAAAGCTGGAAACAAGAAAGTAACACAAGCTAAACTATTTGATTTAGCTGAACAAATGGGATTGAAGTCCTACACAAAAAATTCCTTTAAAGTACTATGTTCTTCTTCAATTTATGAACATAAACATTATTCATTCCGTGAAGAACAAAATTTATTGGTGCTTGGTAAGTTAGTTGGACATCAAAGAATAATTGATAATTATCAAACTATTAATGAAAAAGGTATGATGGTAGGTAATTTCCTTAGACAGGTTGGAAGGTCTCTAAAAAGGGTCGCTAGTGGAAGTCGTGAACCTTTTAATGAGATAGACATAGCCATAGGAGAGAGATTGAAAAAATGTATAGTTTTAGGAATAATACAAAATAATTAAATAACTAGTACCTAAAGGCGATATTTTGAAACATAATATTCTTCTAGTAGAACCTGAATTTCCAATACCTACAAAAAGTAAAAATCATAAGAATTTTTTACCAATAGGTCTACTAAAACTAGCCGCTTATTACAGAGCTAAAAATTATGAAGTAGAATTGGTAAGGGGAAAAAAATTACCTACAAAATTTGAAACACCTTCTAGGATAGAAATTACTAGTCTCTTTACTTACTGGTCGGAATATGTATGGGATGCTGTAGAATATTATAGAGCACAATTTCCTGACCCTGAAATAACGGAAATTAGAGTTGGTGGAATATATGCAAGCCTTCATTTTGAAAAACCTGCTTTTCGTGAAAATTGCAAAAAGTATCAAGTAATTCCTGTGAAAGGAGTTGAAGAAGAAGCAGAAGATTTCTTCCCAGCTTATGATCTTGTAAAAAATGATGATAATTCTATAGATTACCAAATTATTCATTCATCACGTGGATGTTTCCGAAAATGCTTATTTTGTGGAACATGGAAAATTGAACCTGAATTTAAAGGTAGAAAGGAAATCAAGCCTGTAATTGAACCTGGACTTGAGATGGGACTAAAAAATATAGTATTCTACGATAACAATCTCTTTTACAATCCTCATATTGAAGACATATTAAACGAGTTGGCTGACCTCAAGAAAGATAAAAAAATTGGTTGGTGCGAATCACAAAGTGGTTTTGACGGGAGAATATTATTAAGAAAACCACATTTAGCAAAATTACTCAAAAAAGCTGGTTTCAGGTATCCAAGAATAGCGTGGGATTGGGGATATAAACATTGGCCTGCTATGAAAAAACAAATTCAGATTTTGAAAGAAGCTGGCTATAATAAAAGGAATATTACAGTATTCATGATCTATAATTGGGAAATAGACTTTGAGGAAATGGAGCGTAAAAGAATAAAATGCTGGGAATGGAAAGTACAGATATCTGACTGCAGGAACAGACCCTTAGACCAGCTGCATGATCACTATAAACCTCTTAAAGACCAAAAAAATGGAGAAGATTATTATATTCATCCTAACTGGACAGATGCCGAAGTGAAACAATTTCGGAAAAATGTCAGGAGACAAAACATCTGTAATAGACAAAATTTGGTATTTCATAGTAAATTGCTTGAACATAAAAAAGAATATACCAAAGGAATGTATATTAAATTAAAAGCAATGGGTCCTGAAAATGCAAAAGAATATTTGCCTGATCTATGGATTCCCTCTCAAATTACACATCCTGAAAATCGGAACAAATGGGAACCCAAAACATTAGAGCCACCACAGAATTTAGCTGAATTATTTGCTGTTGATGAAGAAACAGTGACCATAAAAACGGAGTATGTAGAAAGATCTCCAGCCAAAAAGGAAGAGATGTTGTACGTATGAGAATTTTCAACTAAAACCATCTCGCCATACTAATATATATTTTACAACAATTTATTACTGTAGGAGAGTTCATTATGAGAATTTCAGTTATTGGTACCGGTTATGTTGGCTCGGTCACTGCAGCGTGTTTTGCGGAACTGGGCCATGAAGTGATCTGTGTGGACGTGGACGAGAAAAAAGTGAGCATGATCAATGCCGGTAAAGCCCCTATCTGGGAGGAGGGGCTGGACGAGCTGTTGACAAAGCATGCCGAAAAACGCATCATAGCCACATCGGACTATGAGTATGCGGTGCAGAGGTCGGATGTATCTTTTATCTGCGTGGGCACGCCTTCCGATGAGAAGGGCAATATCGACCTGTCCATAGTGGAATCTGCGGCTGTGAGCCTGGGAGAGGCCATGGCGAAGAAGGACCATTACCATGTGGTCGTCGTGAAGAGCACCGTAGTGCCGGAAACTACGGAGAAGTTCGTGCTGCCGTTGCTGGAAAGTTATTCAGGGAAGAAGGCGGGCAGGGACTTCGGTGTTGCCATGAACCCCGAGTTCCTGAGAGAAGGCAAGGCAGTGTACGATTTCATGCACCCGGACAAGATCGTTGTGGGAGCCATCGACGAAAGGACGTTCTTCATGGTGTCCGAGCTGTACCGGGGGCTTGACTGCGAGG
>AMWB02005262.1_pt3 | contig 12265 bp, 10 predicted proteins | sample 200311 | NCBI WGS metagenome assembly AMWB02 (sample SAMN02737377, study PRJNA173069) | bioreactor metagenome | biome: anode biofilm in microbial fuel cells | place: USA: California | collected 2010-12-16 | reverse complement strand
TCCTTTATGTGGTGGGCGCCGTTTCAGGGATTGCTGCCGTATTTTCCAGCCGCAGCGACACGATGACCTCACCCGCGGTCATTGTCCCCATGATCGTCGCCATTGCGCTGATGGGTATCTATTTATCTCAGTTGAGAGTTTATCCGGAAGGGGAATTTTCATCCCTGCGCGATCGAAGTTTTACGCCGGTATTGATCGAATTGACTTACAAGCGTCATGTTTTGCTTGTTTTATTGGATTTTATACTGGTTTCTTTTTCTTACTACCTTTCCTACCGGCTGCGTTTTGATGGACAAGAGTTTTCTTTTTACTTCAAAATTTTCCTTAAAAGTCTACCGGTGGTGATCGGCTGCAAATTGATTGTCTTTTATTTAATCGGAATTTATCAGGGAATGTGGCGTTTCCTCAGCACCAACGATGTTTTTCTATATCTGAGGGCCTCTTTCATCGCTTCGGTCGTGTCCATTGCCGCGGTAACCTTTATCTATCGATTCACTGATTTTTCCAAGGGCCTGTTTCTGATCGACTGGATCCTGACGTCTGGTCTGTTGCTGATTGCCAGAGGCTCTTTTAGAATGTTCGTGGAAATTCAAAAACGCAAAAGTCTATCCGGCGACAAAGTAATCATCTACGGTGCCGGAAGGGGCGGGGAGTTGCTGCTTCGTGAAATTTTAAACAATGCGCAACTGAAGGTCAAACCAATCGGGTTTATAGATGACGACACGCTCATGATCGGCAAGAAAATACAGAACGTACCGATTATCGGAGATGGTTCGCAGCTCGAGAAAGTTTTCCGGAAAGAGGCTTTCACCGGGATTCTCATCTCCTTTCAACAAACTGATCCAAAAAGCAATATGGCCTACGTCGCGGCAAAAGATTTTTGCCGACGAAACAAGCTGTTTTTGAAAAGCTTCAAAATCGGCTTGCAGGACATAGCGCTGGAAGAGTGACGATGGAATTATCGCTTCAAGTAAAAAAGCTGCTTCAAAAAGGCGTCCGAATTTACAATCCTTTGTCCGTCGATATCGGCGACGAAGTGCACATTGACAGAATTTCCGGTGGTTGCACACTCCATTGTGGAACCCGGATCAGAGGCGCGCAAACGTTTATGGCCGAAGGAGCGTCCATAGGATCCGAAGGTCCGGCCACCATCGAAGATTGCCTCGTTGGCCCGGACGTTCAGTTAAATGGCGGCTATTACCAAAAAGCAGTGTTTTTAAAAGGCGCCACTTGCGGTTCCGGCAGCCATTTGCGCGAAGGAACCCTGCTGGAAGAATACGCCAGCATCGCTCACACGGTAGGGCTCAAGCAGACGATCTTGTTTCCATTTGTCACACTGGGCAGTCTGATTAATTTTTGCGATTGCTTGATGGCCGGTGGAACGGACCGCCACAACCACAGCGAAGTCGGCAGTGCCTATATTCATTTCAATTTCACCGCCAATCAGGACAAAGCCACACCTTCATTGATCGGTGATGTCCCCCGTGGGGTAATGCTCAATCAAGCGCCCATTTTTCTGGGCGGGCAGGGCGGATTGGTCGGGCCCAGCCGGGTGGCCTATGGAACAGTTCTGGCGGCTGGGTCGATTTTTCGCGGCGATCAATTGGCTGAGAGTCGCATTGTTTTCGCGGGAACGTCCGGCAAGGGCAGTCTGCCATTCAAACCGGGCGTGATACGCAATTTTAAGCGGGTGTTGTTTAATAATTTCAATTATATCAGCAATCTCATCGCCCTCGGCCACTGGTATCGATGCGTTCGGGCGCAGTTTATCGGCATCGAGTTTCCTCAACCCCTATTCGATGGGGTTGTGGGAACGATACGGAACGCGATTCAGGAAAGGCTGAAGCAGCTTGATCGACTGGTTGAAAAGATTGCATCTTACGAAAATACAAACCAGCAGCAGCAATATTTTTGCCACCAGTGGCCTAAAATAAAATCGATTTTAGAAAAAGAAAATGACTTTCCAGGCGCGCCTGATCTTCAGCGGAGTTTTTTGGAACACCTTGACGACACTCTGGCTCACGGTGAGAGATCCTATCTGGCGGTCATCAAGCGCCTGACGCCTTCACATGCGGCCGTTGGATCGCAGTGGTTGGAAAGTATTGTTCAGAGTGTCATCTTGGATCTTAACCAGTGCCTGCCAATGATCGGTGAAGCCGCCAACAGCAACTAACACAGAAAGATATTCAGCATGGGTCGATGGTTCGGAACGGACGGTATTCGTGGAAAAGCCAACGTTTTTCCGATGGACGCAGCTACGGCGCTCACTGTTGGGCAGGCGATTGCGGCCTATTATGCGCCCAGTGAGGGCAGTACCCACATCGCAATAGGCTGGGATACGCGCATCTCCGGGGAGATGTTGGCCCACGCGGTGGCGGCCGGCATTTGTTCGGTTGGTGTGGACGTCGAACTGCTGGGTGTTTTGCCGACCCCAGGGGTGGCGCGCGACACGGTGGCGCGGGGTGCAGCCGCGGGAGTCGTCATATCCGCTTCTCACAACCCGTATTTTGATAACGGTATCAAAGTGTTCGGTCCAAATGGGATCAAGCCGAACGCGCAGGATGAAGAGGCGCTGGAAACTCTAATTGCCGACCCCGGCAAGATCAGCAAAGCCCCTTCGGCCCGGATCGGACGGATAATTCTTGATTCGGAAGCAAGCGATCGCTATTTGAGTTTTCTGTTGTCCATTGGCCAGCCAACCCTCGAGGGAAAAAAAATTGTTATAGATTGCGCACATGGTGCCACATACCAAGTCGCCCCGCACCTTTTTAAACGGTTGGGCGCGAATTTAACCACCTTAAGCTGTGCGCCCGATGGCATTAACATCAATGACCAGTGCGGATCGCAGCATCCTGAAAAATTGGCTGAAACGGTGCTTTCTCATCAAGCCGACGTCGGGTTGGCTTTTGACGGTGACGGTGACCGGTTGATTGCCGTCGATGACAAGGGACGCACACTCACCGGCGATCAGATTTTAGCCATCTGCGCCAAAGACCTGATGAATCGCGGGGAGCTTCGCAATGGCATCTTGGTGAGCACGGTTATGAGCAATATGGGCCTTCACCAGGCGATGAAAGAGTTGGGTGTTTCCTTGTTCACCACTCCCGTTGGGGATCGTCATGTGATGGAAAAAATGTTGCGGGAGGATGCGGTGTTGGGAGGCGAGGACTCGGGCCACATGATTTTCAGGCAGCATCACACGACCGGCGACGGTATTGTGGCGGCCCTCATGCTGATCGCGGCCATGCAAAGGGCCGGGCGGCCGCTATCCGACCTCGCGTCGCGGGCCATGACTGTTTTCCCGCAGGTGCTGATCAATGTGGACGTACGCGAAAAATCCGATTTATCCTCAATACCGTCGGTGGCGCAGGCGTTACGCCTGGCCGAAGAACAGCTCGGCGATCGTGGCCGCCTGTTGGTTCGGTATTCAGGGACTCAAAATCAGTGTCGCGTCATGGTGGAAGGTCCGACTCAGGAGTTAACTCAGCAAATCTGCCGGCGATTGGCAGCGGAAATAAACTCGGCAATCGGCGTATATTAGCCAATTGATTTATACACAGTCAAAAAGCTTCGAGATTGGATCATCGAGGCTTTTTTTGATTTTTGGTCTGTTCGTTAGTCCCGGTTTCCACCGAAAATGAACAGCAGGTATTGGAACATCAGAATAAAATCGAGGTAGAGCTGCAAGGCACCCATGATAGAGCCCTTGCGAACCACTGCCGCATCGAGGCCTGCCGGCTGGGTAAGCGCCATGGTTTTTATTTTTTGCGTATCATAGGCCGTTAACGCGGCAAATACCAATACGCCGATGTAGCTGATTATCATCTGCATTGCCGGCGATTTAAGGAAAATATTCACCACCGAGGCGATCAGTATTCCAATAACGCCCATGAACAGAAAGCTGCCAAATCCGGTCAAATCGCGCTTCGTGGTCCATCCGTAAAGACTGAGCGCCAAGAAGGATACCGCACAAATGAAAAAGGTGGATGCAATTGCGGTGCCTGTGAATACTAGAAAGATAATTGAAAGCGTTGCCCCGTTCAGCGTTGCGTAAACCAGAAACATGGCGGTAGCCGTGGTCGCCTGGAGTTTCTGGATTCTTGCCGACAGAATGAAAACCAAAGCCAGTTCACCGATGAAAAACAACCACCGAAACTGGTAGACAACTCTCAAAGCAGCTTCGTTTGTGGCAACCCAGTATGCAATGATACCCGTCAGCGCCAACCCGAGAGCCATCCAGTTGTAAACGCCGCGCACAAAACCGCTGACACGCGCCCGCACCTGGGACTCATCGATCGAATATGGCGAAAACATTTGATTTTGCATCTATTTCCTCCTATTTAGAAATTTTGTTAAACCCAATGATAACCATCTGATCCTTTCTTTTCAAGGCGAAAGCTGTTATGTTTCAAATACACACGCAAGGATCAGCAGGATGAAACCCGATTATATTTATAATGAATTAATACAGTTAGCTAATAAATTAGGGACACCGGTTTCGGAACATAATTTTCGAACCGCCGGTATTCATGTCCGAAGCGGCTACTGCAAAGTCCATGGTAAAAATCTGTTCATCATTGATAAACATTTAAAGCTCTCGAAAAAAGTGGAAATATTGGCCGATTTTTTGTCGACCCAACCGATTGATGACATTTTCGTCGTCCCGGCGCTGCGGGAACTGCTTGAACGCAGTCAGCCACGCTATGCCGCCCATGGTCGCAGGGATGCCCACAGCAAAAACAGCATCACTCTATAAGTTTACATAATATATCTTATCGGACATTAGGCCTCTCATTGACATCGCCAACCCCATCTATGATAAACGCCGGAATCTCTATTCTGACGGTCACGCAGTTGACCCAGAAAATTAAACGAATACTTGAAGATAAATATCCTATTTTATGGATTTCAGGGGAAATATCAAACTTTAAAATCCCATCTTCTGGGCATGCCTACTTTACCCTGAAAGATGCCAAAGCGCAAATCGCGGCGGTAATGTTTAAAGGTCAGTGGCGAAATCTGTCCTTCAAGCTGGAAAATGGAGTCTCTATCATCGCCATGGGGCGCGTTTCCGTGTATGAACCGCGAGGTACTTATCAAATCATCCTCGAATATGCCGAACCGCAAGGTTTTGGCGCTTTGCAACTGGCCTTCGAGCAACTCAAACGCAAATTAACGTCTGAAGGCCTTTTTGAATCCGCCGCCAAACAACCGCTGCCTTTTTTGCCCAGAACCATTGGCTTGATAACCTCCGCCACCGGGGCCGTGGTTCGCGATATGCTTCATGTCATGCAGAAGCGTTTTCCCAATTTGGCGGTAGAGATCATGCCCGTCAGAGTCCAGGGCCGCGATGCCGAGGATGACATCGCAAACGCACTGGCGCTGGCCAATCGTCTTGGAAAATGTGATGTGCTGATAATTGCGCGCGGGGGCGGATCGCTGGAAGATCTTGCGCCTTTCAATTCCGAAGCCGTCGCGCGTGCCATTTTCGCATCGCGAATACCTGTTGTCAGTGCCATCGGTCATGAAACCGATTACACGATCGCCGATTTTGTGGCGGACGTGCGTGCGCCGACACCTTCGGTAGCGGCTGAAATCATTCTGCCCAAAAAAACAGATTTAATGCACAGAATTCTGGAATTACAACACCGTTGCCATCGGGCCGCGCGACTCCATGTGCAGGAACGGCAACGTGAATTTCTGCTTGTGCAGCGCTCCCTGGCACACCCCCGACAACGGGTTCAGGAGAGACAGTTGCGCATTGACGACTTGACCCGTCAATTGCGCTACCATTTTTTTTCATTTTTAGGAGAACGTCAAAAAATGCTGGCGCATGCAAAGTGGCGCATTCAGCGCATGTCGCCCGAAAATGCACTGGTGCAGGCGGGTTCCCGGCTGGAAAAATCGACCAGCACCATTTGTTTCATAGTGAAAAAAAATTTCTCTCAAATCAGAGAAAAATGGCTGACTTACCAGGTCAAGCTCGAACTGTTGAATCCAACCCGGCTGCTGGAAAAAGGATACAGTATCACCCGCACCCTGCCTGACCGCCAGGTCGTAACCAACGCTGAAACTGTCGACGCCGGGCAAGAGTTGGAGGTGTTGTTGCATAAAGGCGCACTGCGCGTTAGCGTGCGTAAAACATGAAACCTAAATCGATATTGGGTAAAACAGATGGCCAAACTATCTTTTGAAAAAGCCCTGGAACAACTTGAACAAATCGTTCAGGAGATGGAGTCCGGAGGGTTGTCTCTCGAAAATGCGTTGAAAAAATTTGAGGAAGGCATCAAATTATCTCGTTACTGTTCTCAGAAACTTGAAGAGACTGAAAGGAAAATTAATCTGTTAACAGAAAAACCAGACGGCACGACAGAGGAAGCGCCATTCGAGGATTTAGCGGGATCCATCGATACCCAAATCGATACCCAATCGGACGATTAGACGACATATGGACTTTCAGCTCAAAAACTATCTCGCCGACAAAAAAGCCGTGATCGACGCTGCTTTGAAAACCAGTATTCACCACTTATGTTTGTCGGAAAGGATGTTCGACCCGGCCTGGTATTGCGTGGAAGCCGGAGGCAAACGGTTGCGTCCGGTTTTGTGTCTGGCCGCTTGCGAAGCCCTCGGAAGGGAAAGTCAAATCGCGTTGCCGGCGGCATGCGCGCTTGAAATGATTCACACCTACTCGTTGATTCATGACGATTTGCCCGCCCTGGACAACGATGCCTTACGGCGAGGAAAACCGACCTGTCATGTGCAATTCGATGAGGCCACCGCTATCCTGGCAGGAGATGCCCTGCTCAACATGGCTTTCGAAGTTTTGGCCGACGCCGGTGCACAGGCCGATGCCAGTGCATCCCCGATCTGGTGGCGAGTCGCCCGCACCATCGCCGCTGCTTCGGGTTGTCGCGGAATGATAGAAGGTCAGGCGCGCGACCTGGCTTTCGAGGGCCAAAAATTGAGTCGGTCAGAACTGGAAAACTTGCACCGCCTCAAGACAGGCGCTATGATCCGGGCCAGCGTGCAAAGCGGCGCGATCCTGGCGCAAGCCGATGAGCAGCAACTGGGACACTTGACCCGATATGCGGATTGTATAGGACTGGCCTACCAGGTGATCGACGATGTGTTGAATGTAACCGGCGATCCCCAGTTGACCGGCAAGGCGGTCGGAACGGATCAGGCACGCAGCAAAAATACCTATCCATCCTTGTTAGGCCTGGAGTCATCCAAACGATATGGCCTCGACTTGATTGACAAAGCCTTGCAATCTCTTTCCATTTTTGATACCAAAGCCGACCCCCTCAGGGCCATCGCACGGTACATCGTGGAAAGAAATCGTTAAGGAGCAGATAAACTTTGGGTCTTTTAGACGGAATCAACTCGCCGGCCGATCTGAAAAAGCTTCCGCGCAGCGCGCTGCCACGCCTGGCGGAAGAGATCCGCCAGGTGATCGTCGACGTGGTTTCCAGCAACGGCGGCCACCTGGCTTCCAGTCTGGGCGTTGTGGAACTGGCAATCGCCATTCACTATGTATTCGATTCGCCCAGGGACAAGATCATCTGGGATGTGGGGCATCAGAGCTACGCACACAAACTGCTCACTGGACGAAAAGGCCGGTTTGATTCCTTGCGAAAGTTCGAGGGACTCTCCGGTTTCACCAAAAGCAGCGAAAGCCCCCATGATGCCTTTACCACCGGCCACAGCAGCACCTCCATATCAGCCGCATTAGGCATCGCCTGCGCCAATCATCTTCGCGGCAAGCATTCCAAAGTGGTTGCCGTGATCGGTGACGGATCGATGACGGCCGGCATGGCCTATGAAGCGCTCAATCAAGCCGGCGATCTGAAACAGGATCTGATCGTCATCCTGAATGACAACGATATGTCCATCGCCCGTAATGTTGGCGCGGTTTCTTCGCTCCTCAGCCGTGCTTTTTCAGGGCAACGCCTGCAAACGTGGCGCAAGGAATTCGGCGAATTTCTCAGATCACTGCCAAAAATCGGAAACAATGTGTACCATTGGGCCAAACGTTCAGAGGAGTCCTTCAAGACCTTCATTACGCCCGGCATGCTCTTCGAAGCATTTAATTTCGACTACTTCGGCCCGATCAATGGGCACAACTTGTCCCATCTGGTCCCCATCCTCGAAAACATAAAAAATCTCGGAGAACCGGTTCTGCTGCATGTTACGACGACCAAAGGCAAGGGGTACGCTCAGGCCGAGGAAAACCCGGTTTACTTCCATGGCGTGGGCTGTTTTGATGTGAACACCGGCAGCAGCACCACTCCCAGGAGCAGCGTGCCGACCTACACGGAAGTATTCGGCAATTTCGTGCTGCAGTTGGCCGAGCAGGACCCGCGCATTGTCGCCGTTACCGCCGCCATGCCGGAGGGAACCGGGTTGACGCAGTTTTCCGCACGCTTTCCCGAGCGGTTTTTCGATGTCGGCATTGCCGAGCAACATGGCGTGACTTTCGCGGCGGGAATGGCTTCCGAAGGTTTCCGCCCGATCGTGGCCATTTACAGCACCTTTTTGCAGCGGGCATACGATCAGATTATCCATGACGTGTGCATCGAGAAACTGCCGGTGGTTTTCGCCATCGATCGTGGCGGTCTGGTTGGAGAAGACGGCCCTACCCACAGTGGTCAATTCGATCTGTCTTATCTGCGGGCGCTCCCCAACATGGTGGTCATGGCGCCCAAAGATGAAAACGAACTGTGCCGCATGTTGCTGACGTCGCTGGCGCACGATGGCCCCAGTGCTCTGCGTTACCCCCGCGGACCGGCAGTCGGGGTGGATCTTGATCCACATCCTACCCCCGTGCCGGTGGGGGAAGCTGAAATTTTAACCCATGGGGCGGATCTTCTCATTCTGGCGATTGGCCGGATGGTCCAGGAAGCGCTTGCGGCCGCCGCGGAACTGGAACGCAACGGCATTCACGCAACCGTTGTAAACAGTCGTTTTGTCAAACCGTTGGATGAGACGCTGATTTTACGGCTCTGCCTCGAGATTCCTCGGGTGCTGATTGTCGAGGAAAACGCGCTTCAGGGCGGCTTCGGCAGCGCCGTGCTTGAACTGCTGGCCGATCACAATGTGGCGCTATCCACCATTCAGCGCATCGGACTGCCCGATCAATTTATTGAACACGGCAACTTGTCTCTTTTGAGGGAGAAGTACGGACTGACGGCCGGCGGGATTGTGCGCAGCGCCAATCTCATGATTCAGCGGAGCCGGCCCAATTTGCACATCAGAGCCATATAGCTACCCGATCCGATGTCTAAAAAACGTATAGATCAGCTGATGGTGGACAAGGGTCTGGCCGATTCGCGGAGCCGGGCCAAAGCACTCATCATGGCGGGCAAAGTGTTCGTCGGTGACGACTGCGTCGACAAACCCGGAGTTGAAATCCAAACCGAGGCCCCGATCTCGGTCAGGGGAGACGATCATCCTTATGTCAGCCGCGGCGGTGTTAAATTGGAGGCCGCGATCAAAAGCATGCCTGTCTCGGTTCGGGATCTGATTTGCCTGGATGTGGGGGCCTCCACCGGTGGATTTACCGATTGTCTACTGCAGCACGGCGCCAGACATGTCTATGCCGTTGACGTGGGGTATGGCCAACTGGCCTGGAAACTGCGAAATGACCCACGTGTCACGCCGATTGAAAGAACCAACATCCGGCACATGGAAAACGGCCGGCTGCCGGCAGGGGTAGACCTGGCGACGATCGACACCTCTTTCATATCTTTGACGATTGTGGTTCCGGAAACCCTCCGGTTTTTGAAACCCGACGGCGCGATCATCGCATTGATCAAACCGCAATTTGAAGTCGGCCGCGGGAGACTGGGCAAAGGCGGTGTGGTCAAAGATGCCCGCGCCCACCAGGAGGTGATCCGGTCGCTGTCCGCCAGTTTTGGCGACATGGGGTTGACCTGCGGCCCGGTTGTGCCCTCGCCTATTCTTGGCCCAAAGGGTAATCAGGAATTTTTTATTCTGTTATCGGGCGGTGGGTCGCCCGACAGGGCCAAAAGTTGAGCTATAGGTAGGTTGACAACTGCTTGCCGCAAAAATCGGACCATACACCGCAAGGGCGTTCTCCTCGAAAAAAGGCGGCAACGTTGTGGAATAATCAAAGCAACAGGCGATGTAACGGTCCTGAGACTCCCCGGATCGATACTCATCTCCTGTCCACTTTTGCAAGGCGGCCGCCAAAGCCCTCTCACGCGGATCAGCTTTTATGAGTATCTGTTCGGCAAAAAACAGACTCGTTTTTTCAAAAAACGCCAAAGGCGCCTGCATTCCCTTCCAATAAAGCTTCAGTAATGCGTTAAGGAGCGCCAAAGGCTGTTCGATACTATCGAAGCGATAGATGAAATCCGTACCGATCAAAACCGTCGCGGCGGGAAAAGACAACGTCGGGAGACACGCCATGAGCACGTGCGCCAAAAACTGCGACACCAGATCACGCGGACGAATCTTGCCCAATCGGGCGATGACCCGAGCCAGCGGGTAAAGATCGCCGATGGTTCCGTGAATGCGGAACGAACCGCAATTCAGCTCAAAAGTTTGCGACCGGCAAGGCCCTGTCATATACGGTTCCGCGATACCCATAAAGGCCTGCACCAACGCGTCCTGCCGGTGATAGGCGATTTGCCCTACCCTGCCGTGCGGCAGCCATCCACTGGAACGCAATATGTGATACGTTTCCTCTGTGGAGATGTTTCTGCGATAGGCTTTGTACAGACGTTGGTTCACGACAAAGCGATCCAGAGCATCCAGGGCAAATCGTTCGCGGTCATTCAAACGGGTGGATCGGTCCTGAAAAAAAACGCCCAACCGGCGTTGGCACAAATAGCGCGTCGGGTGAATGAAAAACCCCGTTAAATCGTCAAGATCCAACTCTTGCAGCCCTTCACCGCGCGGAGCCAGCGATCCGCTGAAAAAGGGCGGCGTTGGTTCGGTGCGCAAAACGCCGCGGGCCGCTTCGCAGTTCATGCCCGAATAGCTGAAAAACTTTGGATCGCCGGCATTAAAATAGATCGGGGAAAATCCATGCAGTGCATGGTGGGTCAACAATGTTTCGGAATCAATCCCGTAGCGATCATGGATGTACTCCAGCAATTCGTCTACTACCGTCGAGGCCGGTATTTCGCTATTGTCCTGGATATCGCGTCCAATGTAGCTCAGGTAAAGCACCTGGCGTGCTGAAACCAAGGCCTCCAGAAACAAATAGCGATCGTCGTTGCGCTTGGAACGGTCCCCCGGGCGCGGTTGCGCAGTAACCAGGTTGAATCCGGGTTCGTGCGTTTCTCTCGGAAAGGCATCATGATTCAGTCCCAACAAACAGATCACCGGACAGGGTATACTGCGCATGGGCAGCATGGCACAGAAAGTGATGCCCCCTGAAAAAAAACCGGCCTCAAGAACGGTGGATGCCGCCGCCTCCTTGATTTTGTGCTGAATCACCTCAAACGCTACGGGCTGGTCGTAACGGGAGGAGTGGTGGATCGCTTCCAGTTCCTCGAAGAGACCACGCAGCTGCCGCATTTCATAAACCGTGCTGTTGTCGTTCAAAAAAAATTGACTGCAGATCCAATCCAGCTCTGTTTTCCATTGCGTCAGGTTTCTGGGTGTTTTTAAATCCACCATGGTTTGGTGGAGTGCCTCCACAAAGAGCAGCAGCCCGCTCAAGACCTTGCTTTGACCGCTTTCCGCGGTTTCGCGCGGCAGCACGCCTGCGAACAACTGGTCTCCGGTGGAGTGCATCGCGTACCCCAACAAAAGACTGTCCAACCCCGGCCGCCAGCTGTTATCGCCATAAGCGGGCAATCCTTGATTTTTTCGCTCGGATGGATCCCAGCCCCATCGGATTTCGACGGCGTTGACCCATCTTTCCACCAGCGGCAAATCAGCCATTGAAAGACCGAATTTTTGATGGATGACCGGATTTTCGAGCACGGACATGACCTTGGAGACCTCAAAGCGGCTTTGATACAGATCGAGCAAACGGACAAAGCTTTCCACGCACGGGCTTTCCTGCATCAGCGCCTGGTCCGCTACGCTGTAAGGAATATGGGTTTGATCCGCCCCCCGGGTGCCGAACACCGCGTGGATATAAGGGGCGTACATGCCGATATCCGGCGTCATAACGAGAATATCGCGCGGGGTTAAAGCGGGATTTTTGGCCAGCAGATCGAGCAGGTGGTCATACAGCACTTCGGCTTCCCGCATGGGGCTGTGGCAGCTGTGCACCTGGATCGAACCA
>AMWB02017590.1_pt1 | contig 12276 bp, 13 predicted proteins | sample 200311 | NCBI WGS metagenome assembly AMWB02 (sample SAMN02737377, study PRJNA173069) | bioreactor metagenome | biome: anode biofilm in microbial fuel cells | place: USA: California | collected 2010-12-16 | reverse complement strand
CGGTCGGCAATCTTTAACGTGGCTTTCGGTGCCAACACTACACTCTACGAGCTGTTCAGCATCCTTCGCGATAATTTGTCGAAGTACGATCCGGAAATCGCAACGCTGGAACCGCTCTATGGCCCGGTACGGCCCGGCGATATCCCCCACTCCCTGGCTTCCATCGACAAAGCCCGGAAATATCTTGGCTACAACCCGCAATTTGATGCACGGAAAGGCTTTGAGCTGGCTTGCAAATGGTACTTCCAACGGCTGAGGTAAGTGCAAAAGTTACGGGGTACTGGGTACGGGTAATGAGATACGGGGTACGGGGTACGGGGTACGAGATACGGGGTACGAGAAACGGGATACAGGGTATGGGGTACGGGATTAAAGGCATGAATTTTGTATGTATTAGGGAATGATTAAGCATCTTAAAATAACAGCAGGGAGGATTAGTGTATGGGGAGTTATAAAGAACTTGAGATTTATAAAATGTCATTTAATCTGGCAATTAAAGTGCATCAGCTCACGATGACCTTACCGAAACACGAATTATATGAACAGGGCAGCCAGGTTCGAAGGTCGGCGCAGAGTATCAAAGACAATATTGCTGAAGGTTTTGGCAGGAGGCGATATAAAGCGGAATATATCCGCTTCCTTATTTTTGCACACGCTTCCTGTGATGAAGCAATAAACCAACTTGAAATGATCAATAAGTTATACTTTCCTGATCATCCTATAGATGAACTTATCCGGGATTATAATATCCTGGGAAGCAAAATAAACCGCTTCATCCAGCACGTTGAAACTAACTGGAATACTAACCCGTAACCCGTAACCCGTAACCCATAACCCGTAACCCGTATCCCGTAACCCGTAACCCGCATCCATTGAACTGGTTTGCATTATACACCGCTCCCCGCGCTGAAAAGAAAGCCCACGTCGAGCTACTCAGAAAGGGCATTGAGGCCTATTTGCCCATTCAGCGCACCCTGAAACAGTGGTCCGACCGCAGGAAGTGGGTCGAAGAGCCCCTGTTCCGCTCCTACCTGTTTGTGTATATCAGTCCAGCCCAGTATTTCGATGCGCTGAACACGCCCCACGTGGTGCGTTACGTCACGTTTGAAGGCAAAGCGGTCCCCATCCCGCCCCGGCAGATCGACGCGATCCGGTACTATCTTTCAGAAACGGAAATGAATCCTGAGGAAAAAGATATTCAAAGCCTGGAGCCGGGCTCGCCCGTAGAAATCACACGTGGCGCGTTAAAAGGCCTTCAGGGACAACTTGTCGAGTTCCGCGGACAGAAGAAGGTGCGGATCGAAATTGAAGCGCTGGGCCAGTTCCTGTACCTGAATATCTCAACTATGGATTTGAAGGTGGCCCGGTAACCACCTGACCACCTGACCACCTGATCACCTAAATTAACATTTCCGTAACATTTTTTACTTGACAAACGTATAATTATTGAGTAGTTTTGTTACTCGAAAATCATAAACCTGTGAGTTGGTATGTGACTCACGCGGCGAAGCATTGAAAATGGGTTACGGGTTACGAGATTCGGGTTACGGGTACAAGATTTTGAATATGAGCAGGGCAGCCAGGTTCGAAGAATAGACGATCTTATCCAGGAATACAATTTACTTGGAATCAAAATAAACCGCTTCATCCAGCACTTCGAAACTAATTGGAACACTAACCCATAACCCGTAACTCGTATCCCATAACCCGTAACCCGTAACCCGTATCCCCCCATCGTGCTCGACACCCTCATCACCAGCAAAACCCGCTTAAAACTGCTTCTGAAGTTCTTCCTGAACTCCGGTTCCCGCGCGCATTTGCGTAACCTGGAAGCCGAGTTTGGCGAGAGCACCAATTCCATCCGGCTGGAACTGAACAAATTCGAGGAAGCCGGCCTGCTGAAGTCGGAGATGAACGGCAACAAGAAGGTGTTCCGTGCCAACACCGGCCACCCGTTATTCCAGGACATTCACAACATTTTGCTCAAGACCATCGGCCTCGACCAGGTGGTCGACCGGGTGCTGAACAAGCTGGGCAATGTGGATAAAGCTTACGTTACGGGCGATTTCGCCCATGGGATCGACACCCCGATCATCGACCTGATGCTGGTGGGCCGGGAGATCAACCAGGAGTACCTGGTAAAGCTGGCGACCAAGACCGAAGAGCTCATCAACCGCAAGATACGCTACGTGATCTTCCAGCCCCAGGAATTTGAGCAATACCGCAGCAAACTGACGGAGAAAGATATGCTGCTGTTGTGGAAGAATGAAAATGGGAGATGAAAAATTGTCGACAACATGAAGCGTGAACCTGTAATTCGTGAAAATTTATGAAGAATTTAAATTGTTTTCGTTATAAACAAATATTATTTATCTTTACTAACGAAAGCTTTTAATCGTTGTTAACAAAAACTATCATAGAACAGGTTATAGATTCGCAGGCGCAGCGTCTCGATCAGCTTGATACAGGATTGGCCAGGGTAAGATCAGATTATTCCAGTCTGGGTTCACATGCACTGATCATCACCGGGATAAGGCGTTGTGGTAAAAGTACCTTATTGCAGCAAATAAACAAGGCGTTCGTTGATCCTACCCTTTGCCTCAATTTTGAGGACCCCCGCCTGGCAGGATTTGATCAGTCTGATTTTAACCGTTTACAGGAAATCGTTGTTGCAAGGAGCATTAATATTTTACTCTTTGATGAAATTCAGAATATTGAAAGCTGGGAGAACTATGTAAGATTCAGGCTGGATGAAGGCTACAAGATCTTTATCACCGGCTCGAATGCATCGATGTTAAGCAGGGAGCTTGGAACAAAACTCACCGGCCGTCATATTTCCACCGAACTGTTTCCATTCTCTTACAATGAATTCCTGGCATTTACCGGTAGAAACAATGGTTTGGATTCTCTTGACCGTTACCTGTCACACGGCGGATTCCCCGAGATGGTCAGGACCGGTATGACGGAAGTGCTGATGCATGTTTTCAATGATATTGTGATCCGGGATATCGCTTTGCGGTATGGCATACGGAACACGTCGGTCCTGCAACAGCTTGCCGTATGGCTGATATCAAATACAGGCAAGCTGATCAGTGGCAATAGCCTGCGCAAGATCTTCCCGATTGGTTCTTCAGCAAGCGTCATGGAGTACCTTTCCGGTTTCGGGGACGCCTATCTTTTCTTTTTTGTGCCGAAATTCAGTTATTCACAAAAAGTGCAGGCTGTCAATCCAAAAAAGGTCTATTCGATAGATACCGGCCTTATAAATGCAAATTCGGTTTCATTTAACGAAGATAAAGGCCGGATTTTCGAGAACATGGTATTCCTGCACCTGAGAAGGCTTTACAGCAGGATTTATTACTATGCGGAGAAGAAAGAATGTGACTTTATTGTATTCCAGGAAAAGAAAAAGCCTGAAATCATCCAGGTTTGTCTTGAGCTCGACCCGGACAACCTGGATCGGGAACTGCAAGGAATCACAGAAGCGATGGACTTTTTCAGCATAAAGACCGGGTTGATCATCACGTATAACCAATCCGACAAATTCATCGTAAACGGTAAAACTATCCATGCCGTACCATTTTGCAAATGGGCTGAAGGGAAGTGAGGCGTGAAGGGTAATGATATAATTCGTGATAATTTGTGGCATAATTTGAGAAAATTTGTGGATTTTATTTATCCACAAATTCACACAAATTATTTCACAAATTTACACAAACACTGATGGAAGGATTTCCTTTCAAAGACGAGTGTTACCAGATCATTGGCTGCTGTATGGAAGTCCACAAAACACTGGGTCATGGATTTCTGGAAGCGGTTTACCAGGAAGCCCTTGCGCTGGAATTAGCTGCTGCGGGTATTCTTTTTACAAAAGAAAAAGTGCTTGACATTCATTATAAGGGGATGCTTCTTGATAAAAAATATGTCGCTGATTTTATTTGTTTTGATGAAGTGATCGTCGAACTTAAGGCAGTTGAAGCATTAAATCAGGATCACCTGGCCCAGGTTTTGAATTATCTAAAAGCAACAAATAAAAAGATCGGCTTACTGATAAATTTCGGGGCCAGAAGCCTTCAGTACAAACGTGTAATCAGATGAATTAAAAATTTGAGTGAATTTGTGAAATAATTTGAGTGAATTTGTGGATAACTTTAAAGAAATAGTAACCTTTATTCGTCAAACCTTTAACGAGCCCCAAGCTTTCATTCCGCTTCATGAGCCACGTTTCATCGGTAATGAAAAGAAATACCTCAACGAATGCATCGACAGCACCTTTGTAAGCAGTGTAGGCAAGTTTGTCGATCTTTTCGAAGATATTACCGCTAAATATACGGGTGCAAAGCGCGCTGTGGTATGCGTAAATGGAACCGAAGCCCTTCATATGGCATTGATGCTGGCCGGTGTAAAACGCAATGAGGAGGTGATCACTCAGCCGCTTACCTTCATTGCGACAGCCAATGCGATCTCATATACCGGTGCCTCTCCCGTTTTTATCGATGTGGACCGCGACACGTTGGGTCTCTCTCCAGGTGCGCTGGGTTCTTTCCTTGATGAATACGCAGATGTCCGAAATGACGGTTTTACATATAACAAGAAATCAGGAAAAAGAATTGCCGCATGTCTTCCTGTGCATATCTTCGGCCATCCCTGCCGCATTGATGAAATCGTAAACATATGCAACACTTATAATATCCCGGTTATTGAAGACGCCGCCGAAAGTATAGGCTCGCTTTACAAAGGCCAACATACAGGTACTTTCGGGAAGCTCGGTATCCTCAGTTACAACGGTAATAAGACCATTACGACCGGAGGTGGCGGAATGATCCTGACCGACGATGAAGCGTTGGGCAAACTGGCGAAACACCTGACCACCCAGGCGAAAGTTCCCCATGCCTGGGAGTACGTTCATGACCATACCGGCTATAATTACCGTATGCCCAACCTTAATGCCGCATTGGGCGTGGCCCAGATGGAGACGCTTGACTTTTTCATTGCAAAAAAACGGGAACTGGCCTCGCATTACAAGAACTTTTTTGGACAACTTGGCCTAGATTTCATGACCGAACCTGAAAATGCTTTTTCAAATTACTGGCTAAATGCAATAATCCTTGACAGCCGGGAGGAAAGAGACCGGTTCCTTGAGTATTCAAACCATCAAAACGTGATGACCCGGCCGGCGTGGAGGCTGATGAACAAATTGCCGATGTTTGAAAATTGCCAGGCTTTTGAACTGGAAAATGCAGGCTGGCTTGAGGACCGGATAGTCAATGTGCCGAGCAGTGTGATTGATTAATTCTTTTACTCTTTACACAAATATGAATTCAATTAAAATGAAAAATACTTATAAAGTCAGGCTGAGAGCTTTGACAATAGAAGATTTACCGTTCACTCTAAAATGGAATAATCAGGATGATATCAATGAATTGTATTCCGGCCATCCGTTTCCAGTAAACAAAGAAATGGAAATCAAGTGGTATGAAAAAGTTCTTACATCAAATATCCCAACAACTGCTTTCGGTATTGAAGAAATAGAGACTTCAGAATTAATCGGAATTACATTATTAAAAAACATAAATTTAATTGATAGAAAAGCAGAATTGGCTATTTATATAGGTGATGAAAGTTACCGAGGAAAAGGTTTATCAAAAGAAGCTACAATCTTAACTTTGGATTTCGCATTTAATAAATTAGGAATTCATCGGATTTGGTTGATAGTATTGGAGCAAAATGACATTGCAGTAAAATTATATAAATCCGTTGGCTTTTGTAAAGAAGGATTATTGAGGGGCAGCCGCTATAAAAATGGTATTTACAAGAATGAAATAATAATGAGTTTATTGAGAGATGAATACCAGAACAGATTATGAAATATTGACAACTAAAGATGCTGATTTATGGAATCGGTACCTTGAGCAAATACCTATTGAACAAAAAGATATATATTATACTCCTAAGTATTATAAACTTTATGAAGATCTTGGTGATGGAATTGCACAATGTTATGTTTTTAAATCAAATCATGATATTGCACTTTATCCTTTCTTAAAAAATTCCACCAATGATCTGGGATTTTATTTGCCAGATCAATTTTTCGATATTCAAGGTGCATACGGCTATAATGGAGTAATTAGCTCAAATTATAACAAAGAATTCATCGCTAATTTTTATAACTCATTTTCGAAGTATTGCCTCGGTGAAAATATTATTGCTGAGTTTACTCGATTTCATCCCCTGATTCACAATCAATTATTCTCTCAAAATTATTTGACTGTCCTGCTTGATAGATATACAGTGGTTATCGATTTGAAAATAGATCCTGAAGTAGTCTGGAATAATGAATATTCGTCAAGTAACCGAAATATGATTCGAAAAGCACAAAAACTGGAATATTCAGGACAAGTATTTGCAAATCCCTCGATTGATCTGATTGATCAGTTTATTTCGATTTACAATAACAGTATGAAAAAGGCCTCGGCCGAACCTTATTACTATTTTAACAGAACCTTCTTTTTAAAGTCTTTCGAATATTTAAAAGGGAGAAGCTTCCTGATCAATATTTTAGACCAAAATAATCAATGTATTTGCTCTGGCATTTTTTTAAAGCATGGTGATTATTTTCACTATCATCTTTCGGGAAGAAGCTATCTTGCAGATAATTCAGTGAACAACTTTCTATTACATTACGCATATCAATTTGCCTTAAAAACAGGGGCCAGATCATTTCATTTAGGCGGTGGAAGGTCAACTGCACCGGATGATTCTTTGTTAAAATTTAAACGAAGTTTTTCAAGAAATCTACTCCCGTTTCACATTGGAAAAAAAATTCATAACCCAAAAATTTACAATGACTTAATCAACCAATGGGAAGTTAAGTTTCCTGAGAAAACATATAAGTGTCGCAATCTATTACTCAAATACAGATATTAAGCTTGATGAAAAAAATTTTAATTTTTGCTGTTCATCCCGATGATGAGACCCTTGGATGCGGTGGTACCTTACTTAAGCACAAACAAGCCGGGAACCAGGTCTACTGGATTATACTGACCAAAGCCAACCAGAAAATAACAAACATTCAAGATATTGAACAAGTCCAGGTCAAGTATATTGAAACAGTAGCTCGGCGTTACAATTTTGATGGATACCACCAGTTTGATTTCCTGACAACAGAATTGGATAAATATCCAACGGGAGAGATCATTCGGCAAATCAGCATTGAAATAAATAAAATCCGTCCCGATTATATTTACCTGAATCATAATTCTGATGTCCATTCCGATCACAAGATAGCTTTCGATGCAGTTTACAGTTGCACGAAGAACTTCAGGTATCCCCATATTAATAGGATTTATCTCTATGAAACCCTTTCGGAAACGGAATTTGCGCCGGCTCTGGGTAACAATTTGTTTGTTCCCAATGTATTTTCAGACATCACATTATATCTTGACGAAAAGATTAAGATCATGCAATTATTCACCACCGAACAAATGAACGAACCTTATCCAAGAGCCATATCAAGCATTGAAGCATTGGCCAGGTACCGGGGCAGTCGAATCGGAGTGAAATATGCCGAGGCTTTTCAACTGATTTTTATGAATGATTAATAGAACTGTTATGCAAGATATTATATACTATTTTGAACAACCAATTGAGGAAAAAGCATTAAAAGAGACCTTTCAGGGAGCTTTCGGAATACCCCTTGATTACAGTCACTTTGAGTGGCGTTTTTTAAATAATCCGTTTGGTAAGAAAGTATATGTGAACTACATCCTCTCTGGTAATTGTCTTGCCGCGTTTTACGCAGTCTCTCCGGTGAAAGTGACCATAAATGGTACCGAGCACAAACTCGCCTTATCGAACATGACCATGACCCATCCTGAACACCAGGGGAAAGGATATTTTAAAAATCTTGCTTTAGATCTATACCAAACTTTAAAATCAGATGGTTACTCAGGTGTATTCGGTTTTGCAAACCAGAATTCTCATTATGGATTCAGGAAGAACCTGGGATGGATTGATTTAGCGGAGCTCAATAGTTTTCATGCAGATCAGGCGACACTTAAGGTGGTTGCACCTGGCTTTAATGGTTCTTTAAGGTTTAAGGAAGAGGATATAAATTTGAATCACATACAATTAACGGCCTCAATGAGGTGTTCCGATCAGCCGGTTTTACCGTTGCGATCTGAGCCTTTTTTAAATTGGAGGTTGTTAAATAATCCCATCCACAAATATTACTCGTTGCTTATTTCCAATACCAATGGCATCCTTGGTATCATCTTCTATAAATACTTTAAGGGCGGTATAGACATCATGGAGTATTTCTTCAAGGATTCCGCTGATTTCACCCGGTATGACTTGCTGCACCATGGAATTTCATATTTTATTCAAAATTATAAATGCAGTGTAAACATTTGGTCCAACCTGCATTCTGATGAACATCTGTTCCTTGAAAAAACAGGTTTTAAAAACAGTCATTTTATTACATATTTCGGCATAATTCCTTTCACTGGGAACAATATGCTTACCGATTATAAGAACTGGCACTTCCGTTTTATGGATTCAGATGTGTTTTAAGAAAATAGTAACTGAGTAAAGTGACCTCTCTTTTTTTTAAGAATTTGAATAAGCTATTTATATTTATTCGAACTCAATTCTTTCAAGGATCAGAAAGATCTATTAATTTTAAAAAGAATATTGTCGGTTCATTTATAATTAAATTCATTGCTATTCTTTTAGCTTTGGTAAAAGTCCCAATCCTCTTATCTTATCTCAACGCAGAAAAATATGGAGTATGGCTTACTATTGCCTCTATTGTGCTTTGGGTAAATAATTTTGACCTTGGTCTTGGACTGGGTTTAAGGAATCGTTTAGCGGAAGCATTAGCCCATAATGATATCGATAGAGGGAAAAAACTAGTGAGTACTGCATATATTTCTCTTTCTGTCTTGATGTTCAGTTTGATGTTGGTGTTAATTCCTGTTGTATTACTGGTAAATTGGAACAGTATTTTAAATGTGCAATCTATCAGCAACAAGGAACTAACTTATTCGGTTCTTTTTGTACTAATTCTATTTATTACTCGGTTTGTTCTTGATTTAATATCTGTTATCCTAAAGGCAGACCAAAAAACTGCACTTGCTGACCTTTACAATCCCATTAGCGGTTTTATCTCATTAATTCTTATACTAATAGTAAGAACTTTTATAAAAGATTCATTGTTAATAGCAAGTATAATCATAGCCTTACCTCCGGTTATCGTTTTATTTTTTGCTAATTTTTATCTGTTCAGAAATAAATATAATCAATTTAAGCCTTCTTTAAAGTATTTTGCTAAGAATAAATTAAAAGAAATATATTCCCTCGGATTAAAGTTCTTTTTTGGCCAATTGGTTGCGCTCATTCTATTTAGTTCGCAAAACTTTATCCTTACACAAGTGGTCAATCCAACGGAAGTTACGTTATATAATATTGCAAAACAATATTTCGATTTGCCTTTAGTTCTATTTATGATAATTCTAAATCCTTACTGGTCTGCAATTACAGATGCCTATGTTAAGAAAGATTATAATTGGATAAAATCTACTATGAAAAAGATAAACCTTATATCTTTATTCTATGCTCTGGGTATTATTCTCATGCTTGCTGTATCAAGTATTGTTTATCATTTATGGGTAGGTAATCGAGTGGAAATCCCATTTAAATTATCAATGGCTTTCGCTCTTTATAATATATTCGTAATTGCATTATCGCCATATAATTATTTTCTGAATGGCGTAGGAAAATTAAATTTAGGAATGATCGTAGGTTTTTTTAAAGTGCTGATCTTTATACCACTAGCATTACTTCTTACAAATATTTGGGGAGGCATTGGATTAATAATGACCCTTTTAGTAGTTGGAGCCTTTCCAAATCTAATCCTTAATACAATGCAATACAATAAAATTGTAAATAAAAGAGCAATTGGAATCTGGAATAGTTAAAAATTTACGGGTTGTCTGGATTTGCCACTTTTCCAATAAAGAAGTACAGGACATCCTGAAGCCTTGGAAAAGGGTCAAAGAAATGGCACCTTGGATACCATCATTGGCCAAAACAGTTGAACAAATGGAACGAATTGAATTACATATTGTTTCGCCTCATGAATATATACCAAATTATTGTCATTTCATTCTAAGAGGGGTACATTATCATTTTTTTAATCCTCATATTCCATTTTGGGGAAGACATTGGCCAAGAATATTCAAATTAGATTATTGGTCCGGCTTTTTTTTAAACAAAATGATAATGAATAAACTAATTAATAAAATTCAGCCTGATATCATACATCTTCATGGTGCGGAAAATGCATACTATTCATCTACTATTTACCAATTTCATAATAAATATCCAGTATTGGTGACCTTGCAAGGATTTTTATTTAAAATACGTAACTTAAAAGAGAATTATCAATCAAGAATAAGAATTAAACATGAGCTAAAAATATACAGGACATTTAGACATTTTGGCATTAGGACTGTTACTATGGGGAATGTTATAAAGGAAATTAATCCAAAAGCAGTTTTGCATTGGCATGGTTATGGTATTAAAATAAATATCACTGATGATTTAAGAATAAGAGAAAAGAAATTTGATTTGGTCTATTTTGCTAGAATTGATAAATCTAAAGGTATAGAAGATTTTTTAATGACCATTCATTCATTGAAAAAAAATAAAAAAGATATCAGTGCATTGGTCATAGGTTCCACTTCCTCTAATTACATGAAAAAGCTACTTAATATTTGTCTTTCCCTTGATATTACTGATAATATTACCTGGGCAGGCTTTTTACCAAGTCAGACTGATGTACATAAGGCCGCTTCTGAGGCAAAAATAAGTGTTCTCCCTGTCCAGTATGATATGATTCCTGGTACGATAATTGAAAGTATGTTATTAAGAATACCAGTAGTAGCTTATAATGTTGGCAGTATCCATGAAATAAATGATAAGGAAGAAATTATATCTTTAGTTGAAAAAAACAATATTGATGGATTAACTAAATCAATTGAGCAACTTCTTGATAATGTAATGCTTCAAATGGAACGGGCAGAAAAAGGATATAAACGCGCTGAAGAATTGCTTGATCACCATAATGTATTAAATGATTTATTAAAGGCTTATTATGAAGTGCTAGAAGATTGTTAAAGAAAACAATATTAGTGCATTATATCATCTTGGGAACAAACCAGCGTAAAATAAGTTTTTTAGATTTTATAATATTAAGTTTGTTAGTATTATATACGGCAGCAGCTTCAACCATTGTTGAAAGCGATATAATCACTGTATCTGTTTTTATTTTCCTTCTAACCCTATTTATAATTAAGAAGCAAAAAATTGATAGAGTTGTAATGATAGTCTTAATCCTTTGGCTATTAATCAATTTCTTTTCAGCCAGCTTCATTAATAACAATACCAAATTTATTTGGATAACTCTTTTAGGTGTAACACTAAGAATAATCATGCCATATTTAATGATTAAAATAGTGGGACCTTCCATTATGGAGAAATTTGTACATTATGTATATATTTTGACAATTATATCATTAATATTATATCCTTTACAAATAATTTTTCCCTCAATATTTAGATCAGCGGCAAGTATACTGAACTTTATCACTCAAGAGGAACAATTCAACAATGGTGGATGGTATGTTTTCATTTACATGTTTAGCGGATGGGCTGCTGATCGAAATAGTGGATTCATGTGGGAACCTGGTGGTTTTGCATCGATTCTGATAATTAGTTTGATATACAGGCTAAGCACAAACAATTTCCGGATTGATAGGAATGTTGTTGTTTTCGTAGCTGGATTAATTACTACTTTCTCAACGGCCGGTTATCTTGCCTTATTTGTCTTAATTGTAGCTTATTATATTCAAAACAAAGTAGGTATAAGGCAACCTATTTCTATGCTTGTATTGGTTTACCTGGTTTTTTTCATACCTAGATTTTATAATGAAGCAGAATTTATGGGTTTGAAAATAAATAGATATTTAGAACAAGGAACTGAAACTTATATATCAGAAACGGGTGTTCTCCGCGTTAGTCGATTAGGAATAGCAATAATTACTGTAGATTATAGTACAAAATGGCCCTTCGGGAACGGAATAATACCCAATGAATATAAAGAGAGAAAGTATGGGATGGTGGAAGGACCAAATTCATTAGCTGATATTTTAGCTCAATGGGGTTGGTTGGGACTTCTGGCTTTTTTTATTTCATTTTTTAAATATTATAAATATT
>AMWB02002175.1_pt1 | contig 12280 bp, 19 predicted proteins | sample 200311 | NCBI WGS metagenome assembly AMWB02 (sample SAMN02737377, study PRJNA173069) | bioreactor metagenome | biome: anode biofilm in microbial fuel cells | place: USA: California | collected 2010-12-16 | reverse complement strand
TAAAAATATTTTGATAGCCCGGCACGGACTACCTCGCATAAGTATATAGTCCTAAAGCACATTTTATATACTATGACTCGCAGCGTGGACGATGTACATTCATTCGATACTGGTTTTGTAATGGCAATGAAGAGGCTAAAATCTTCTGAGATCTCACAGGATAATAAGAACATAGTAGAGAACTTCATAGTAAAGTGTCAGATCGAAGGACTTGCAAAGGGAACACTTGTCGGATACCTGAACTATATAACCCGGATGGCTCAAAGATTCCAGGAATTAGGAATAAACAAGCCATTGGATACAATCACAGAAGATGATTTCAATTTACTACTTGTGACGCTGCAGAATGAGCACGGACTTACACAATCCAGCCTGAGGACATATCGGAAGGTTACTAAGAAGTTCTTTCGTGTAGTGACCTCTGGAGAGCCCCCAAAATGGGTTCAGAGGCTTCAATTGAAGGATATAGAAACACCTGTGCAACCATCGGATTTACTGACACAGAAAGAGTTTGATAGCCTTATGGAAGCCTGCAGACACCCCAGGGATAAGGCCATTATTGCAGTCCTGGCAGACTCTGGAATGCGTGTCGGTGCTCTGGCATCCTGCAGAATCAAACACGTTGAGTTCAATCAATATGGTGCAACTATCTATCTATCAAAGACCGGGAAAGCCAACAAGACAACTGCAGCAAAAGGTATTCCATTAACATGGTCTACGGGTCACCTTAATCAATGGCTTGCAATCCATCCACTACATGAGGATCCTGAGGCCCCACTGTGGATAACAATGGCCATGGATGGAACACCTATGAGCTATCAAAGCATCCTTCGCAATGTGAAGAACATAGGACAGCGTGCAGGTATTAAGAAAAGAGTACATCCCCACGGATTCCGGCACATGGCAGTAACCCAATGGATCCTTGATGGGTACAATGAACAGGAAATTAAGCATAGAGCTGGATGGTCTAAAGGATCCACAAGGATGTTTAAGATATATGGCAACTTCACAGACCAAGAGATCAATGACCGGATCTATGAGAAGTGCGGACTCAAGACAGAGGATAAAAGACATGTGACCCTCAAGAAATGTCCTCGCTGTAGCAATGTACTCAGGCCATCTGACAAGTTCTGTTCACAATGCTCGCTTGTCCTGGATAGACAGGCATTGGATGAGATCAAAGCTTATGAGGATAGGTTGCCTGAGATCCTGCAGCTCGTGATGAGATCGGAGAAGGCAAGGGTACTACTAACCAAGACTAACACGGACTGAAAGCATGTATGTACTCACAGCAGCCAATATAAAGGATATCCACGATGAAGTTATAGCCAATAGTGGTGGATCTCCAGGAGTGCTGATAATAGGCACTCTGGAACACATATCTTTTGAATGTAACAGAAGAAATGATGTTTTTGTGAAGGCTGCTGTGGCGCTACATGGGGTAGTCACGATGCACCCTTTCTTCGATGGCAACAAGAGAACAGGCTTCATAACTGCTGATGTTATTCTAAGAAGCCAGGGTTACGAGACACAGGCCGATGAAAAAGATATCATTGATTTCCTGTTGCAGGTAGCCAGCTACCGGGTTGATGTGAAGGGAGTAGAAGAATGGTTCAGGAAAAACACAGTTAGAGCTTAGAAAGCTTCTGCAGTAAGGATCTGTTGTCCTCAATGGACTCACTCAGGATGCGCCTGTCTTCCGGGCTGAGGGAACTTGCCTTCTGTGGCGTTTTTTGTGGCTGTTTTATTTTATGCATCATGCCTGTATTGGTCATACCTATGTATATACATTGTTATGGGTGGAAATCCTGCAACTTGTGATGAGGTCAGAGAAGGCTAGGAATCTCTTAAACGGAACGGATGTGAAATAAAAAGGTTATGGACTATTACTCATGCAGTAACAGCCAGGGATTCAGAACCAACGGACGATGCCGGACTAAACAGGTAAACATTCCCTGTCTGAAGCGAGTGGTTTACATAGTTAATCCTATCGCCTAATTCTTGGTTCTTGTGACCAGAGATTTCACAAGCATTTGCTACGGACATTAGACCAAGTACAGCTACCATAAGCAGCATTACTATTGTTATTAGCATTATCCTAATGAATATGTCCATAGATGTCATATTTTTCCCTCCGGCTTTGGATCTTCTCATCCTTATTGACCTATAGGCCAAAATGAAGATCTGCTAATTAGACATCGATTTTTCAAATATATAAACATTGTTAATATATTCTATATGTTAATGCTCATAATGATGAGATATGGGGGAAAAGAAAAGAAAAGATAAGAAAATGAAATAAGTGGTGTGTGGAAAAGGAAACCACACCATCATATACTTTCCGGAAATTCCCTCTCCACAACATCATCGATTGCTGCAGCCGGTGTCACTGGTTCCCTTAATGCAAGAGTTTCTCTGTATTGCTTCGCTTCAGCAATCAAAGTGAAGTCAAAGTCACCATGCATCTCTTTAACTGCATCTGCGATTTCTTCCAGGCTTACATTGAAGAACTCTTTTTTATAGTTCACCAGATTGACACGTTTATCATCGAACTTTCTATGCAGTTTATTCTCCAACTCAGGTGCATTTTCTGAGTATATGATAGCATGAACATCAAATTCAAAAGGAACGGAAGCATCCCCCAGTTCTCTAACTCTGTCCATGGGTTCTAGTCTTCTGGTCATACCAATCTTGTACACATCCTCACCAAAAGAACCGATGTTAGATATAACATATATGTGTCCACTCTTTGTCAACTGGGCCTGGGAAATAGCTCTTTCTTTGTCTTGAGCTTCTTTTAATTGCTGTTCAAGGATAGATATTTTATCAGCAAGCTTGGCTAATTCCTCACCAGATGCCTTCTCCATCTCTTTCCTTGCTTCATCTAATGCTCGCTGTCTTCTAAGTTCTTCTTGTTCAGCTTCCTGTGCGGCTTTTTCTAATTCCCTTTGAGCTTTCTCTTCTTCTCTCATCTGTTCCCGGATCTGCCTTTGCTCTTCACGCTCTTGATAGAGTTTCTCTTGATATTCATATGCAAGATATAGCTCCTCGAGTTTCAGATTCAGATACTTTTCTTCAATCTGTATCTGGGTAGTTTCACCCATTTTATTGATGGCTTCATATGCTTTTTTGATAGTTTCTTCCATCTTTTGGACATTATTCCATCTAACCTTTAAAATAGCAGCATCTGCCTCGCCGTTGAAGGCCCTCAACATAAGTTTAATGTTGCGGATAACCATCTGTTCCCCTTTTTTTTCACTGCCTTCAACTTTCCACGTGATTTTACACACTGCTGCCGTTTTGTCCTTGAGCATTTGTTTTTGTAAATTTCTATTGGCTATGATCCTCTCTTTGTATTCTTCTGAAGTATTGAAATCAAAATGTGGCTTATATAGACCATAAGACATTATTTCGAGATTTTCTTCTAAGGAGTTTACCTCTTTTGAAAGCTTATCATAAACAAGCTTCTTCTTTGCATACTCTTCAGTTAGCTCTTTGTTCTGTGCAGCTAACTTCTTATTTACATCTTCTTGTGATTCTTTAGTCTTCTGGAACTCTTTTTTTGCTTTATCAATCTCTGATTCTATATCTTCGATTCCTTTGTATTTTTCAATGGCCCTATTATATTTTGACCTTTGATTAAAATAAAGAACTCCAAGAATTGCTGCTACTAAAAAAAGTAGTAATGTCACATCGGCCATCTATATTCACCAACCCAATTATTTCAGTACACCTGGATGCCAATATACTGAATCAAAATTATTATCAATTGCCTCCAGCATGTCAGGATAACCTTTCAAGTTTTCCCAATTACATCAGCATCCGTTATAAAAAGCAGAGAGTGGATGGCATATAAACTTTATTATTTTGTTCTAGAATGTTAGGCAGTGCCATGCCATAAAATGACACGTTTAGTTTATTTACTTTCTGATTTTTCTTTTATTCTCTCATTTAGCCTTTTGTGATATTCCTCTCTTTTTAGCGGATCTTTCATGTTTTTATACATAAAATCCACAATTTGAGGATACTTTACAGCATAATCCGCTATGATATCTATATCTTCTAATACAGTAGTGCCGAACTGTTCCTGCATATACAGACGATCAACTGCTATAATAATTGCTTCGGTAGCATTTCTAAAACCGCCATCTGTGGTTAGATAATCTAATTGGTCCAGTGTCCTTTGTGGTAATCTAAATCCCTTTGTTTTGGTCCACTCTGGTTTTTCCATGTATGTACATATGTAGCAGCAACGTTTAAATATTTGCTCATACATATGTATATACGATGACTCGGAGAAGAATTACATTAGCTCCACAGAATCGTGCTTTTCTGTGTATCCCTGCCTATCTGCGTGATAAGTACGGATTCAAGAAAGGCAGCACTGTGGAAGTGACAGATGACGGAACAAGCATAGTTATCACTCCTACCCGGGAGCAGTAACGAAGGAAAATAAGAATGATGAGTGAATCCCTGAAAGCCGAAACTTACAAAGACTCACTGACTCGCAATTTGTGAATATGTATCTCTTGAGATATATTGCTTTTGTAGGTTCTTGGCTTCCAAGAGGATCCACAAACGGAGGCATAAGAACATGAACGAATTTCAAGACTTGCAGGCAACTGCAGCCGAACTGTATAACAGTGTAGAGAACAAGAACTGGATATTTACCCACACGAAAGACGAAAGCGAATACTGGCAGGTAAGACATGTCCTTAAGATCCTGGCAGACTGGAAGCCGGTAGAATGGCAAGGAGAAACAGGTCACCGTGAACCTGTGCAGATGGGGGCGAGGGCATGACCTCTCATACTTGTGTTTTTTGTGGACACCGGCCATGTAGATGTCCTTTCTATGCAGAGGATGACAAGTATGAGATTGCATACGATGAACCATATATTATAGATGAAGGACTGGAGGACTGAGAAACATGAGCCTGGAAAGAATAGGTAAAAGTTTCTACTCGGTCGCGGGTGAATGTGTAGTCGATCGTGTTCCTGTCGGCACAATTGCAGAAATGTGTATTTACGCTGCATTGAGGCAGTGCCTGGATGGCGAACTTGAAAGCGGAAACATAAACGATCTAATCCAAGACGAATGGCCCGGATCAAGACTTCCAGATAAGGATCTGGCGGCCATAAGACCCGCTTATAAGAGAACGTTGAAAAAAGTCATTGCAGCGCTGCAGGCACTCGAAGCGGAGGTGGTTCCTGGGTGAATTTCACATGGTACTGTGGAGAATGTGGAACTGAGTTCGATGGTCCTAACGCGGAAGAGTTACCCTGTCCTACATGTAGCAGGATCCTGCAGGGAGATGTAGAGCTTACAAGATGCATCCTGGAAGATGCAGGGTACGTGATAGAATGAAACGCGGGGGACATCGCCCATGTCCTTTTTCACATTCAACTATTCGTATAGAATACTTTCACCCCATTGCCATCGTTTTTTTATACTGCGGATACCGATAGTGATATAGGAAACTTTTATATGTTCATAGGACATATAACGCATATTATAAAAAATCATGCTGCTGTGATACGTTGGTAAGAAATTTTGAGTATACGACAGTGGCCGTAAAGCACGGAACGCGCGAAAGAATAAAAGCCGAAGCTGAACACACCGGCCTGAAGATGTGGGCTCTTGTGGATCAGATGGCAGATAACTACTTCAATCAGAGAGAGGAACGACTGTGAGCGACAAAACGACCACAGGACGCGAAAGAACACCCTCACAATCTAAGCAGGTATTGAAAATGAGGTCTCCAATGAGCTACTTCAAGGAGAAAAAATAAGATCACGATCATCGAGAGCCAACGGGGATGTTACAGCATCCCCGGTAAGCTCAAGGAACTAAAAGTCCTCCTATATAACACGGACACCCCACAACACAGGTGTAATACCATGTTATTACTATGGTATTAGCTGTTATAACATATAAACAAAACGTGTATCATTTGTATATAAAAAAAGGTATACGTTTTTAGTTCTTGGGCCGGGCTCTCATGCAACCGTAAACGATTGTTTACAAAATACATGAGGTAACACATGAACTCAAAAGGAATGGAAGCCGGGAGCGGGCACACCCCGGCTATAGAAAACTGTGCTGCACTACATATAAACGACCCTAAACTATATATTATTGACCCCGGCCTTCAGCAGTTGAGAAATGAGCCCGTAATTAGGGATTTTGCCAATGTGAAGCCGGATACTTATGAGCTCATAAAGGCGACAAACCCAACTCTTCTAATGTTCGTGGATCTTGCCAGGAAGATCATGGAGGAAGCGCAATGAATAGCGATTCCTTTGAACTCTGGTCTTTGGCCTCACACCCACTGATCCAGCAACTCACACACCTCGATTGGGAAACCTTCGAGATGGTCTATAGTTCTCATCCTGCAGTAGCGCATTTCCTCGATGCCACACAGGAACTTGTTGAAGCTGCTGAACGCTGGGAGGTGTCCTATGATGACGACTGTGACCAATGAGGCTGTCATGTACGAGGCATCGAAGGCATACCAGGACATTGGTTTTTACATCCACCCACTGAGAGCACACGATAAGATACCGATTGTGAATAAGTGGTCTGAAATAGACAAGCACTTCACAGAAAGCGAGCTTAAAAGCTACTTCGACACCAAGGATCCTAAGAACATAGGTCTTATCTGTGGGGAATTGTCAGACTGCACAGTAATAGACCGCGACTTCATTGTAAAAGGTCTCTGGGAAGGCCTTGATATCTCACCGTGGGTAAGACAACAGAGAACAGGTAACAGAGATCATTTATTTTTTAAGTACTGTGATGAGCTTACGGCTAAGAAATACCATGCACTGGGTTTTGAAATCCTGAACAATGGTAATAATTGCGTACTCACACCTTCGATACACCCAAGCGGTGATAAGTACCAGTTCACACAGGGAGAGCCTGAGAACAGACCACAGATGAGCAATGAACTCATAGACAGAATTAAGGCCAATGTCGCAACCTTCGAGGCATTACAGCGATCTGTGAACAACTGCAGGCATGTTTTCAGGAAATTCTTTAAGGCCTACTTCACAGACAACCAGAGATCAAACCCACATTACCGGGATATGTCTATTTTTCATGGTGCATCCGGAAGAGAGCTTACACTGTATTTTTTCGCTGAACTGAAGGCCAACGGTGCGACATTTGAAGAGCTGGTTCTACTATGTAAGCTGATCTTCTTAGATGAGTATGATAGTGCAGACAGTGAATATCAGATAGGGAAGATCGCAACGAAGGCGACAGCACGAACAGAGACTATCAAGGCCCACCCTATTTTATCACAGTTCTATGATGCAAGTGAGGATGTGAAGAGAGGTAAACAGGGTAAGGAGGCCTCACATGCCACAGAACAGACAGAGCCCGAAAGAGAGGAAGTTCCCGAGCATATCAAAGCAAGGGCAAGGGAAATAGCCAAAACGGGCGACCCAGTGAGTTACATACTGCAGACATGTGATGGGCTGCATGTGGGGGACGATGGTGTTAAGAAAACTCTTTTAGTATCAATTGGCATCCAATCTGTTTTAAATTCTGATGGCATCCAGCCAAAAGTAAGCGGCGACTCTGGCAAGGGTAAAACACATTGTTGCAAGGCAATGGCACATCTGATACCAAGGGGATGGATCCACGAGACCGCGCTATCCGATAAAGCCATTTTTTATATGGAACCGAAAGAAGGTAGTATCATCTTTTGTGATGATATCGATCTTACCGAGACACTGGAAGGCACAATTAAGAGAGCGACTTCCAATTTCCAGGAAGGGACACATTACACTACGTTAGATATTAAGCGCAAAAAGGAAACAAAGCGGATACCTGCTAGGCTTTCCTGGTGGTTAACATCTGTAGACGATGATCAGAGTTTACAACTTCTTAATAGGCAATTTGGGGGCGGGGTCGATGAAAGCCCCGAACAGGACCATAGGGTAATGCAATTTCAACTAGAACGCGCTGCAAGTGGTGAAGTTGGGCTCCCTGAAACAGACGAAGTGCTAACATGCAGGGAGATCCTCCGAGACATCAAACTGTCAAAGTACGTTGTTAAGATCCCATACGCAAAAGACATCACATGGAATGATCCTGGAAACCGTCGAAACTTGCCTATCTTCCTGGACATTATCAAAAGTTATGCAGTTCTCAGGCATCGACAGAGGCGGAAGGATCCAGACGGGGCCCTTATAGCAGACCTTGAAGACTACGAAGCGGCAAAGGCTCTTTACACAAGCAGAGCAGAGAACCAGGGTCTTAAACTCACTGATGCTGAAATGAAGTTTTGCGCTGTCCTGGCAAAACGCAAAGAGGCCACACGTGAAGAAATTGCAAAGGCACTAGGTGTTACAGTTGGCAGGGTCTCACATCTAGTTTACGGAAAAAACAAAAACAACGATTCAGGCCTGATCAACAAAGTAAAGGGGCTTTCCTATGAAAAAAGAACAGTAGAGACAGCACGCGGTCATTATGCGCAGAAAGTATACTTCTGTCTAAGTGACTTCAATGCATTTGATCTCTTTGGCTCGGTGGTATCTCTGGCTATCGATGATACCCACTGTTACCACTCTGATACCCATACTATTACCTATAATAATAACAGTAGACACTCTGATACCTCTGATACCATAAAAAAAGAAGAGTATGTAGAAAATCTCACAGACTCTTTTTCAAAAGATGATAGTTCTACTTTTACACACGAAGTCAAAAACGGGGTATCAGAGGTATCAGACTGTCAGCCAATACCGAACAGTGAGGTAACAGTGGAGGTAATTCCTAGTGTAACAGCGGCTATTGATTGCGGTAATAGTGGGGGCGGACATTGGGAAAACATGTTCAGCCGCCTGAGGTTATGGGAAAAAACACACGGTCCCATAAACCATACTAACTCGTGGATGGCTGTGCATGATCTTGGCAAGGCTCTAAAAGTCCCATATGACGAACTCCAAACAATAGTTGAGAAATACGCAAAGCTCGCGGATCCTGAGACCATCCCGAGTCGTGCGGAGGTGGTCACATGACCGCCCTCTCAAAAACCATCCTGAAGGCAAAAGCCAGCGTAGAAAAGCGAGCCGGCACTGCTGGCAGGTGGACAAGGACAAGTGCATCTAATGGCAGGATCTCTCTTTACGTTCTCCTGGACAAGCAACCTGTGGGATATGTCCTGGCAGATCATACTCGTAACCTTGTGAGGTCCTTTGATTCAGAGCTGAGGCATATCTCCACACATAGGCCGATGGAATCCGGTAAGATTGCAAGTGTTCACAGATGCCCCCCTCGAAGCCGACCTAAAAAGGGCGTGCAACTGCCTTCCCTTGTCAATCAGATGTGTATATCCTGGCAAGAAAAGAACGGATATATCAACGCTGAAAACTATCACGACTGTTTGGTATCAATAATTCGTGATATCGAAAACGTATATGGTATGAGTGTCGGTGCTGTCGGCCTGGCAATAGATGCAGTGGTCAAGACCGGCAAGATCAAGAAATGTTCATGCTGTGGTGCTGTGCCTGCTAAAAACAAAAAAGTAAATGGGGACAGCTATGACTTATGTGCTCAGTGTGAAGGCCTGGTTTTCTTCCAGGATCTTGGACCGAAGGAGGGGTACACATGAGGAACATACAGGCCTTAACTCATGTGGAAATATATCACATTCTCCAGGAAGCTCCGAAAAGGTGTTACTTCGATATTGCGCATGAACTCGATATTGGTGTGAACACCGTGAAGCGTGTGATCCGGAATTACAACAACTCTATACAGGTGCAATCAGATGCAGCAAATACGTTACCATACTATCCACGATTTGAGCCAAGCGGACAAAGCTCGGATCGTAAAAGAAGCGCCTATAAAATGTCATCGAGAATTAGCAAACGAGTACAATGTAAAGATAGGGACCATAAGAAGAGTGGTAATGGAGGCCAGGCAAAGAGATACGAACAGTTGACTTTGTATTAAAAATTGGAGGTATATAATGAAATCAGATACCACTTCACTATTTTCAAGGCAGGAGGCTTCTTAAATGGATGAAAACAGCAACGAAATGACCACGTTCGCAAAAAAAATAGACCGTAACGAATTACTGAAAAGATCGGCCTGGTTAGTAGACAGCCTACATGGGAGATTATCTAAGCCTAAATTCATGGTTTATGATAATGATCCGGTCAAACTCCAGTACTATAGAGTCTACATCCAGGCAGTTCAAACACATAATGCCATCCTGAAGGATGAAGAGATAGAGGACATTAAGGTCCGTTTGGGGCTCATAGAAGCAGCCATGGAGGCTAAAAAATGAGTGCAACGATATTAGGTAAGGCAAGTGATGTGTTAGGTAGGGCAACTGATAAAATAATAGATCAGCTGGCCCCTGAAGAGCTGGCAAAGTATACGCATGATATGGCATTCAGTCAGGCAGAAAGAGTGCGCTGCGGGGATATCACTTCAGATGAAGTAGACAAACAGAATGAATTGTTTTCACAAAAACACCTTACTTTCCGGGACCCTGGAAAACACATTCAATATCTGATAGCTCTTTGCCGCGAAACCAATATCCATATGGCGAAGGCATTAGGGGAAGAGCATCTCAGGTATATAGATTCTGAGATCCAATCAAGTGAACTGGTTCTGGTTGCTTTCAATATAACAAACCTGTTATGCGATGATTTGATTAACCATACCACAGACGACGTCTCAATAGACCGGATTAAAACAGCGCTGGGTGGTATTGAAAAGTGTGTCGAAGCACATTCAAAAAAGATAGATTCTCTGAAAGAAGAGAGGGCGAAGTTTCTGAACCATGAGAGATGGAACGAGCTTGGAGTATATCCTGATATCAAAAAAAGAGAAAGCATGCTGAACGGCCCCGGCACATGATAACTTTTTCACCACTTTTTCAATATCAAGCACCTCTAATATAAACAATGAGTACATATTACGTAATATGTTTGATAAGCGCGATTGGGTCCTTATTTTAGTCCCACGCAGAACCCGTGACAACATCCGGTGGCTTGCCAGGCAGAACAAGAAAAAGATGTGGCAAGTTGTTGATGATGCTGTAAATACATATGATTGAAAGAGGTATCACATGTCATCACTGCACTTTCACCCAATTTTTGAAAAGCTAGAAGAACACAGAACAGAATTAGAGAAGATGTTCGCCATAGCCGGAAAGAAGCAAAAAGACGATAATCTGGAAGCATCCATGCGCGCTGCTTACAAGTCGGTCTATGAAGCCGACGAGGCACCAGTTGTAAAGTTTGCGGAGATGAAGGCCAGCCCGGCGACTGCCAAGACCATAAACAACGCTCTCAAGCTGGCAGACACTTTTTCCAGTGTCCCGGGTTTCGAGTTAGACGTGATCAAGGCCAGGGGTGCAGAGAAAGGTTTCACTGAGGACGAAAGTATGTTCCTGTACAACCTTTCCAAGTATGCCAAGGCCCTGGATAATCTGAGATCACAAAAAGACAAGGCAATAGAACTCATCATAGCTGAAGTTGCTTAACGCCGATGCTTAGCTGTGTGGGGGTGGTGTTCCTGCACAGCTGCTTTTTTACAGTGGTTTTTTACCGTTCGCTGTCGGCACTGAACATCGTTTCGATACATTTTCTTCCTCTTCTATGCTCCTATCAAAAGCGGAAGAGTTTGCTGGCAAAGAGTATGGTGTAATAATAAAGTTTATGTCTAGAAAAGGAGTATATCTTAATGGGTTGAGCGCATATCCAGAAGAATCTGAAGTGCTGTTTGATCGAAATACAGCAGTAGTGGTTGTGGCGATATATCCTGATAGGAAATATACAATCGTTGAGGTAATGGATTCATAATGTATACCAGAGTATCTGAGAAATACATCCCCGGGATGATAGTACACATCCCACCTGGGAAATTTGAAGAAGAGATTGAACGCATCCGTGAAGAGAAGCGAGCCATTCTCAAGAAATTCGGCCATGGGGATGTCGAACCGATTGTATGAGATTGAGGTAGTTGACCCATAATGTCTAGGGTAGTAGAGAAATATAAGCCAGGGATGATCGTACGCATTCCTCCGGAAGAGTCAAAAAAACGACAGAGAGAAATCTTCGAAGAAAAGCTGGCCATTCTTAAGAAGTTCGGACACGGGGATTTCGAGCCAGAGCTTAGGAAACAGTTCAAATTAGACGACTAAGTACATATAGGAACAGCTACATCTTCACAGAGTACATATTTTATAAAAGAAGGGTGCAAAAAGCAGTAACAGCTTGGGACTATCTAAACTTTTTTTATGGACCGGTCGGGAATTGA
>AMWB02082400.1_pt1 | contig 12281 bp, 12 predicted proteins | sample 200311 | NCBI WGS metagenome assembly AMWB02 (sample SAMN02737377, study PRJNA173069) | bioreactor metagenome | biome: anode biofilm in microbial fuel cells | place: USA: California | collected 2010-12-16 | reverse complement strand
CATCGTTCGCCCATTCAACAGTCACACTATTAATGTTAGATGGGGCACTGACAGAATGCGTGGTGCTGCCCAGGGTGGTGGGGTTGGATGGAGCATTCTGATCGATCTTGTAAGGACCGCTGGTGATGCCGGTGGAACAGTTGCCGGCGAGGTCGCATGTTTTCAGGTGGAAATAGTACATCCCATCAGCGAGTGTGTTACTGGTGGTAGTTACCACATCTGGAGTGAGGTCTACGATCGGGTCAGGTGATCCACTCTCATCCTGGTCCCAGGCAATCGAATAACCCGCCAATCCCACACCATCTCCATCTGATGCATCCGCGTTCCACGACACTGTGATTTTCGGGTCAGGAGAATACACATCAATTGTGTGCGATGTACTGGCAAGTCCGGTGGGATCCGTCGGTGGGGTGGTGTCCGTCGGAGCGTCCACTGTCACGGTCCAGACAGCACTCCAGTTACTTTCTTCAAATTTTGTGTTAATCGCCTTCACTCGCCAATAGTATGTCCCATTGGAGAGGAAATCCGCGGTGAATGATAACTCGGCTTGATTTTCTTCCCAATAGGGATCTGCAAATATGGCTTCTGTATCATATTGAAGACGATAAGTAGCCCCATAATCCACTGCGTTCCACTCGAAAGTCGGAAAGCTTGTGATGACCGTACTGCCATTCGACGGGCTGAGAAGTGCTGGTGCAACAGGATCGGTAGGTTCGATCGTGATCGACCAATGCGCACTTTCAGATTTATTTCCTGCCTTGTCGAATGCCCAAACACGCCAGAAGTATGTTCCAGGCTGCTGGAGCGGCGGTATATAAGATGTAGTGGTGAGCAATGGAGATGAGTGAATAATATTGCTTGGTTCAAAATTATTAATCGCGCTGTATTCCCATTGGTAGGATTTCGCTCCAGTAGCAGCCAGCCAGATATATTTTGGGGTGCCAATTTTTGTTGAGCCGTTCTTTGGTTTGTAGAGTGTGGTAATGGCTGGAGGTTTTGTGTCCACCTTGAAAGACCAAATGGCAGACCATGAGCCTTTTACATCAATACCGTTAATATTATCAATAGCCCGAACACGCCAGTAATACAGCCCATCAGTTAGTGATTTCAGTTCTCCGTCACCAACCTTGTAATCCAAATCACCATCAGACAGGATCGTATTCACAAGGGTCGGGCTGAAAGTGGAGGATTTGCTGATCTGGATCAGGTACTTGTCGCCATTTTCAACCACACCCCACTCAAATGTTGGTTTGTTTTCTATAGATAGAAAGCCATTTGTTGGTGCGATGAGTGTTGGTGCAAGCGGCGGGTTAATCGACATAAAACTCATTGTTTGAGACCAGTCAGTCCAAACGCCGCTAATATTCGCCTTGATACGCCAGTAATACGTAAGTCTTTTAGATAAATTCGTCGTGTACGCGTATTTTGAGGATGTGATTTTGGTGTCAAGGACTAGTGAGCTGAAATCTTTCTTCAAAGAGAGCTGTAACCTGTACTTGGTTGTTCCTGGAATATCATCCCAATCGAATGTAACAGTTTTGGTAGCTAATTGCTCACCGAAATTCGGGGAATGCGCAACAACTATGAATTGCTTCGCGGACGAGGTGCCACCATCCGGAGCTGGGTTAGTAACGGTGATGGAGTAAGAACCAGATGAGATGAGGAGAGCAGGCGGGATAATTACAGTCAGTTGGGTGCTGCTCACATAACTCGTTGATAGATCGGTGCCATTCCACTTTACCTGAGAAGTGACAGAAAATCCAGATCCCGTGAGGGTCAGCGTTATGGAGTTGAGATCCCCTACCATGGCAAAAACGGGTGAAATGCTGGTCAACGTAGGAACGACATCGGGCTCGACCGTTTCTTGAATAATTGTCTTAGTTACTTCGATCTGTGGGGCGGGAGAGGAGGTATCGGTTGCTTCATTTGTATGTTCAGGTGTTTCTGATGGTTCCTCTGTGACAACCTCTGTATCCTCTGGGGTACCAGTGGGAGGAGAATTGGTCGGGGTAGGTATCTCGGGTGTATCGGTTGGTATCTCAACTGTCGGTGTCTCTGGTGTCTCAACCGGCAGTTCATCGGTTAGTGTTGGAGCTTCCGGTGTAGTGTTGTTGACGGAAGAGAATATTGCTATTTTAGTTAATGAAGCAGGAACAATCAATTGTCCATTGGATACGGAGAGACCCGGGTTGAAATCAGCCTCAGATAACGTAAATGACCAAATTGATGATCCAACCTCCAGGTCCAGCGCATGGACAGTACCTGCTGGAGAAATGCTGTAGACAAATCCATTGGCAATTAGAGAAGCCGAGCAACCCTCAATTGTGTTGGTACCAGGGTCAAAAGTCCACAAGGCTTCACCGCTTACAAGATCCAGGCTCTCAAAAAAACCCCGTGAGGTTGAGGTAACCAATGTGCCATCCCCATAGACAGCCGGGCAAGGATCTCCGTTAGTGGATGTGTGTGACCAAATAACTTCACCAGTATCGGTGTTTAGACCAAAATAATTGCTTTTAAGACTTCCAAATACCAGGTTTTTTTCAAATACAGTAAGAGTGGTACCGGGCACCTCCGGAACATCAATTTTCCAAATGATTTCTCCTTTAGCGATGTTGATTGCAGAGATTGATAATTCAGTAGAAATGTAGATTACACCATCAAGCACTACGGGTTTGGCACCTACAGCGTCTAATTCTTGTGACCAGAGAATTCCATCTGTTGATAGGTCTGCCCTGTTGAGAGTGTTATCAATACTGCAGAAGACCTGTCCCTCTTCGACCGCAGAACAACCAAATCCATCTATTGGAGTGCGGCCAAGGTCCACTTCTTCCGTGAGGGTTCCTTGGGCAAGGTCAAGTGACGCGATGACCACTGTTCCGGTTACCTGATCGGTGCCTGCGACATGTAGATCCGAGCCTTCTGCACCGCTGATCTGCATGTTGTCCATTCCACTGTAACACCATGCTCGTGTTTGATCTGTGGTGTTGTAAGCGCATAAGCCATTCTCTTCCAAAACAAACAAATAACCCCCGGCTAAGACCGGAGGATTGTTGGTTATAAGAGAAGAACTTAGACTGATATCACCAATTTGCTCAAGGGGAGGGGTTAGCTCTGTCTCGTAATTGGCGAAAGACGTCATGGCTGCATCGTGCTGGTAACTTGGCCAATCCCCCACTTCGGTTTCCGCTTGGGCGCTTGCAACCTTGATCGGAATTTGTGGGATGACGAGTGAAAGGATCAAAAATAACTGAAGACAGGTATATCCTGCCTTCGAGAGAAATCGTGATAATCGATTGAGTTCAATGTTTGTCGGGTTCATTAATCCCCCTTTTTGGATAGTTGAATAATTTTAATTATAGAGAGTTTCTAACCACATACAAGTTAAAAATTCAAAAATTAATAATCACATTTCTACTGGATATCGGTCAACTCTGGGACTCCGCCTGCAAAGGCGTAATGGACCTCAACGACTGTTTCGACTGCGCGCTTCGAGGAGACAACAAGTGCGGGTACGACTACGTGCTTATCCGTGAGATGATGAACGATGAAGTCAAAGAAGCCAGACGCGGCGAAATTCACGTCACTGACCTCACGGGATGCCTTCTCAAGGCTTACTTGGATAAGGTTTCGCCCGCTCCCGAGTATATCCACGAAACCCTAGCGCGGTGGTTGGGAACCAACTTCCACTCTGCAGCTGAGGGATCTGACGCGCTGCTCGATAGTGAACTCCCGTTGGAGTGGAACGGTATCGTAGGGAAGTCAGACGTCGTCTACAAAGACGGACGGATTGTGGATTTCAAGTTCACAAGATGGATGTACGTCAATAAGTTACCCTATGGCAGTCACGCCACACAGGTTAACATCTACGCCTGGATGCTGAGAAAGATGGGCAGGAAAGTTACCCAGCTTCAGATCCAATACGTCGACGCTTCAGGTCCAACCAAGTGCAGAAAGTGCAGAATTCCCGTGAGGGCAGTCATTGACGATAACGGCGGGATAGAACTCAAGTGTCCGAAATGCGGAAACTTCGTGACCAGTGCTCACTTAGGAGCATATTTGGTGGACATTCCTCTTTGGACAGATGAAGAGGTTGAAAGTCTGATACTTGAAAGAAAGGAGAATTTGGAGGCGGCGCTGGCAATGAACCTACCCCCGACGGCGGAACCTGGTTTCTTATGCGCTTATTGCGCCCATCGTGATCTTGAGTGCTTTCCAGATGTGACTGAAGAATGAGTGTGAATAAATGCAAATGTAGGTTATGCGGCGATGTCATCGAAAGTAAATATAGACACGATTTTGTGGTCTGTAAATGCGGTGAGATCTTCACCGATGGTGGGTCTGACTACATACGCAGAGGCGCCAAGACCGACTTCAATAACATTATTGATCTATCCGATGAGGAGGAGAATGGCAGTAGAACTGACAACCGAGGAACTGGTCAACTTGTTGATTGATCGAATATACATGGTGCGGGCGGCGGTTCGGGCAAGTGATTTTCGTACCGCGAGTATCGCGCTCAAAGCCACTGATCCGATTATCGAGACAATCAAGCAACACGTATGGAACAAAATACCCTCATAGTCGAAGGAGACTAATTTATGGCGAACGATGAACTTGAATTTAGTTCGAATGTAAAGCAACGTAACTTGAAGATCATGTTTTGGGGCGATACGGGTACTCGTAAAACCGAGACCGTACTGCGCAACTTCCCCCATGTTTTCTTGATCGACACTGAAGGCAACTCGGATCAGTGTATCGGCATGCCTGAATAGGCCCCGTTCCTGCGTATTAAAACGAAGGATACTCGTAAAGTGGTGGAATGGCTCGACAAGATCGCCGCCAAACAGGTGAAGTTCCCTGATGGCTCTCTTGTTGAAACCGTTGCGTTTGATACCGTCAGTTTGGTTTGGGGTATCCAACAGGAAGTAGCAGCGGCGAATGCTGAAAAACGTGCGGCGAGGTATCGCAAGGAAGAAAGCGAAGCCACGATGACCCAGCTGGATTGGGTGCTTGCAAAACGTCCGATGAAGAAGATCCAGAACCGGATCAACACAATCCCGGTGAAGTATCTTGTCTACATCGCCCGTGAGAAAGACCCTTATGTAGGGAACGACGAAGCCAAACTCGCTGTCAAACCGCCGGTAGTACCGGACTGCGTCAAAGGCACTACCTACGATATGAACCTGGTTCTTCACTTCAGAAAAGACGGAACCAAGTGGAGCTACGAAGTGGATAAGGTTCAGGGAGCGTTGGGAAAGTTGTTCCCGATGGGCTTCAAGGGTCCGAACCTGGATATCCCGGGTTTGTTGGAGTATTCCAAGTTTCTTACTGGAGAAGGCGCGAAGGAAAGAGACGAAACTGACATCGCGAAAGAGATGGTGGATGAAACAGATGCCCCGAAGACCTGGGCCGAGATGGTTAAGTTCGCCAATGCGAACGGCATCGCTACCATCGACATCGCCCCGATCTTGAAAGAGGCTGGTTTCCAGAGCTTCAAGACCTCGGAGTTCGATGCGATAAAGGCATCAATCCAAACTTTTCTGGATAAGGTCAAGGTGGCTAAATTAGTTCTGGAAGAAACGGTGTATTAGGTTCCGACATCTGAAACTATAAATCTATTAACAAAAATAATTGAACCGCTAAGACTGCTCCTCCGCAGCTTAGCGGTTCAAATTTCTATGACGAATTACCCTACCAGACCATAAAGTTTTCGAAGCTCATCTTTATCAATATGCGAAAGATCAACTTGTACACCATCGGATTTTCGTGATTTTGGGATACGCATGATTTTGAGTGTTTCACCGATGTACCGAGATGAATAATTTGTCTCGTTCAACTGGTTTACTTGAGAAGTAATAACATTTACAAGGACTTTGTCTTGTCCTGCACCCAAAAGATTATAAATTGCGTCCGCAACCATTCCCTCAGGAGTATTGGCTGATAGGTCACAGTTATCGCTTACCTGTCTGTCAAGGAGTTCTCTTACAGGATCTGGAATAGTCTCATATCCTGCAGTTTGAAGTAAGGGTAAGGTGATCTCCCTTAGCCGGTGTGAATATGTCTCTATACCTGGATAATGCTTTTGACAGTCTATAGAGTGAAAATTTAAAAGCCGAAAGGCAAGTAGCCTTTTCTGAAGTTGGTTCGCCTCTATTTCATAATCTGTTCCAGATAAACTTTCCGGAATGTCTGCTCGTTGTGTTTTGAGTGTTATGATCGTGTGCATTCGATTTTCTAGCGCAGCATCAAGATAATAAGTATGATTTGCGATAATTTTTGGGCAATATACTTCATACGAGACAGGATCATAGCCATTAGCATTCTGATCACATCGATAGACTTTTGCACCTTTTTCATAGCCACCGTTAAGGATTTTAACTAACGAGGAGTATATTGAACTATCAGCTAAATTTGCTTCATCAATTAGCACTGTTCCCTGTTGATACTTAGTAATAGAACGGAATAGTGCCGCATCGGTCATACCAAAACCAATATCAAGAGTGTGATAACAGATACTGCCAAGAATTTTCTTAATCCTCGACTTCCCTGTTTCCTTCATACCTATGAGCCGAAGGTATGGTACTTTTTCATATTTGTCGAACACCCAAGTGTTCAAACAATATAGGGCACAAAGATGTTCACTTGTCCCATCAACATCAACATACTTGTGTATGAATGTCTGTATATCGCGGATCAGATCCTTGCTAGTTACATTCAAGTCGCGTAACTCATCTATTTCCGTGAGGATGGGTAAGATTACTTTTCGGTTAATAAAACCTTTGTCTTGCATTGGATAATATGTTATCCCGGTTGTAGAATACGTGTAACTATCGACTAGACGTAGTTCTTTCCCCTCAGCAGAAACTAATCTAGTTATTCCATTTTCATCGTTCATTACAGCTTCTAGCAGTGTGCCGTCTTTAAACACAGCCTTAAGAATGTGATTGTCACCCGTGGGTGAAGGACTTGGCTTCATAAAACTCGCTTTCTATCATTAAAAAGACTTGCCATTGCATAAACACTTACAGGATTTTCCGAAATTTACTCTCTTCGGGAAGCACAAATTGAAAATGTGCTTTGGTGTCAGTTACCATTCTTTCATACTGCTCTGGTGTAAATTCAATAACTAGCCATGTTTCATCACCGTCCTTTCTTTGATTGACTTTAATGTCTTCGGGTGTGGAGATGCCCACTTTTTGACGAAGAACTATTACCGTATCGTTTTTCGCCCAATTAAAAAGAGTAACCACTCTTTCGGGTTGTCCCCAGTTGATCGCTTTCCTCACTTCCTTGATAATCGCTCTGAGTTTTGTGTTATCAATTGATGAGACGCCGGTATCATCAATACCTGCTTCTATAGCCCAGTTGATTATTTTTTCGAGGCTTTCTTGATCCGACTTCCAAGAAGACGCTTGGGTATCTTTGGCTTTAATTTTCTCGAGTAATGTATTCCATTCGCTTTGCATAATATACTCCTTTACGAATTTCAGGCAATTAATCCACCGTCTGAAAGTAATTATATCACGGTTGATCTACATGTCAAGCAAAGATATTCTTAAGATATTCTTTACATATCTTAATATTCCTTAAGTTGTTGCATTGTGAAGAGAGAAACGTAATGACACCCCCATGATCGAATACTAATAAGTTTTTTCCAATTTTATAGCCATATTCTTGGCAATTATGGTACAGGACTTCACGAATATGGCCACCTATCAAAACCTTAAAAAAAAGATTGCGTTTAAGGAACAATTAATCGTTTGGTTTTTTCAAATCGAAATCATAGAAAGGAGGATGGTTAGCATCGCAATAAACCAAACCAATTTTAAAGGAGGATACAGACATGAGGCAACCCCTTGCCGACTTAATAACTCGGTTAATACAAATATGCTGAGTTACATACTGTGAGCAAGGTTTGTTTACATAAACCCATGCAACCTGTTCTGTAAGGAAAAACAACTGATATTCACGGAGGTGAAGAATGTTACGAAAGCTATTGATCGATGAAATAAAATGGAGAGGGTTGAGCGTTCGCGCTGCTGCACAAGAAATAGGTGTTGCTCATACAACGGTCTTAAGGTTAATAGAGGGTAAACCTGGAGATCTTGAGACCATGCGGAAAGTGTGTTCCTGGCTGAATGTGGAGATGGCGACGATTTTAAGTTCACACGAAAGATCGGAAAAAGCCTTGGCGGAAAAATTCGCCATCATCATGGAACGAAACCCAGGGTTGTACCAAATGTTCGAAGAGTATTACGAAAAAACGGTAACTAAGGAGATCGATCTTAGGGATCTGGAGGAAATTTTTGCATTCCTGATTTTTCGAAATTACTACCGCAAGTCAAATTTGGGCGAATAGCCAATGGCGTGAAGGTATGAATGTTATGTACATTGTGGGGGACCTAGAAGGTTTTAGTATTATGGCGACGGTAAATGGTGGGTTCTAAATACTACGAAAGAAAATTCTATTAAAAAGTATAATGCTAGAAGGGTTAAAAATTTAGCGTCGCCAATGACTAAGGTCCATATATGATCTGATCTATATGCAAGAACAGTGATCCTTGAAGGTGCAATAAACAGCTATGTTCGCTGTAAACCTTCATAATGTACATAACGTACAGCTCTACTCATGACAGCCTTTCCCTCACGGACTAAGTTTTTTCCCGTGAGGGAAAGGCATTTTTCGACAGTATAATCCCAAATAGGATATTGAGAATAAACACTTCAGACATCTGAAGTCGCTTTGACAAAGCTCATGGCTGTTTCCGACGAACTGATAAATATATGTTTGAACCATTTTCCGACGATCGATTAATCCTATTACACTCACAAATTCACTTCAGATGCCAAAATACTTCAGACACTTCCGACAGAGGTGAACATCACTTTCGACGCCATCACCTGGACAATGAGCCCTTACTGCATGTTAAAATGCATTGACAGTAACTCCGAGTAGTCCCTTTTAAAAGCAATTATTCTTCATTTTCGGCGGATCGGAACCACCGAAGTGTGACTTATCCCATTCCTGGATATGCTAAGTATTAGTTTATTCTAAAGTGACATTTGTCCTTGTAATCTGAGAAACCAAACGATACAATCAGCCGAGCGATTGGCAGGGAAGCGAGGCGCGCGCAGGGACAAGGACGTAGAGTAAATAATGGCTTTTTTCTAGCACACCTTATACCATTCGTAAATTAACTAGAATTGATAATCCACATCGAACAAACGTAATCTCATTAGTTGAAACCGACGTTTTTTTGAAACAATTAATGATTTCACCTCACGGAAAGAATTGTAAATAATGCAATACAAATTCATTACATAGCTTGGATAATATAACCCGAACTATGCCAATTTGGGATTTGAAGAAGAGCATCCCAACGATTATCACATCGCTATTTTCCTGGCAAATAATTACCTACCGTTTACCTAGGCTCTCTATCGCCGTCCTCGTATAATCGTCGTCAACGTCCTCATTCATCAAATGAGTGTATCTGGCTGTCACATTGATGTTAGAGTGTCTCAAAATCTTTCTCAGTGCCTCTAACGACCCTCCACGACGCAGGTACTGTGTTGCGAATGTGTGCCGAAGCAAGTGAGGCCCGACTTTTTTCTCTATGCCAGCAGCGTACAGGATGCGCTTGACAAGGATTTGCACACCGCGCCGCTCTAATTTAACGCCGTATTTGTTGAGAAACAATGCCTTTTCGGCAGGGAAAGCCGGTTTGCGATAGCGCTCGATATAAGCCCTCAAATCACGCATTAACATCGGACCCATTGGCACTGTTTCATCTCGCCGGCCTTTACCAAACACTTTCATTCTGCCGTGCTCGAAGTCCAAATCAACCACCTTTAGTTCTGTCAACTCGTTCAATCGAATTCCGGTGAACAGGAATGTCTCGAAGATTACATAGTTGCGGTAATTGTCCGAAGACTTCAGGCGTCTGAAGATCTTGCGTATTTCTTCTTCCGTGAGAACTTCCGGTAATGTGTAATCCCTGCGTGGGTTCTTTGTGTACTGCGTGATGTCTTCTGAGATATACTTATTCTGATGGAGCCAATTAGCAAAAGTCTTCACGACTTTATACCTCGTGTAGATCGTCTCGGTGGAATAAGGAACTTCTACACCACCGATCATTCGCCGGCGACCTGCTTCGTGAGCAATGAAAGATCGCATACAGCTATCGTCCAGGTCGGTCAAAGGAATATTGCCCACGAACTGCTTGAACAGTCCCAGGCTATCCATGTACTTATCGATAGAGGCTTTGGATTTCAACTCTGCTTCCATCGCTTCGACGTAAGCGTCCACGGCTTCGTCCAGATATACCAATTCCTTACGCATAACATCCTCCTCACGGGAAAAATATTATGCTCGGATTACATAAATGGAAGATATGAGCTCAAGGCTGTGAAAAGGGGTATGTTTTCGGAGCAGTGGAGACACTAGTGATGAACTCATGGAAATATGTCGTTTTTGGGTACCCCCACCTGTGGTGGTAAAAGGCGAGAGAAATGCTCTAGACCCCCCATATGTGCTGGTTGAGCACTTCCCACCTGCGACCTCTTCTGTGTAAGAGAAGCTCTCTAACCAACTGAGATATCCGCCCAAATTGCTGATGGGTAAGGCCAAATATACTTTAGGATCTTTTTTCTGTAAAGCAAAAACATCCCTGAAATTGTGAGAGAGCATGAAGATCATCAGGTTCAAGCACAAAGGCAAAATTAATTACGGATGGATCTATGAGCAAGAGGTGGGTCTCATCGAAGGTGAGTTATTCAATGAATACCGCAGGTTGGAAACCGAGTTACAACTTGATAGGATCAGTTATCTTAGTCCGGTTGATCCAGGAAAGATCGTTTGTGTCGCCCGGAATTATGAGGAACACGCTAGAGAACATCAGGTTGATGTACCGGAATTTCCAATGATCTTCTTAAAACCTCCCAGCGCTGTGATCAGTAATGGAGAGGTTATCAAGATCCCTCCACAATCCAGCCAGGTGGAACACGAGGCAGAACTGGCAGTAGTAATAGGCCGTACGTGTAAGTGGATCGAGCCGGAGGAAGCCAATCAGCATATTTTTGGTTATACCATTGCCAATGACGTGACAGCCCGCGACTTGCAATATAAGGACGGTCAGTGGACCAGAGCAAAAGGGTTCGATACATTCTGCCCGTTAGGACCCTGGATGGAGACTGAGCTTGATCCGTCAGATCTTTTGATCAGTTGCCGGGTGAATGGAGAATTGCGTCAGATGTCATCCACAAAAGAAATGATTTTCCCAATTCCGCAATTAATTGCTTACATTTCAACGATCATGACGCTTTATCCTGGGGACGTGATCCTAACCGGTACACCTGCGGGCGTCGGAGTGCTGGAATCCGGTGATGAGGTTGAGATATCAATAGAGGGAATTGGATTGTTGAAAAATGCAGTTAAGTAATCTGATTGAATACGCAATTATTCTCTCTGATTCTACAATTGACCATTTCCTGCTATTTCGATTTCCCTAACAAAAATTTCTGTTCGTTACGCTCATCTTTTTCTGGAACAGCGATTACAAAGTGCCTTCCCCAGGAGCTTGAATTCTGATTGGATATGCAAGTCTGCAGTATTAACCTGTCATCTTCACCGTAGATGTCAGCAAAGAGTTCATCATAAGCAATTATTCTTGACATGTCGGATAGATTTACAAACGAGGAATAGGGGCTGGTTGGTTCCAAAGCCTGGTATTGTCTGATTTCGGTTACGTGATACCGTTTCGTTTGCCCGTCGCCATATACCAGGTAAATCTCATCATCTGTCTCGATCTTATAAAAATCGCTACCCGCAAGATGGTTGTGCGCCAGTAACCCGATGCTGCCGTGCTCAGCAGCATACTTAAATTGGGTAACAGTTCCACTCGATGTACTAACAAAACCAGGTTGATCGGATGGTTGTTGTGTGATGGAAAGCTGGAGCTTGTCTTTCACATACACTCCTGCAATGGTGTCGCAGGATGGTTCAGCAACACCGATGATGAAATCGGTCAGATCCCGGTCAGTTAAAATTGAATTTGCGGACTCGTAACCCGATACCATGCGGGTGACAGGAATGAGATGTTCCTCGCTATGTGAACAGCCGAGGAAAAGAATGAGAAATAGAAATACAAATATGTGCTTGGCCTTCCGGAACATAAAAAACATCATAAAGGAATCTTTACCATCTGACAATAATTTTCACTCGACACAATTGTTAACAGGTTCTTTCTGTAGTAAAGTATCGGCAACCTTGCTTCGGCTAT